>Ga0307507_10002416_pt1 | contig 39275 bp, 17 predicted proteins | sample 7_EM_MG_FD_207223 | JGI IMG/M metagenome (GOLD analysis project Ga0307507, IMG submission 207223) | Populus trichocarpa ectomycorrhiza microbial communities from riparian zone in the Pacific Northwest, United States - 7_EM | ecosystem: Host-associated > Plants > Roots > Unclassified | place...
AGGGTTACTAAAAGGATATAGATTAAAGAAATATACTACCGTAACTATAGAGCTTTAAGATAAAAAGTCCCCTATTAAAGTTAATCTAAAGCAATCTACCTCGCGTATATAGGCATTATATAACTACTAGAATCTTGTTGTTGGAGAAAACGCAGCCGGATTTAGAGGTTCCTACCCCCCGTTTTAGGAGGCTGTTTCTCCTCGCTTAGACCCATGTCTGTCGCCGCTTTTACAACGTGCTAAGCATGCCAAGGACGGCAGGGTCTCCCTCACCAAACTTAGAAGCGCGCTGCAGCCCTATAACGCACCTCTTGAAGCCCCAAACGTCCCTTGGCGACTATTTAAGAAGCTATGGACGGCCGCCTACCTAATCCTGTCTCCACCTTCGTCCTCATCCTCCGCTAAAAGCACTACCCTTATATGACAAAACCTCCTTTCTATACTATGCTCTTTCAACCCTTTTCCCATAGTAGCTACGTATGCATTTTCCCCTATTATTATATCGTTTACCCCTAATACTCGATTTCTAGGTTTCTACTCACGGGGTTTTTTTGCCCTATCCCACTCTTAAGAACGCCTATCTCCCGTAGAGCCTTTTTTAGCGTTCCTATTAATAGTAGTCGCTCTTAAGCTAGGCAACTGGCAGCTGCTAAAGCACACTAAAACACCACGCGTTTAACTACCATGCCCTCTTAAAGCAAGAAATGGTAAAATACAGATTTAGCCTCTAGCTTAGACTTACAACCAGGCAAGCCATCTTATTCTAAGCCAGCTTTGGACTCAGATTTAAGCTCTAACTCTAGAGCTAGGGAAGACGCCGATTCCAAGGGGGAATATTTACGGCAAAGGATTGCGTATTATAAGGACTAAGGAAGAGCAAAGTTAAAACAGAAGCCCTAGTCTACTTCTCTTATTAAGCATAAGTTCCAGAACTGGGAAAAGTTTATTTATATTTACACCAAGATTTACCTTATAATACTAATAATTTATATTTAGGTTCTGCCTAAAAGTTAAGTCTAACCCAACCGAGGCCCTTTATTAGTGCATGGCCGACACGTTTAAAATATACCTTAAATAGCGCGTAAAGAATTCTCGAATTAAGAAGAAAAGCGCGATTAAGGCATACTAGAGACGAATGCTGTGCAAATTTATAGATATAGTAGGCTATAGTATAAACAATGGCGCAGAACTTAATATATAAGATATAGGGCAATCTTTAATTTTTTAAAAAAAAACTTGGCTAATTTGTTATAGTGGATTCTAACCTACTTAACGCCAATATATAAGCTAGACACGTTAGAGAAAGAAAAGGATGCAATATATATACAGGACTTGTATGCAATTATTAATGCCTATTGGACAATAGACGCGAAGCCTTACTATGGTCGTTTTTAAGTGCAAATAGGAGCAATCCTCCTTCTCTCTGGCGTTATAGTAACAAGACCCTAAGCTCTTGTTAAAAGTTCAAGCGCAAGAGGCTCCAATAAAGCGCTTTTATATAAACATATCACAATCCTAAAAGTTCGCGATGCGAAAAACTTTAATTAAACTATAACTGTTGCCCTTGTGAGTCTCGTGCATATTAAGAATTCTGGAGGCAAAGGCAGACGGTATATAGCGACGCCGATTAAAGATGGCGCGAATGGCGCTAATAGACCTATAGTAAGAGGTTCATTTTCCGTCTTAAAAGTATCCTAGCTTTTTATATCCTATCCCATCTTATAAGCCTTGCTATCGCGGATAATGTATTTTAACGCTATTATACTTCGCCTAAAAAGATTTTTAGACTTGAAATCCTAGCGAACAAAGAGAGTCTTAAAGTGAAGTTTAAAAAGGAGATAGAGGAACAACCCATCTTTTAAGATATTAAGATAATGGCTAGTTATAGGGGAGTATTAGACACCAAAGCATTCCCTTACCAGAAATGCCGCGATTACTACATATAGTTAGGCCAAGTGGCTGGGTTTAAATAATTGCTTAAACTTTACTAGCTGCGACGAGCGTCCAGAAGAAAATTAAACAGTGAGTATTTAATTTAGTATAAGTACATCTATTAACTAAGCTTTCTAGGCACCCTTACTCCAGAAGAGCGAAATTAGATAATAGGTTATTACGGCGATACCTACCAACAGTTTTATTTGCCTGATTTAATTAAGCGCAATTTCCAGTTAATCTACTTTGGGACTCCATCGCAGGATAACCTTATCCAACATGCCACACAGATAGGGATCTTAAGGGACGAGCGGGCCCCTATAGGTCTAACTAACAAGCAGAAGCTTAAATTCCAGCTAGAACTTAATTAACACCCTAATATTCTACAGCTTCGCAAGAAACGAGAGCGATATAAGCAAAAGATTAGGAGCTAGGGATATCACCCTATTAATACCGCAAAGGGAACGAAACTATACGACCGTTACGATAAAGCTAGACGTAAACTTTACAGTATTACAAACGTCCTGCGCAAATAAAAAGAGGACTAGGTTATTCTCGATTTTTACAACGCTATTAACAATCACAATATTAAAAGACAGCTCAGTGGTAGCGTTGGGACGGACATTCCCACCCATTCAGCTATATAGTATGAATTTCGCGAACGTGCTGCTATTGCCAAACTGCTATCTTAGCCGCTAAACAAGCTCGAAGAAGGGCACGCTATAAAACTCTATATAAAGTTTATCCGCAATCTCGTCAAGTATTATAATCAATAAGAGAGCCGGCAGAATGGGATCCTAAGCAAGGCTATTAAATTTCAACTTAGGTCTAAAGTAGACGAAAGTGTAATAGGCGTAAAAAGAGGTGCAAGTAACACTAATACTAGTCCCTATCTATAGGCAAAGCGGCAGAAAGAACAAATTAGCTTAAACTTGCCTTTCTAAGAAAACCCAAATAAGGCGCGGAGCGCGGTTCCAATCAAGGAAGAGGGTGTTAAGATAATACAGCTACTATATCCTATAACGTTTACTAATCCTATTTGCCTTATCTGTATTGGCGATAACTAACTTTTAACGCTAAGGCGGACCCGCCCATTTGCGAAGAAGGATATACTATAAAAGCATCTCAATAATCACGTTACAGAAGGAGTGTTTAGGTAGGGGTTCCACTATAAGCATCCTTATTATTCAGAGTGGATTAAAGGACTTAAGCATTTCAAAAATCACACAGCCCTTATACATAGCGTATAGCATCTAATTAAGAGGCACCGCTAGGTAAGTTGCCTTGCCTATACAAGAATCCTATGCTGACCCTCTAGTACCTATAGAAAGGTATATAACTAGTAAATTTAGAACCATGCGTTCTTTATACATAGAACCTTTTCCTAGTTATTGCGCGCTTATCTTATTATTCTTTGTCGCTTTTTATTTTATTTTATTAGTCTATTGTCATCCAATCCTATTCTAGTATTTAATAGAATAGATACAGTAACTAGGATTTTGTAATTCGTCCAGGGGGGCAAGGGGTAATAGGTAAGGTAAGAGTAAGGTAAAGGGTAAGGTGAAGGGTAGGGTAAAGGGTAAGGTAAAGGGTAAGGTAAAGGGTGAGGTAAGGGGTGGCTAATAGGGGATAAATAATATAGTTGCTACAAAATATCTAACGGACCGACTATAGACAAGATATACATTTGAATTTCTTAAATATGCACCAAGTCAGCATAGACGCATAGCGGCGAGTAGCGTAAGCGTTGTCTTAGGTATGGCTGATGTTCTTAAATACCTTATGGAGCTTAGGGCTCGTACTCCTTCTATAGTGAGGGTATTAGCTTGCATGCACCATTTAAGGAAGAATTAAATTAATTAAGTAATGTTACTATAGCTTAAAATGAATCCTTGGTCCGTTTACGCGTAGTATAAATATATATTAGGCGGAGTTTAAAAAGCCCTCTAGAATAGTTTCGCTAACACCTAGTTTTTACGCAAGTAATAAACTAAAAGGCAGCGTCAGCTAATAGTCAGGATATAGAAGAAAATTTCGGCAGGGTTCTATTACACAAGAAGGTTAAAGTTAGAGAATTTATACGGAAGGGAACCTAAGCACTACCTCCAATTATATTACCCCTCCTACATTTAAGGCGTAGTTCATTAGACTCTGCCTTAGGAGCGGCTATAGAGAGCAGCTTATATACAGGATTATAAGATAACTAGTTAACAGTTCGCCAAGCTGAGCAGTGCCACGCATATTCTATTGGTGCACGTCCTTTGAATCCTCCGACCCTTATTAATAGCCGCTGCCACCAACAGAAGCATTAACACATTTTTATTAGAATAATATAAATACTAGAACTCGTCGCCGTCCCAATTAATACTCCCATCGTACTTTTCTTACATTATTATCGCAATGGAGCATCTCTAAAGCCAAGAGTATAGTAAGAGAGCATTTTGCGCTATATCTTGCGGCTAAATTTTATACTAATTAGACAATAGGTTAAACTTCTATAACAGAGTCTCCCAGAGACACCTTTAAGAGTGTAAACTTATTGTAACTAGAAGACTCCAACTCTGACTCTAACTCTAATTCTAACTCTAACTCTAGCTCTAGCTCTGGCTCCGGCTTTAAAAAGGGAACTATTTTACTAGAGGGTACTCTAGGGGCTAACACACACCAGTTAGAAAAGGGGGCGGGTAAGCTAAGGCGTAAAAAGAGGCGTAAGAAGAAGTACCATTGTAAGGCTAAAGAGTGCAATGCCTCTTTTATAATAATGGGGGCCCTCTTAATACATGCCCAAAAGAAAGTGAAATTAGAGGAGCTGCTCCATTCCACCTACTGCAAACTGCTGGAGTAAAAATACTATAATATATACCAGATACTCCTTACAACCATAAAAGCAGTTAATTAATACTATAAAAGCAAACACCTAAAACTATATAAAGCGTTAACGGGAATTAAAGCTTGGCTAATAAATGCTAAGTTAGTAAAGACTTAGCTAGCAATACCTAGGCCTTCTTTAACCTCTGCTCCACTAAAGCGTGGACTAAGCTTATTAACTGCCTTAAATAGTAGCGCCAATCCTGCCAGCGGCCGAGACAATAAGATTATTTTATAAGATACCCTTGAGTTATCCTTAATGATATTTAGCAACTCTTTCTATTAAATAGCCCCTTTTAATTATCCTTAAGGCAACTAGAGCTCAGAAAATCTTAATATAGATATATAAGCTATAAAACACCCAAAACACAACCTAAACTATAAGTCGGCCACTAATATACGGTACGCCATAGCTAATGTAATAGCACTTTATAAATCCTTGCCAATTTTAAACACCCAAACCCCGGTATACCCATATTTAGCAGCTACGGATAAATCTGCTTTTATAACAGAGAATTAACCTATTACCTATTTAGGACTTAACTAAGACGCTTAGCTTATCCTAGACCCAATTAGCAACTTAAATTATAGAAGCGCATCCACAATACATTATAAAGATAATAATGCATTATATCCTTTAGGTTTGCAATTTTACCCCTTATTATTTAAGTAAAGCTTAACTATTAGTAGAGTTTGTAAAAAGAGGGGAAATTACGGCATAACAGCTCTTAAATTTTATTATAGCGAAGTTTAATCCCTTTAAGCGTATTTTATATACAATTCCGTGGTTTATGGGCGATGGAGACACAACAATTGACTTAGGAAATGGTAGGATAATATTATGTTTAAGGGCATTAAGAGTTGATTTAATAGAATATTTTAGTTTAAGTGCCTCCGCAATAGAAGAACCGCACTAAGGGCTGACTAAAAAGCGTATATCTTTTATCTATATTTATTAGAAGGATAGCCTACCCCTTTTAATCTAGGCCTGTGCGAATTAAATTATATAGAAGTATTTACACGGCTCTAACGCCGCTTTGCTTCTTAATAAAGACTATAAGAATATCTTCCTGCTTAACCACATTGGTATAACTAACTGTGTAACTCCTATCTATCTTAACATCCTGTCTATACTATATATTACTTAGCAAAAGTATATATAATCCACCAAGAGTATTACTAGTATAGAGGCCATTTTTTCTAGCTTACTATTAGATACATCGTCGGTCCCCTTATTCACCCCTTCTATATATACCGTTTGTGTAATAGTAAGCGCCGAATGTCTTTGTAGTCTAAGGGTTTATAGAGGCTAGTCTTTGAATTTATAACCACACAGAAGAGCGCTTAGGGAATTATATAAGAAAGAGGTACCTTTTACTAGCCTTATAGGCCTAATAATCAACCGGTATGTGCTCCTATAAGTAAGCATTTTATTTGTTTGCGCTATATCTGCTCCTTACTAAGATAACCTAACGCGATAAAATTGTGCAAAGGAACGTGGCTAAAAATTTAGTAGATACGGTGCAATAAGCACGATAAAAGAGCAAAAATAAGTTGGTGCCTAACATAAAGTTGCCTGGCCATTCCATTTTTAGAAAGTGGGGGCAATGCAATACCCCGCCACACCTCGCCCTATTATATCATTAGCAGCTTATGGCACATCGGAAGCAAAGGTACTACGCCTTTTTAAGTATATTAATTCAATTTCGCCAACTTAAGGCGATAGTCCCTTGCCACGCATCACCATAACGCTATATATCATAGTCACGTTTTTTCTTATCAGGCTTTCCAAACTACATATTCACTCCATTTAAGTGCCTTGAAACGTTCCCTTTAACCTAAACTAACTATTTAATTGGCTAGCTAAATCTGTTTCACTATTTCTGGAAGAGGTTTATTATAATAGAGGTAGTAAATAAAAATTACTTACGCTTCGCCTTGCTCTTTACCTTGTTTTATAATATAGGGGATGTTGCGCGGTAACTAAGCGCGACACATAAATCTAGCCTATAGTTAGAATATTAATATTAACTAGAGTGTTTAAGATGTAGTATATATATATCACCTAGTTCTATAATTAAAGTTACTATCTCTTCTGTCTGTAGCTCCTGGGTATATTTGCCAACTTCTATTATATAAGATATTTTATTACCTAGAAAAGCTATGCACCATATTAAAGAGACTTTGGGAGGCTATCTTCTATCTACTTTAATCCCATTATTATAAGGTGTAGTAAACGTCCAAGGCATATATTTAGTAATATAGATTGACTTTTAAGTCTGGAAGAGTATTAAACAAACAACCTAACGGTGTATTAGCGGTCTATTAACTATAAAGAGAATTAGAAGGTCTATATTATTAATAATAATATCCTCCCTAATTAAGTCGCTTGGGGTTTTATTCTTTATAGCTCCTTTTAGGTAAAGGGCGCCTTTGGACTATAAAGTACGCACAGCTTCGTTTAAGTCGGCTAGGATAGAGAAAGTCCGTCTAAGTGTTTATACCTATATGCTTTGGCTATCCATCCTCTGGTCATTAACCCGCTAATACCGATTTAAACTAAAGGAGTTATTTTAGTGGGGCGTGGTTGGGTTATATGCGACATCGGAGAAACTTCCATACGTATAAGGAAATTATAAAAGAATTATCTAGTATTAGAGGAGGCCGATAAGAGACACCTAAAGGCTAAAAAACTGCTATAGGAGATATATTCTATGGCCCTTTTCTCTATTAAATATAAACGGACTATATATTTGTCCTAATAGCGGATAGAGAGCGAACAAGATGCGGAGGAGTAAGGATAAGCTAAGGGCGAAAAGAGATGCGATTTTGGATTGAACTTATGGTTAAAATTTTTAAGGAGAAGGTTTTGGGCGCTCTCTGCCTCTAGGTTACTAACCAGTTAAGCAATAAGACATACACATACCACTAGAAATATTTTACCGCCATAAAATACCCTAAATTGATATATACGCTAACAGCTAGTACAGGAAATGTTATTAAACTAAAAGTACAAACTATAAAGAAATTAAAGTGCTATTCGCATCAATTTAACAACATATTTATGATATAAATAAAGGATAGGATATGCAACGACTGGTTTTAGGTTAACTAAGAATAGCAGAGCACAGATACCTGAATATTTTAAGCCGCAAGTCGCCTTTTTACCTTTGAATTAGGCGCTATAGGTGCACATATATTGCTTAAGTGGCGGTCTTGATATAGATTTAGAAATAGGCCCGCACAACGCAGTTAATATAGGTATTGAGTTTAGAGTCTAATCGAGTTAAAAGTATCGCGTTCTTAATTACTTTACCAAGTTAATTCCGCCTAGGAAGATAAAAGTTAGTGTTAGAGTCCTTAACAAAAAGGTATAACGACTACGCACTATAATAGAGCACACCTGAACTCGCCTAGTAATCGTTATAGGCTATTACGTAGAATGCCTAGTTCCAACTACTCATTCCCGCCTTGCTCTATCTAAAAAGGGGATTAAAAACATTTAATAGTTATAAAAGCATTTTCATAATAGTAAATAAAATAATATACTAATTACAACCAATTATATATAAAGAACCCGCTCTACTAATACTATCCCACTACAATTCTACAATTAGTCTTAGCTATAGCACTTTAATTAAAGGAAAGTCGTCCTTAAATCCACTAAGAGGCACTCTATCAATTCAACCAGTGGCGAGTATTTTAGTATGTACTCTTTGACGGTATATAGCTTTTCGAAGAGCAGAACAATCAGAACACTTAGTTCGTATCTTTAAATCACAACTCCTTATCTCCTCAATTACTATTCGCTTGGCTATGGCCTGCTTATAAATTTTAGTACATATAAAACCAAAAGGATAGGTACTTGTCTTACCACAGCTTCCTCTAGGCTATTGTATTCTTTTCCTTTGTTCCAAAGCAAAAGTAAAAGACGTGCCACGCTGCTTTCAAACACCAGTAAGCAAACCTCACGGCTTAATTTAAGCTGCTTTAGCTATAACAACACCTTAAACAAATATTTGTCGAACCTATAGACCTCCTAATATAACTGCACTAATATATACCCCTAATCCAATATAAATTTAGAATATATATCCTCTAAAAATATATAGTGTATAGCTAGTTTAGGGTGATACTAAAAATCTAGTTTAAGGTCATAAGTAGAGCATACCTAAGAGGAAAGGAGCAAGTTTAGAATTAGTAGAATATAATGTTCTTAAACGGCCTTAAAGGGTCTACAGGAGATAGAGTATAATAGATCCTCCTATTTAGGTCGCTTACTATAAAAAGGAGGTAAGATGCTAGAGTGTAATAGATCCTCCTAGCCAAATGGGTTATAGGGAGAATGAGGTAGAGTAGCAGAGTATGGTAAATACTTCTATTCGGCTAGATCGTGGTAGGGAGGAGCTAGGCTACCAGACTATATTAAACTCTACCGTTTAGATAGGCTATAGAGGGGAGATAGAGTACTAGAGCGTAATAAACCCTTCTATTTAATCAAAGGGGGCGCGAGAGCAGAAATAGCATTATTAGTATAACGCATAGGGTGTCCCAAGTCCCAAGTAATACGATACCGGGATATTTAGAAAGAGTACACTCTAAGTTAAGCGTAAAGTAGAAGAGAGAAGTAAAGCATAGTAGCTAAGAGACAAACGCCCAGGATCTATGGTCTCTATATATATTTAAAGCGGCTGAGGAGCTAGAGTAAGACCATATAATTAATTAGCGATATAACTTCTTTCGTCCTAGGTTAGGGAGAGAGGCAATTCCCGCATAAGGGCACGAATTAACTACAAAGAGTTGCTCTAGACTCATGCGAGGCAAGTTTCATTTTCTTATATATAAGAAAGGTGCGACTCTCTAATAGGATAAGCTCTTAAAGGCGGGAATAGTCTAATTATCTATAAGTAGAAATTATTCTAATTTGTTAAGTCTTCTTTACTTATATATAAGAAAGTCATTTGCTCACATATAAGAAAATCGTTTGCTTATATATAAGAAAGTTGCGACTTAATAATAGGGTGGGCCGCTGTAATTTGTTAAGGCCTCTTTGCTTATATATAAGAAAGTCCAATAAAGCCACCAACGCCTCCTATATATAGATCTTCCAGCGGGATCTATGTTCCGCCTTAGGGCTAATTTCTACTTTTATATATGCCGTTGCCCCAGCCAGAAAAGAAAAATAGCTTACCTAGATATTAAATAATCCTAATTAGTTTGTAACCATTATAGCTAAAACCAAGGATAAGACGAATTAATCTTTATATAATTCACTCCCTCGACCTTATACCCCTTGGTGTTGTGGCTTAAAGAGGACTGCGCTAGAAAGTTGACCAATGTATAGCGGTTGTTTTTCGATGGACAACTTATACTAGTGTACAGCGTATAGGACTCATTTTTATACAACTTGTAAGAAGATTATGCCACTAGTAGGAACTACCTTTTACCAAATTTCCTTTAGCTAACTTATTATAGGGTTATATAACATACAATTCCTAGAAGAGGCAAGCTCTAAATTATAAATCTATAAAAGGGGAGCCACCTTTAACAGAGAGGGAGCGGAGATATTAGAGGGATAAAGAAGCTTAAGATCTAGTCTTGTTAACTACTAAGTAGAAGAGATCGGACCGTCAGCTAACTAAAATTGCTGCATAGGTTTACCAACGCGCTCCATTTACGCAATTTAGTACTCCCGTTAAGGTCAAGTACCTACTAAAGCAGAATGGCATTGATTATATAGATAATGCGAGCGCTTGGAATACAGGGTACCCTAATATATAGGTTTAACATCGCGCAATTACATAAGAGAGCTGGAATGCGGAAAGCGCGTTAGGGCGCTTAGGCGGTATCTAGTTGTCGGTAGCATATATATGCGGTCTTATTTTAGTGCAGATAGCTACTTCCGTCCCGGTTTTTTGCGTGTCATTCCGTCGGAAATTGGGGCGAATAAAGGTCTAGCAGTACTGTCTCTGCTTGCACTTAGAAAGCTATATAGAGCGCTAAAGATACCTATATACCTATATCTTATCCTATAGAACTACAAACCATGGAGCTACTTATAACATTTGACTATATTTATCTCTTGCTTCTAACCGTTTCTTTCCTTGCCTATACCGTTTAAGCTTTGAGATCGCAGTTGGTATTAATTATACAGGGGCCACCCACTCTTATATTATAGATAGTAGCAGGGGTTATAACCAGCTATATAAATATTTAAATCCTACTATTTGCAAGCAGATTTAATGGTACTCCTAGGTTATAAAAGGTATTCTCTAGGTTATATCTAAGCAAATCACTATATATATATGTATATAAACCTGCCCTATAGGACTATAGTTCTATACTAACCTAATGTTTAGGCCTTCCTAGAAGTTTCAATACTTATATAGAGTAGCATTTGGGTCTTTTTTCATTTTGAAATAATTCGGTCACCTAAGGAAAGGTATTCTTATTTTGGCTCTTACCTAGCTACCTATACCCTAGACATCGCCTAATTTATCCTCCTCACTATTAGCTAACTAAGCAACGTCCATTAAGTTATACGCCTTATAATATTATCTCTAAGAATATTTCTATTGGTCAGACTCTCTATTCTAGGCAGAATATATTACCTTACAACCAAAGCTAAGCTGCTACTTAGAGAGCAACCCTAAACTAACAATATAAAAAGCTAGTAAGATTGTGGAAGAGACCTCTTAGTTATTATACCATATTTGCGGCCAAGGGATTTAGAAATATGGGTTTTGATTTACTTTATAGTTATTATAGAAGGAGCCCGTAGGCCACTAGTAATTTTACCATCGATATAAAAGGGTGCAATAATAGATGCTATTAGATTTGGTATATATATTTATATCGTTTTTAATAGGATTAACTAATTAGTGTCTTATAGGTTCCTCCCCTACCCAAGAATTCTTCTTCTACACAATGTGGAATCTTTTTCTCATTTTAATAAAATTTATGCCGATAGCAAGAAAGCATATTATAACATCTATAAAGCGCAATATTAAAGAGGGTGGCTTTGGACACATTATGGGACTCTTAATAGACTTCCATAAAGATAAAAGCTCTGGGGAAGTTTTAGAGGTTCTAGATTTAGAAGAGAGATTTGTCTCTATAGTGGAAATGGTATTCCTTAATATGGTGCCTTTAGTAGTTGATTTTATTACTATCACGGCCTATATGTCACGCGTCATTAATAGGTATATTGGACTTATTATAATAGCTATAGTCGTTATATATATCTAGATTGAACTTGCTAAGAATCCTAAGCTTTTCTAGCTGTATTAGGAACATTCTATAAGTCAATATAAGGAAAACCGGATCAGATTTAAAGGAGTTAAATATTAGACGCTAGTGGCTTTAGCTAATTATAAAGATTATAAGCTGGCCTAATTTTCCTTTGTGGTAATAGATGCTGTTAAGCTAATACTATAAATTGCTTAGACGGCGCTGTCTGCCAATTTTTTACAGGATATATCCCGATTAATTAGGCTACTAACCGCAATATAGCTTGTAATTCTTCGCATCAGAGAGGGTACCGTAACTCTAGGCAGCTTATATATTCTAATTATTTCATGGCCAAAGCTATATAGCTTTATAGAATTTCTCACACAGTCATACAAGCTGCTTATGCAGTGCCTTAGTAAAGGAGAACGCTTTTCTAAACTTCTTTAATCTAGGCCATCTGTCGTCGAAAAAGAAGGAGTAACGTGCCTTAAGGCTGCCGTTAGTCGTATCAAATTCGACAATATCTTATTTTCCTACCCCAGTGGCGGTAAGCCGGTAGTGGAAAAGATCAGTTTCACAGTTAAGGGAGGAAAGACTATTACACTTATTAGACGAAGCGGAAGCGGCAAGACTACAGTCCTTAACCTCTTATAACGTTTTATTGACCCTAATAAAGGGAATGTTAAAATTAATGGCCAAAATATCCGTAATGTTACGCTTAGTAGTCTACGAGAGAATATTACAGTTATGTCGCAAAACCCCAATTTACTAAATAGGTCGATTAAAGAAAATATAGCGTACGGAATTAGCGCGGATGGTAATGGAATTATAGAAGCCTGCAAAGCCGCTTTTATTTATAAGCAGATCGTGGATTGTGACGGTGGATATAACGCCACCATTAGGGAAGGAGGTGTTAAACTCTTAGGTAGTAAACGTTAACGCATTATTATTGCAGGTGCTATCCTTAAAAAGGCAAAGATTTTACTTCTTAATAAAGCTACCTCTGCTATAGATAATCTAACAGAGGTATCGCTTTGTAAGTCACTTAAAAGTGAAGTATAAGGTCAAACAACTTTACTTATTACTTATCGTCTTAGTATAGTTACGGGTGCCGACAACATTATTATCTTAGATAGAGGAGAGATAAAGGAAAGGGGAAGTTATACAGAGTTACTTAATCGACGTAGGATATACTATAAAATGTAAACAGTAGGTGACGGCAGGGATGGAAGCTAAATAAAATAGAAGGTTAGCGTATATAGCCTTGCAGATAGTAATAAGCCCACATTAGTAGGCTGGTGATATAGAAGCGCTAACTTATATATATACCAAGACTTCTGCCTTTCACTACCCTGCCTGCTATATAAGTTCTAGACATTTAGCCCTTATACTTTTAACTCTGGCTAAAGCGTAACGCAACTCAACCAAGTTAAAGAAAAGTCTTTACAACCGCACTTATGGATATTCGTATGGTGCCCTTTTATAGTATTGCGTGGTTTGACAAGCATAGCATAAGAGTGGCTTATATTAAGGCATTTCTCAAAAGAACTGTAGCTGCTATGAGTATCTAAGATGCCTATAACCTACTAACTGGTGGACAGAAAAGCCGAAAACAGTAGGTAGAGTTATAGACGTAAAAGATTAGATCTATATAAGTATAACCTACTACTTATCGTCTTAGTACAGTTACGGGTGCCGACGAAATTATTTTCTTGGTAAAGGAAGAGGTAAAAGAAAGGGGAAGTCATACTAAGTTACTTAATCAACGTGGATTATACTACGAAAGGTAGATAGTAATAGATAATATAGACGGAATAGAGAGGTTAGAAGCTAGTATATACGCCTTATAGATAGCATGGTATACCTTGCAGATCTCTATAGTAGCTATAAAATAATATACGGCCCGCTAAATATAAGAGCTTATGTAATATGCCAAGACTTCTGCCTTTTAGGCTGCCCTGTATGTCCACCTATAAATTCCAGACTTTTAGCCTTCCTATTCTTAATCCTAGCAAAGAATATCCAGTATGGAAAATCGCACGCAACTGTTAGAGCAACTTAAAAAGCTTAATCTTAGTACTAGATCTAACTAGGAAGAAAACACACTCGTTAAATCTAAGAGTTATAAACTATATATTATGAGTTTTGCTATTAAATAATTCCATAGGCCCCACAATAACAATTTCAGTCGCCGTAGATATATTGGGTTTGCGTATATATCCTTCTATAATGATATTAAATAGTCTAATAGAAGGTACAGCACTATTATAAGGAATATAGACTTGGGGCAAGGTGTCCTAATTATAAGCATTTAATGTGCGCACAGTGTAGACCTATATAGGCCTCGACCACTGTCGCTGTTTTAATGGTGCTAATATAGGCCATACAGGTTTCCCCTAATGGAAGTTGTAGAGGCCAGCCACTCCTAGCCTCCTGTATCTAGCTATCTAGTCTAGTATTGTATAAGTCTAGCCATTTTAGTTATTAAGCTTATTATAACCGCTACTAGTGTTACTACGGAGATAGTCCGCTAAAACGTGGAATAATATATATATATAAACACGAAGCCTATAAGGAATGTCCAGTGGAAATGGAAAAAGAGCCAAATATAGAGTCGGATATAATAACTTAGTACATTATAGGCATACTATATAAAGAGTTAGATATATCGGATATAAAATCTTGGTACTATATAAGCATACCTACTTATATTTGTATAGCACTGCTAATAGTAAGAGAGTGTCAATGTCGATCCAAACACGGACCTATTAAAGGACCTATTAAAGTTTGCAAATATACGCACCTTTATTATTCCAAGTGCGAATATAAGTTTCGTTAGGGAAGGTAGCTATAACACTAATACTAGGAGCTGTAAATAAGAGGAGTAGTAGCAATAAGGATCTAGTTATAGTTTATCTTCAGTCTTAAAGTTAAAAAGCACTATATTCGGCGTAGTTTATTAGATCAAAATTAAATAGTGCTAGCTATCAGAGGATAAATTTAATACGCGCTTATAAATACTCCTATATCTATATTCTACTACTCTAACCATCGTTCCTTACTTCCTCCGTAACGATTTCCTTTAGGTACCATCGATTAATTAAGGAATTCTATAAAAAGAGCAAGCTAGGTAGTTGGGCGTAGCGCCCTCTAAACATATAGCTAGGATCTTAATGGATTTAGCGGCTGTAGCTTTAGTCCTATAAGCTAGGAGGTCGTAGGAGCTAGGGGCTCGTAAAAGCTAGGGGATCCTACAAGGTAGGTAATTATACGAGTAGGGTAGTCTGACCTAGCGCCCTCTAATTAATGCCTAGCATGTAAATTGGGTATTAATGGGTTTAATAACTTCGGCTTTAATCGTGCGAGCTAGATGCTTATAAGAGCTGGCCAATCCTACAAGCTAGGTAATCGTGCGAGTATAGTGCTCGTGGGAGCTGGGTAATTCTATAAGCTAGGTAATCGTGCGAGCTAGGCGATTATGCAAACTAGGTAATCATGCGAGCTAGATGCTCGTGGGAGCTGGCCAATCCTATAAGCTAGGTGATTGTGCGAGCTAGGTAACCGTGCGAGCATAGTGCTTGTGGGAGCTGGGTAATCCTGCGAGCTAGGTAATCGTGCGAGCTAGGCGATTGTATGAACTGGCTGATTGTGCGAGCTAGGTGATCGTGCGAGCTAGGCGATTATACAAGCTAGGCGATCCTACGAGCTAGGTGATTGTGCGAGCTAGGTAATCGTACGAGCTAGGTAACCGTGCGAGTATAGTACTTGTGGGAGCTAGGCAATCCTACAAGCTAGGTAATCGTACAAGCTAGGCGATTGTGCGAACTGGGTAATTGTGCGAGCTGGGTAATTATACGAGCTAGATAATTGTGTGAGTAGAGTGATTATACAAGCAGAGTAATTATATAAGCAGGGTGATCTGACCTAGCGCCCTCTATTAACGCCTAGTATGTAAATAGGAAGCAAATGTTAGGAAAATACCAGGACTATAAAAAAAAGAAATATATAAGTCCTAAATCTAGAAATATTAAAGAAGTTCCCAAATAAAGACCCCTTACACACATTTAAAGAAGTTCCTATATAAACAGCCCTATAAGCGTAGCTATAAGTCCGAGCCCCCTTATGTAACCCAACCACCCCTCCCCACTACACCGGAATAGATAAATAACCGCTATATATAATAAGCAGAGAAGTGATTTAAATAAAAAGAAAACACTATAAAAAAATATGTTTATATCCTTAAGATATAAATCTATAAGTACTGTAGTCTTAAACACAACTAATAGTTGCTAAGGTGGTATACGTCCTAGGTCTATAAGAAATTCAAAAAATCCTAGGTTATTAGCATAGATTTACCTTCCCTTATTGCTTTTAAGGTAGTGAATAAATTCATCCAAGTAAAAGCATAGATTATCGCGAATGCTTTATAGCTCGCTATAAGTCAAGCGGGCAGAGACTCTGGTAGGAATAGTAAAATATTATTTTATTTCGCGATAGGCTAAACAAAAAGAGGCCAAAGTTTTAACCCTTTTACTAGCTTTTATTAGAAATCTTCTTTACATTTATATCCTATACTTACAGATTTAAGACTATAAAGCCAAGGCTACCATATTTAACTATCGCCTATATGGCCTCGTTGCTGTCTGCCCCTATTTCTTGATCTTTAGTACTAAAACCATTTTCTTTGTTATATAATATCTCTACGTCCCATTCTTAATCCTTATTGCTAAAGTCACTTCCCCAACCAGCTAACGCCTCTATGTTGCCGTTATCTCTAAAGTCGGTTTCTTTATCTATAAACGCCCACTTACTAGCTGATAATTTAGGGACGCTGCGCTTATAGGTACTTAGGGTTACGGATACCACTTAAGAAGAAATTATAGTTAATATTATTAGGATATAGAACAAGCCTATAGACCTCTAAGTACCAGCTGCTTAGCGCTTTAAGTAAAAGATCTCCCCTAACGCAAGGCAGATTAACAGGAGTTAATTACTGCCCGTATAAGGCGGAGCGCTTATAAAGGGCTTAGCTAGAATGCCAATTAAACCACCCTAAAGGCACTAACAGCTTCTTTACTATAGATAGGGGGTTAATATACAAGACTAACTAGCTAGGATAAGTCTACTGCTTAGGCAGCGTCTTGCCCCGGGAAGGATAGGCGTTAGAAGTGGATTATATAATGCTATTTCTACTAAAAGAGGCGTTATTAGGGGTTATTATTAACTTCCGATTCTAGTTTATAACTTTATATAAACGCTTCTAAACCCTACTAAGGCGTGCGGCGTCCGTTAGGGGTTATTAGCTATATAAATTTAGCAACAGCTTAGCTAATAACTACTCCAAGCAATGCCTTACTTATAGATCACTCCAGGCGCCTATAGTCTCGGGCGCAGACAATACGTAAGCTAAGAGTAATTACAGCCACTAAATATTGTACTACAGACACCATATAGGGTGGAAAAGGGCGGCTAGTATACTCCGTCTTTCCCTTCTACCTTTTGTCCTAACTCCGCCCTGGGAGAGAAATAGAATATAAACGTCATGCTCCTGGTTTTTATCCGCCATTAATTTAACTTACCTTCAAATTTAACCTCTTAACCATACATCCCTTACTATCTTTATAAGAATACCAGATATTATATATATTACCTTAACTAAGCTTAAATACGTTGCTAATATAACCTATAGGTCCTCAATCGGTACTTATAAAAACATTATAATATACTATTGCCCTAAAGATAACATACCTATTTATCAACTTACTGGAAACCTTAAATTATCTCAGAATCGCATTAACAACAAAGACATAGCATCTATTAGTAGGGAGAAGAAATAATTGCAGCTTTCCGACCCTATGCAGAAATAGATGCTTTATACGCCTACTCAAACACCTAATGAGGTCAACTCTTATAAAATCGACAACAATATAGAGGGTGACATATAAGAGGATACAGAAATATACACCAATTACCTTAAGAGCCTAGAAGGCCGCAGCGAAACTAAGACAGTCTTACCTAAGCCAATAAAGGACCATGGCGAGGCTAAGATAGACTCGCCTTAACTAGCAGATACAGTTGCGGTTTCTAAACACATTTTGCCAGTAACTTAAGGTATATTTATAAGACCCCTATATTTATTTAGCAATACTAATAAGTAAGCAGGGAATAGCTTAGCTAATCTTATAACATTTCTTAGAGTTGCATCTCCCCCATCTAAAGTATTAACGATTTCCGATGCCATGATTTTACATAGATAACTAAAGTATCTCGTCTCGTGGTTGCCTTCTTGTTTTATAATAAAGGACTTAAGATATCTCTAAAGCCCTAGTTATAAATCATTCGTATCTACATTCGGCCCTATTACAGTAATATGCTAGTATCCTACCTGGGTTTCAGCCATGAACATACCACCAAACAGACTTGCATTATACTATACTAAGAATCCCCGTCTCTTTCGCCGTTATGCTAAGATATACAAACCACTTGAAGATATTATAATAGAGATAGCCAAGAGGAGCAAACCGTATAAGCAAGGAGATCAACTAGGAAAGGCATTAGAGGATTTATCAGAAGAGATATTAAGGAAAAGGGTATGTAAGAGAAAGGTAGATCCCACTATAGATAGAGATCCTAAGAGATCTAAGGTATAAGAAATTTCTTATAAGGAAGATTTTTATAATTATATTCTTATCTTTCGGCATTAAGAATTAAGGCGTTAATTAGGATTTCCTTAGCTTGGTGTTTTATTTCTATCTAGTTGCTTCTATATCAAGAATATCTCGTTGCCGTTTGCATATATAGACAAGTTTTTGCATATTAGATTAAAGTTAAGAGTTCTCCACCTTTATATGCTTAGCAGCGATGAGTCAGCCATTCTATAACTCGTTTAGTCCTCTATAAAGAAAGGTCGCCACTATTTATACACCCTAATTAATACGCATACACCCCCTACCTTATTTAGTTTAGATACTTCTTCACTAAGTTAGAACATCACATACATTTAACTTATTTATGCCTGCATCGCGAAAATTAAAGTGCGCACCCACCTAAATGCACTATGGTTCTTAACCCACCTCTATTAAAGCTGTACAACTCTTAGAAGCTTGCGCTTAATAATATCTATAAGTTTACCAAAGGGCGGGGCTATATAGTGTCAGTTTTCCGGTCAAAAATCGACAAGTAGGTGCCACCAACTGTGCGAAAACTCCCCTCGGGCGCAGGCGCGGGTGTAGGCGCGGCAGAGGCAGCTTACAGAGGTAGCAGCACCCAAATTAGTTCACGCAACGCCTTACAAAGCACTACGCAATCTAATTAATCGCTTCTTTGGCACGTTCCAAATCTAATTTAGACTCTACTACTTGTACTATAACTGAAATTAAGACTTAATCGTAGTATTGCGGTTATAAAAGTTACGTACCACACACTTTGATTTTCGCGATATAGGCACAAACAAGTTAAACGCACGTAATTTTCTAACTTAGTAAGGAAGCGTCTAAACTTAGTAAGGAAGTATCTAAACTAAATAAGGTTAGGGGTGTACGTATATCTAATACGTAATTAACATTGCAGCCCTAGTTATGTAAGCTAGGTGATTATACAAGTTAGGTTAAAGGCTGCGTGGTTTAGCCTAGTACCTATTCACGCCCAGTACGCAATTAGTAAGAAGTAAATATTAGGAAAATACCAGAACTAGAAAAAAAAGAAATATATAAGTCCCAGATCTAGAAACATTAAAGAAGTTCCCATATTAAGACCCTTATAAACTTTGCAACGACTTAAAGAAATTTTTTTTTCAAGAGAAGACAAAGGAAGGCAACATTCTAGCTAACCTAGACGGCTTAATAGATACAAGAAGATCAGCCTAGGGTTTGCTAGAAAGCTATATATATAGCTTATAAAAATACTATTTAGCTCCAGGTAATGGAAACTAGTCAACACTAATAAAGGAGTAAGATAGTAGTTAGAGGCTTAAACTAAACAGGACAGAGAGGATCTAAAACTTGTTTTAGATAAAACCAGCCAGCAACTACAATAATAGCATAGATTGCCATAATAATAACGCCTTCAAGCCAGTCTATTTTAGTGTTAGTTAGAGTGGATTACCTATATAAAAAGGAAAACTTACTAAATTTGCTATTTTAGATAAGATAGTTTACTAGAAGCACAGCAATAAATAAAATAGCAATTAGAAAGGTATTAAATAAAAGCGTTATATAATCCTGGCCTATAATCCAACCAAGTATAATGACAAAGGGGAGAACTAGAAGGGCGATTTATATACTAGATTTAATAGCAATATTAATTACTAAACTTATATTATCCTTAAAAGCTGCTATAACCGCCGTTGCGTGCTCGGCAGCGTTCCTAATAATTAGGAGTAGGATAAGACCGACAAAAGTAATAGAGATAGTACCGCTTGCTATAACATCACTAATGCTGTTAACTATAAACTCGGAACAGAAGGCGACCAACGCGGTAGAGAATCCAAGGGTTATAATTACACCCCAAATCGTCAATTGGGGCTCCTTAATCTCATTATCTTCCTTTTCTGCGTTTAAATCCTGCATAAGCTGTTCTTAGTTTACTCCGCCTCTAGATATAGCCGCCGCTCCAGCGCCAACCTATACAATACCACGGAGAGACATACCCTGCTTAACTTGGGAGGATTTATGCTTAGGAGCCCTTTGGCTTAAAGCATTAAACATTTCAGCATGTGACTTTAATTGAAATATAAGGTAGCAAACGTATATAATTAGGAGGATAACAGCTGTTCCACAGGAAAGCTCCCAATTAAGTATAGACCTATTAGGGCTCGTGGCTACATGGGTTAGTATCTATTATAGATCTAAAGCTGTCATTAAACTTACTTAACAGCGTAAAGTGGAAGGCGGTTAGAATAATTAAACTACTAACACATAGAGCTAGAAGGCCAGCCGCAGTATTTGCTATTATTGTATTAAAATGTTACTCTATCCGGTTAATGCCTCTGAAGAAGAAGCACATGCTAAGGATAAGGAGTAAGTTTAAAAGTATACTACCAATTAAGGAAGTTTTGACAATAGTAATCTGGCCCTTAGTTAGGGCTAAAATGGAGATAATTAATTCAACAGCGTTTCTACGCCAAATATTAGATAATATTAGGACAAATAAGAAGCGGAGAAACGTACCTAAAAGTTGCGTTTAAAAGACCACCTAATATATTACTGGCGTGGAGCGTAATCTCTTTAGTAGCGTAACTAATCATTACAGCAAGCGGGATAATGGCAATAAAGTTAACAATAAATATGGCGATGCTATTAACGTAAAGATAATTGACCACAAAGCCGACGGGAACGGCAAGAAGAAGTATATTTATCTATAAGTTGAACAAGACGGCACGAACCTAATCCTTAGCAGGTATCTTACGCTTTAAAGCTGCTTTCTGCCTTTCCTTAATTATTGGCTTAAGATGTAAGGGGTTTTGCAGGCCTATACTGGCCTCTTTATTAGGTTGTTTATCGTTGGGCCTTATCTAGGCTGCTTAACAGGCTTTTAAGAATGTTGCTAGATATAAATATGCCATTATAAGCACGGTTTTTAATTGTTCCTAGAAAGAGCATAATGGAGAAGGGCGATTTTGTAGTCTAGAGGGTACCTATATATAGCAAAGACTAAGAAGTCTAATGGTACTTAGGCCAACACCAACGCCTCAAATCTATAATAGTGCGTTTAGCTTTTTTTTTTAGTTAATTTTACGAGTGAGGATCCAAAGCAAATTCTAGAATAGTTGTTATGGAGAAGAGGAGGATTAACGTTAATAACTAGATAGAATAGCTAGTAAAAAAAGGAGAAGATGGAGTAATAGACAAATAATAAGTGAAAAGTAAACCGACTACTTATGGAAATAAGGACGCGGTAGAATGTATAAATAAGGGTATAAGTCTGTGTGCCTCTAAGTACCGGCTGCTTAGCGTCTTAAATATAAGTCCTCCCTTAACGCAAGGCAGATTAACAGGAGTTGTTATACCGCCCATATAAGGCGGAGCGCTTGTAAAGGGCTTAGCTAAAATGCTAATTAAACCACCCTATAACGCACTAACAGCTCCTTTGCCACAGATAGGGAGTAAATATATAAGATTAACTAGCTGAGATAAGTCTACTGCTTAAGCAGTATCCTGCTCTATAAAGGGTAGGCGTCAGGAGTAGATTATATAATGCTATTTCTACTAGGTAAGGCGTTATTAGGGGGTTATTATTAGCTTCTAGTTCTAGTTTACAACTTTATATAAACGCCTCTAAATACTACACTATTGGGGCTGTCTAAAAGCTAAGTTACCTGTTTACCTTGTCTTAACCTTAAGCTAGGCTTGTTAGCTGTTAAGGCAATAGGAAGTTGCATTAAGGTATATAATAGGGCTTAAGTAAAGCTACGCAACTAGATAGGCATTGCTGTGCAAAGTAACGCTTAACCAGCTACCTCCATATCGCCATCTCAGAATAATTGGAAGAAAGGGGTTGGTACTAGCCCTTATTGTTTAATATAACCCTCCTATGGAGGCACAGTAAAGTGGGGTATAGATAGGGAAGGATTATGCTCCTATTATAGCTATATTATAGTGTATTTATGATGCTGTGCTAGTATCCCTAAGTTAGTAAATCGGCTTGACTTTTAAGGCACAGTTAAAGCGGAGCCTACCGTTAGCTCTCCCATCAGCCAAGCGGCAGAGAGGAGTAGGATATAAAAGGCCTCTATATCCTTTAACCAGACTAGCACCAAGCATAATATCCTTTAAGGAAACCCCTCCTTACTTTCTTGTAAAGATACTTAAACTATTAGCTGCCTCATCTCTTTAATAATGAGCGACTTAAGCAACTCAAATACTACAATAGAGGATACTATATTGTATTAGATCAAGGTACGCTCTAAACATTAAATCCTTTATAGGATACCGCTAACGGAGCTAGGATATACCGCTTGCTTCCAATCCTAAGGGCTCCAATAAGGCCGTTAATATAGTAGGGTAGGTATGCAATAGTTACTTCCCTATAGTTTTATCCGTTTACTAGCTTACTAACATAAGCAGGATATCCAGTTAGTACTAAAACGCAAGAGTGATTTAGAAAACGACGAGGCCAATATAGAAGGAACTATAAGGAGGTACTTACCCCGCACTAATAAGATAAAGAAGTCGTCTTAATATAGTCCGCTTAGTAACTCCTTCTAATAAAGCTTATCGACCCCCAGCTTATTATATTAGGGGCAATAGAGAGACTAGGTAGCTTAGTTAATTAACTTAACTATAGGCTTAGCCAACTTGATAGGAAAATTAGCAGCCTTGAAAAAAGCAACCACTATATTATAAGCTATCTAGGGAAGGTTAATAATCGGATTAACAACCTAAGAAGTGACTAGGAAGAAATAGAAGATACTATTAGGCGGTTTTAAAACGAAATCCACACTCTTAAGAGAGGCAGTGATGAAACTTTAGATTATAGAGGTAAATAGGTTACAAAGGCTGGAAACAAGATCACGGCATTTAAGAGGAAAAGGGCACGCTTAGTCTAAGGATAAAGAAGTCTGCAGAATTAAGGAGGAAATTTATTGGCTTAAATAGTACGCTTTTTAGTTATTATATTGTTTGCTTATTAAAGGAAATTTATAAGTTGGATTTAAGCTAGAACTAGCCCTGCCCTTTATAGCGAGTGTTTGCCGCATTTATATGCTTGATTAGTAATAAATCAGTAAATCTAACTAAGCTTAGTGTTTAAAGCGAGCGTTCCCCTATTATATATTTAAGTCTAGTCGCTCTCTGCTAGCGTCTTCTTTACTAGTAGAGGATAGAATTTATCCTTAAAACAGAAGTTAGTTTATAGAATAATAGAAAAAATAGGGGGCCTATAAGGGTTTCTAGGTCTAGAGGCCATGAAGGCTGATCTGTAGATATATAGATAACTAGATATAACATCGACTATTACACCGCGCTATAACATATATATCCGCCCGGTAATGCCGCCATAATCTATTAGCTTTATTTAAGGTCACTATCTACTTTTGAAAATTCTCGTTTATAGCTCGCTTTGACCTTAACTATACCTTCCCATATCTATAAGCTTCCCTGCTTTGCATTTAGGCGCCTTTAAAGGAGGATACCGCAGCGAGATCCAAATCTTTACCATTTTTCACAGAAGCTTCTATTTGTCGCAGAATGGAATTTTTTAATCTTGATCCCACAAATCTATTAATAGATTGCCTTTACCGTATTTAATATAATAATTGCAAGACAACCTATAGCCCTCTTTACGGTCTCTCCGCAAGGGATATAGAAACATTCTACACCGATCAGGATAATATATTGAATAATTTTGGTGGTGCGGTAGAAGACCATCTCTATTGGAGAAAAGAGCGTAACAGCTTGTTTATCTCCCTCTTCGCTAATAAGCGGCATGCAGAAAACTGGGCTTTGGATTGGAGTACTTGCTACAACAATAGGTTATATTAAATATTTAAGATTAAAGCCTCTAAACTTATAGGAGGCTATGTCTTCTATATAGATAAACTCTAAAGAACCCTGTATTTGCACATACCTAAGGGCGCAGAGGCAAGTATTAGAGATAAGTACCTAGTCACTTATTATATTCCCCTATAAGCAATAGTATTATATTAAAATAGCGAGGATATTAAATAAGGTGCTACTTTCTTTTTTAAATGTGAGATATAAGTGCCTGACAAACCTATAGAATATCGCCATTAAGGACGACCTCGTTCCATAAATATCCTAATAGCTCCTTGTCTGAAGGACATTGCGAGCCAAGAATTACCACTAAATATAATAGCCTTCATGGAACCTGGACCAGCTATAGACAAGCACCATAGGGTTATGTCCGATGTAATAGAAAAGGGAGGCACCTTTATTAACAGGATAAAGGACTGCTATAAGGAGCTTAAGGGTTTCCCAAAAGCAGTAACCTTACAGGCTGCTTATAATAAGTTCGCGGCGTCTCTGGTGCGGTACTATAACATAGTCTTAAAGGACTATATGACCTATATAATCTAGGGCAAGGACGAACCCAAGGGTATTACTAAGCCTGCTTAGTAGGGGAACAAGGACCTATAGGTTAAAGGTAAGAGCTTTACTAGCTTGGCGTCTATAGCTTCTAGTGCGGGCATTTATATTATTTCTACAACTACTTAACATGGATTTCTTAGCAGCACCATTTAGATAAAAACGGCTGCAGTAATAGTGTCTTAAGAACATACACTAAAATATTAGGACTATTCTACTTTTAGATTTAGTTAGGCGTTCAAATTTAGTAGATTTACATATCCTAATACAGACATCCGTATAGTAGAAACACTAGTAAGATCATTTCAGCCCTACTAAATGCCTAGCCTTACGCCTCTCCGCGCACGCTAGCGTAATAGAAACGCTAGACTAATCCTAACCCGTTATAATATTAGAGTTCTTAGGGCATTAGGCATCACTACCAAATATATAACAACCGTAGAGGTTAGGCCATAGTTTAGCAGCCTAATAACTTATTACAAGTTAAACGGGGCGGAAAAATAAACTAATAGAAGATAGTAGGGTATATATAGGACTAAACCCACGCGTTACCCATCCTTTCCTCGCTTTTTCTTGCTTATATATATCAACTTACTCTCCCTAGACCTTAGAATTAGAAGTTAGTTGGTACGCATAAATCTATATATATGGTAGCGTAAAGGTATAGATTTTATATTGTCTCTAGAAGAGCCTAATTTAGAGGCACATTCTAGGCCCTATCCTCTTAGCGGGATATCCGTAGTAAAGATATCCTCTTAGGATACCCCCACTAATCCTATAGTAGAAGTGAGCCTCGTGGCACCAACAATTAAGTAGTAAGGCGGCAACATTTTAATAAACCCCCGCTTTTTATTACGTTATTATAGGCTCTTAGTCCCCGCTTGGATTTTTTAAGTGCCTTTAGTATCTATAATCCTCCACTTTCTTAGCTATGAGGCTATAATCTTATTACTTAAGCCTATCCATAACTATGCAATACTATTAGAAGTATATTCGCATCGCGAAACCTTCTAGGGTTATTATTAACCCGTAGTTCTCCACTGTAACGGGCTATTAACGGGGTAGCGATTAACGTGCGGTCTTGGCAAAACTGGAACAAATCACTAATAGCATAAAGAGTGAGTTGGCGGCTAGTTATAGCCAGAAAACGGGTAATAATCTTAGGTATAGTAAGAATAAATATATAATTAACCGTTGTTGATTAGAGACTAAGGATATAGCTAAGATTTTTATAGCCTTTTATACTAAAACCAAAGCGCGCAGCCAGACTAGAAGTCGGAAATATAAAAGAAGGAGATAGAGCTAGAAGAAAGCACTATTAGCAAAAGACAATAACTTCCTGCCTAAAGAAGCTCACTTAAAGGCCTTTAAGTCTGCTAGACTTCCTATAAGAGGGTTTTAGATAATATCGCAGCGAAATTAAGCTAGGCTTATTAGGTAGTTAAAACCTAAGCCTAAAACTAAACAGATTTCTTAGTTAGTAATATATATACACTTTATAAACAATCTTACGGGATAAAAGGGCGGCCTTAGCCCGACTTATTCCCAACTTATTATTATATTGCAATGAAGTAGCCCTTTATGCGAGAATTTTCCACTAGGGTCTGCTTATCTATAGTCCTCCAAAAAAAAAAACCTAAATATCCGCGTCTCTTTAAGACATTCCAGACCCCATCCTCTTACCAGGGACATCCGCAGCGGAAATATCCCTTAGGATGCTTTGAGATGGTTAAGTTAGAATATTTTGCTCCCTAGTATAAGGCAACAGCGAACCACTACTCTAAGTATATGTTATAGTATAATGCAGGATTAAGGATATTTGCTATATAAGCGCACGGTATCTAAGCCATAATGCGATATTATTATCTCTTTAGCTACTTCCGTTAAAGACTTATATAATAGCTCTTTTGCTACTATAGTGCCTATTGCTTTGCTTGGAGATAGCACCTAAAAATCCCCAAAATGCCCTTATTCTATATGCTGCTTGGCTCGCTTCTTAGCCTAGTAAGCCTTTCGCCTTAACTTCTTCCATTTTTACCTCTAATTGTGTGTTTACTAGGAGCACCTAGCCTATATATAAGCACTCTATAGCTTAGGCTGTATTGGGATTTGGCTCTATATTTATAGCGGTGTGGTTACTTTCCGTAGGCCAAAGCCCATTAAACTCCGCGTCTAAGTTAGAGGCGAGCGACCTAGAGCATAATAAGGCATTTAAGGAAGCAGACACTATCTTAAGCGGCGTATATATAACCCACTAAGTCTAATAGAGCAAGCACTTAGCTAGCTTATTAAAGGTTACAAAATGGCAATATTAAGCGCTGTCCTGCTTGTAAGCGGAAATAAGAAGCTACGGGCGTAAAACCAGCGCCAGAAAAGGAAGAGGGCAAAGCGGCGCATATATATAGCTAAGGGGGGTGTTCTAATAGGAGTAGAGGGCCTATCTTGTGCACAACCCGCCCAAACTAGGCGTAAGGGGCCTACAGCAGATACAGCAGTTGAGCGGCCGCAACGCGCAATGCGTAAGTGCAGTATGTGCGAATCAATAGAACACACAGCACGTACGTACCCCAGCGCAGTTAGAGGGGAAGCTGATTTTGTAAGTAGCTACAGTATTAAGCTAAATGGCTTAATGGTCTCGGTGTCTAAGAGTAAGTGCAAGGACTAATATTTTTAGTTCTGGCTTAAAATGCGATCCTAAAGACTATATAGCGATTCCGGTTTAGGACACGGGCCAATTAACTACTATAAAAAGGGCGTAATTCTGAAAACTAGATCTGGTTTTAAGAACTAGATCCTATTTTTAGGAAACAGGTTGATTAACCGCTATAAAAAGGGGTTAACTATATTTGGCATATTAGGTTTAGCTCGTTTCAGGACCAGCCACGTAATTGTTATAGGCGCTTGTATAACCAACCCCACAGTTAACCCGCTTGGGCGCCCCTTTAGCCTCGCTGTATTAGAGCCTTATACGTCGCGGAACAAACTAAAACTAATAGATATAGCCAGAAATCGCTACCTCCTCGCACTTTTGGGTTATTATGGCTTAGTATTTAACTAAGCCCTATAAAGCCTCAGTCTAAGCCATGTTGGATTAGCTTAACTTTTCCGCGCCTAATCTCCCTGTATTTGCTCGCACCTTGCTTCCTTCTTTACACTTTTCTCCCTAGTTATTTCCTTATTGCAAGACGCGCCTGACGTGTCCTCAGCCTCCCTACACTTACTTACATCTCTGCCATTATACCGTCTACCTCTTTGATCTCCCCTTGTCGCCTACCTACCCGCCTGCTACGTCGGCCCTCCCAACGTAGCTCTCGGCGCATTCTCCCGCAATGGCGAATCTCTCTAGATCAGAGATAATCAAAATAAAACCTATTAGAGAGGGACTAAATGGTTTTCGCAATTTATTTAACTCGACTTATAAGGATCTAGGTATCTCTAACTCTTTAAATACGTCGCGTCAGATAAGCAATAAAGGTAACCGTTAATTTACCTAGTATAAGCTCTATCTAACGCTCGCAGAACTAAAGGATATTTTGCTTGATCTAATACTAGCTCTGCAGAGCCTTCCTACTTCTCGTTTATTACCATCCAACGGCGGCAATAAAAGCCTTCTTGTTAATCTATTAAGACTCAATTTAGCGGTTGGTTCCAACGACTTTGATATTAAAAAGTTCCTACCTCTCTTAAATTTGATCCTTCATATTGAGCCTAACAAGGTTATCTGGGAAAAGGTCTATGCCGTTATAACTAAGTCCACACCTCCTTTCTAACCGCTGCCGTTCCACGTTTAAACCCCAAATATACGCAATATAAGCAGCTTCGCCAACTTGTCCGAACACAGGAAATACGTGGATTATATTTTAAAGGAGGAGCTAGGCCCCCTTTACGTTAGGATTCCTGGCTTGTATAAAGCATTCTTTAGGAAAGTAGAAGGTCTTAAGGCGGTAAGCGCCACCGTTTTCAAGAAATGCAAGGAAGGGGACAATCCACTATACACTAAGAAGGGCGGTTGGCGTGACTAGCCTAAAGATACAAAAGAATATAGAGTCCTAAAGTAGTTTAATAAGCTAATTATATCATTTCTAGACTTTGTAAAGGAGCATAGGTTCGTTCCAAAGGAACGATAAAGACTAGTAGAGCATACTTAGCAGCCCTTATAAGGATCTACAGCCGACTAAAAGCTAGATATCGGCTTCGTGGACGATCTAATAGCCGGCAAAAGCTCCTAATGCCATTAATTATATATACTTATACTAGGAGAGCTAAAGAGTAATTTAAACACTAATATAGCCTTAAAGGCACGGTTCGATTTAGGGAAATACATAAGAGAAGTCTTCGCCGCTTAGGACACTCGTCGCTTTGTCCTAGGCTTTACCCTCTATAGATCTATTATGCGGCTATAGGAGTATGACCAGGTAGGAGGCATCGCATTATTACTATTTAATATTAATAAAGACGGACTACAATTTACCTTGGCGATGTTGGGATTTCTCTAAATAAATAAGGAGCAGCTTGGGTTTAACCCTACTATTCTAACATTAGACGGCAAACAATATATTAAGGTCATGCGCAATGATTAGACCAAGCGTCTCATCCTTAAAAAACCCATAAAGCGGGCACGCTATATCGCTAGTCGAGCGACTACTTGCTAGAAAGTATACCATAAGGGGGACACCTCTAAGATACCTCTCGTTATTAAAGACTCGTAGCAGTACCCATAGCGCGAGGAAGAAGGCAAACTGCTACATAAAGTAACGGAGAAAGAAGTGGTTAATATAGCCAGGTACTATTACCACGAGACAGTTTATATAGGCGGTAAAGAAGATAACGTTTGCAATAACGTCCGCAAGGGGCTAAATATTACAAGAGCGACAAACTACAAGCTAAAAGACTCAATAATGCCTCCAAGACCGGCTAGAGTGAAAATTAGTGTAAGGAAAGGCTGAAGTTCTAGTAGTAGAAAGAGGTCGTCTAGCTATATTAACGCCCTATTACCGCCTAGCAAGCGCACGTGTTCGGGCTCTCCGCCTAAAGGTAGAAGGCGCCTTATAACCCTAAATCGAGTGCATTGATGTGTTATTACTAGGGACTATAGAAAGCCTCTTTATAAGGCAAGCTCTCAGGCTGCAATGCTTACTACACTAGAGGGTGGCATTAAAGGATACGAGTCTTTATATACACAGGCCAGCATTATCTAATACGACATTTTAACAGGCAACCTTATAATAAACAAGGAAGACGACAATCCTTCTTAGCTGGTATTCTTAATCGACTTCGATCTTGCGATCAAAGAGCAGCGGGAAGGGCCTTTAGGAGCGCGGGGCAAGACCAGTATAAGAGCATTTATAGCGATTAGAGTGCTCCTAGGCGAGATATACTTAGCTTAGCATGATTTTGAGTCGTTCTTTTAGGTGCTATTCTGGATATATATTCACCATAATGGACCTAATAAGAAAGGCAACGTTATTAATAGGTTTAATAAGTGGAATTCTATAGATACGGAAGAGCTAGCTAAGATAAAAAAAGGAGAAGTAAATGACGAGGGGGATTTTCTTAAGACTATAGGTGATTACTTTTTACTATACTATTAGCCACTAATCCCTTAGGTTAATAGATTATGGAAGGTAGTATTTCTAGGCGGTAGAAGGCGAAAGGGAAAGGATAAAAAACTTCCTTCTTAAATAAAGGAGGTGCTTTAGGAAGCAAGGAAGGATCTAAAGGTGCTAGCAGAGTAGATAGATTAATGTTTCATTGCTCTTCCACCGCACAAGTGAAGTTTTGCGGAGATTCGGGCGGCTAAGGCCAGGTAGCAGCCTTGGTTAAAACGCATGTGAAATAGCATAGGGCGAGTCGCCTGGGCTAAATAAACCCAGAAAAGCGGATAACCTAATCTTCTGCTAGATTATTAGGTCCCCACACCCTACTATCCCGTATAGGCTTTATGTTTCTATAAAACATGTAATCTACTCCCTAGCCTATTAGAAGCCGCCTTATGCCGCCTAAATAGAGGCCGTAGGAGAATTAATCCCTTCCTCTAACCAATCCCCTACTTGAATAAGTCCCCTACTTAAATAAATCCCCTACGGGAGCCAATGCCCACGTGTTTCGCCGCCCTATAGAAACTAATCCCCTACTCTTAATAATCCCCTATGGGATCCAATCCCCTATGGGATACGATCCCCTACTCTAATACAAGAGATCGCCCCTAGAGGTGGCTCCGCGAAGCCTGGAGGAACTCTAGTCCAAGTATCGGCCGGTTTAATCTGATTGGAGGCTTGGCTACTTACGCTCGTATTCTTAGGGTAGACGGTATGTATTAATGTACTTGATACAGTTATAAGGAGAGGTAATGTAGAAAATAACAAAGCTAATCTATAGTTTAGAATGAAGCTAGACTATTAAAAGATAAGAATAGAAAGACTAGCTTCTATAAAAAGCTAAGGTTCTTAAATAGAGAACAATAATTATACTTCTAATAAAACCTAGAAAAATTCCAAAAAAAATATAATAAAGAATTACCAAAGTCAGAAAACTAGATAAAGTGATTTAAGTTACTTAAAAAGCTTTGGTCGTTTACTTATATTGCGAGTAAAATAGCCAGTTTCTTTAACTTCTACAGGATCTGGAGTTGCGTATTTGCGCTTTTTCCTAGCGTGAGCACTTTCCACCATTTCCTCCACTGGTTCTTTAGCTATAGAATACTATTAGCATGTAATAAAGAGACGTAAAGCCGTCTAAAAAGGTACCAGTTATGTTACTATACTTATTAATGTTGACAAGTTCATCCCCCAAATCGTTAATTAAGTGTGTAGAAACTAGTGTTTTATCGCGGGATTCCTCGGATATAAGTGCTTTACTTAAAATAGTATTATCTAAAATAGTATTAGAATTTAGTAAGACAGTAAAAAAAAAAAGGAAATAAACTTACTTTCCACAGGATTGTTATTGGCAGTGGATATAATATTACTTAGCTTTATAGTTAAGTTAAACAGAGAACCTCGCTCCTATGCTGGTTTTAAAGGTGACGATAGATCTTGTTTATCCGTGCCAAACACCGGAACTGGAGCCTTGAATTGTAAAACCTTCTTTAATATTAAGGCCTTCGGTGTACTAGGCACTAAAGGGGTAGATCCTAGCCTATCTAACGTAATAGGATTATAAGTGTGAGGAACAACAATAAGAATTAGCTTATTATTAGACAATTCCTTATTTACGCACACTAGAGATAAAGTGCCAACAACACTTCCTATAAAAGAGATGTAGCGGCTATATTAAAAAGGACTAGCACTAGTAGACCGTTCTTAGAGAGTTTAAAAATATAATTTCCAGGGTTCTTGTTCAATTGGGAAGATTATAAAAATATAAAAGGGATGCAATCCGGTTCTAGGAGCGGTTTTGTTGGTATTATTAATGTATATCTGCAGGCGAAGAAATCCAGAAGCCTTTATCTGGATATCACTAAGAATACTAGGCTTCAGACTATAGGTTTTGTAGTTGACCTCTCCTAAACTACTAACGAAATTAGGCTAAGAACATTCCTATATGGCCTACTATACAGGAAGTCTAGTAAAGAGATTAGCGAAGATCTAAAAAACGTTGTTGGATATTAATTACTCCTATAGATGACTTTGTTGTGCTTGAATAATAGGAAAAGCTTCCTCTTATAAAGAGTTTTTAATGTCGGAAACGTCGGCAGAACAAATGATGTTAAGGTTATATAGAAAATAATTTCTATAGATTAAACAAATCTGTCTAGTCCAATTATTATTATAATGATTTTGTGAGCAAAAAAGGTATAGCTTTGCTGCTATATTCGTGGAGTCGTCCTAGTATATATCTTATGGCTAAGCAAAAAGGGGTGGAGGAAGAGCTTTAAAAAGCTATAAAGGTTTCCAAAAAGAAAAGTAACAATTAATAGAGAAGCTCTTCCCCTTTAAAAATTGATGTTCCTCCTTTTATATGATCTCCATATCCTCTCCAAAGGTTGCAATAGCAAAGAGAGACAATTCTCCACTTAGACATCGCTGCTTAGTCTCTTTAGAAAAAGTAGTTTTAATAGATATTGTAAAGAGAGGTAAGAGACAAGTATAGTTAGGAATTAAAATAAACTAATAGGTAGTTTTTTACCATTTAAATGCTCTTTAGATGGTTCTTTAAAAGTATAAGTGCCATAGTTTACTTCCTTATAATTATCTCCTTTCCCAATTTTGCCGTTATCGTGATGTTCCCCTAAGTTGGTTTTTTAATATCTTAAATTTAATAGGTTTTGAAGTTATAAAGAAGTTAGCTAGCAAATTATCTACTGTTAAAGTTTTAAAGCTTTGTTTCTTGTAATATTCCCCTCTTTTTGTGACGGCTTGCATAAATGCCTCTAAACCGAAGCTTGTGGATTGCTATCTAATGAAGATACTAAGCTAAGGAGAAGAAAAGAAGGGGGTCGCAAGGACCATAGTAAACATATATAAAGGGGCAGCCGCCAAGGCGCTAGCGGTAAGCGAGCCAATCGTAGGTTGGCAGAATATGGCAGCAGCATGGCAGAATTTAGTAGGTGACGCGCTCTAGCACCATTATATTACCCCCCCCTCCTGAAAAAGCCTACCCTTAGGCGTTGTCCAAGCTCCCTATTATCGTCTAAATTGTTGTAATTATCTAACCCTTCTTCCTAGCATTTAATCCAGTTGTCTAATTTACGTAGTAGTCCAGGGAGGTTAGGGTGGGCTAGGTGGAAGTCCCATAGCTTATAGGGGGAGTACTTAAAATCAAATGCGGGGTACCACTCTAGGTCGTCATCATGGCCTACCCAGCTTATATGGTATTTTAAGACATTACGGACCTTTTTTACTGCTAGGATTTCTTTAACTTCCTATTCTTCGTCCTCAGCAATCTGGATTAGTAGTAGGGGGTCATTATACTATCTAGGTAGTAGATTATCCGCAGCCTTTCGTAGCCAGTCCGGAGAGAAGACGGGGTGGATCCTTATTAACTCTAGTAGCTTAACCTTAAAAGAGTATCCTACCTTTTAAAGAGTCTTATATAGGCCAGCCATTTAGTGGTCTAACTTGCGGCTTAGCCTTTAGGTTTTCCAGTTCTTTATTAACACCTATACCTTATCTCCTACTTAGAAGTCTTCCTCGCGATAATATTAGTTTATATTAGACTCCTTTTTTTCTTACGCCTTTCTTATAATTGTTTGAGCAGTCTCTTAGGCTCTATACATTCTCTCGGCAAATGCCTGGGCCTCTTTGTGGCTAAGGCGTTCGCGGGCCGTAGCGGGTTTAGTAGGCCTATCCCAATTAAAGGACGTTCGTGGTGTATACCCATAGAGTAGTTCGAATGGGGACATCCCTATACTATTATAGGGGAGTGTAAGCTGCGCGTAGTCTATTATAGGTAGTAATTCTGACCAGTTATCCTAATAGTAGTCTATAAATGGCCGTAGTTGCTAGTCAAGGTACTGGTTTATAATCTTAATTTGGCCGTTAGTCTAAGGGTGGAATATAGTAGAGAGCTTAATCTTAATCCCAAGGATACGGTAGAGTTCATTTCAGAAATCCAATATAAACTAGGGGCTATAGTTAGAGACAATTAATTCGGGGGCGCCGTAGAATCGATAGATGTTATTAATGTAGAGGCGGGCTATATCCTTCACAGTCGTGGTCTTAAAACAAGGGAGGGAGACGGATTGCTTGCATAGTTAGTCAACCACTACAAAGGCTGCATCATGGCCGTAGGCGTCCTTTAGAAATAACTTAAAGTCTATAGTAATATATTGCCAAGGGCGTTCTAAAACTGGCAGCAGTCGTAGCCACCCAGGAGTTTAATCCCTAGGGGCATTTGCGCGTCTACAGGCATAGCAGTTTCTAACAAATTAATCCACATTAGATAGAAGTCCTCGCTAGTAGTAATAAGGCACTAGTAGTTAGTGGGTCTTATTACAACCAGGGTATACCGTAGAGACTTAACAGTAGGCTTTACGGATTAACTCTATCCATAGGTTATTAACATCTGGAACTATAAGCCGTTCTTAGTATAGAAGCAGTCCTTTTTCTATTTCCAAATTAGGGTCCTCCTTCGCGCCTTAGTCACGGAGGGCTTTTAGGGAGTTAGCCGTGCGGTTTATAGTTAGGATGCGGTTAACTAGCCCTATTAGTTTATCCAAGACTGCTCCCTCTAAGGGTGCTAGCTTATTCTATTTGGAGTCTAGTTCTTCAAGAATTTGCGGGTCAAGCTGTTTGGGATAAAGAAGGGCGCGCGTCTAGTATTAGGTCTTTAGCTTATCCTAGGGTCCTACGTCTTATTCCCTTTGGGTTAGTGTATTAGCTTTAGTGTTTTGCTTGCCAGAATAATACATAATCATAAAGAAGAATTTAGAGAGTATTTTGGCCCAGTAGGCTTATCGTCCAGTAAGCTGCTTTATAGTTATAAAGTACTCTAGGGCTTTATAATCCATATATATCTTAATCCGGGAGTTCGTGCCTTTAAGCTCTACGCGCTATTAGGATAATAATCGGATAATAGCTAGTATTTCTTTGTTATATACCTCGTAGTTATACTTGGCTAGGTCCATTGTTTTTAAAAAGAAGGTAATAGGGTACTATTCGCCGTCTAGATATAACTATAATAGGATTCCCACTATAACTCTATTAGAAGCGTCCGTCTCTAGCATTAATTTAAGGTCTAGGTTATAGTGACGAAGGATTAGAGAAGAGATAAGCCAATCTTTTAACTCTCCAAAGGCTTTTATATAGTTGTTATTAAAGACAAAAGGCGTGTCTTTCCGGGTAAGTTATATAAGAGGCGTTGCCATAACTCCATAGTCACGGATAAATTAGTAGTAGAAATTACAAAAACCCAGGAAGAACTGGATACCCTTTATAGTATAAGGGGGCTACTAGTTGCGGATTGCGTTAACCTTCTTAGGGTTAACTTTAATCCTATTTGTACTTACTATAAACCCAAGGTACTTTATACGTTTTACCCTAAATTTATATTTCTTAATATTAACTTATAAGCCTACATTCCATAATCTCTCTAGGACCTTCTTAATATAAACTTAGTGCTTAAGTTTGTTATCTAAGTATATAAGAATGTCGTCTAGGTATACCGTACAGAATTTATTAAGGTAATTAAAAAGAACGTTATTTATATACCTTTGGTACGTAGCTGGTCCGTTTATTAGTCCAAAAGGAAGAACTTTGCATTTATAGGACCTGTAATAGGTACGGAACATTATTAAATCTTTAAATATAGGGTCTATCCTAATTTAGTAGAAAGCTTGGCGGATATTAAGTTTAGTAAAGATCTTTACCCAGCTTAGACGTGCGAGGGTTTCATTAATTAAAAAAATAGGATACTAATCCTTTTAAGTAATAGTATTTAGCTTCTAATAGTCAATACAAAAACAAAGGCCTCCACTAGGCTTTTTTACAAATAGGATAGGGGAAGTAAAAGGGGCTTAACTTAGCTTAATAAACCCTTTATCAAGGTTATTAATTAAGTACTGCTTTATTACTTTTAGCTTATCTATTAATTATTAGTAAAGGGGGCTATAGCCTAGCGAGTTATTGGCTTCCAATTAAATCTTATAATTGTATATCTGGTAAGGGGGTAACTTGTCTAAAGCCGCCCTTAAGAATGCGTCCTTATACTTGGCATAGACGGTAGAAAGAAAACGTTTAACTAGTTTCTTATTAGTTTCCTTAATTAGCTTTTCTTCCCTCTTATTAATAATCCGGTTAATCTTATATAGGCTTATTATAAAGACCTTATTGTCCTTCTGGTATATATTAAAGTGGAACGCTATAGCGCTAATTACGGCGATGTCTACTATAGGGGGGTTATATAACACTGGGGGCGTGTGTGACCTTAGGGCCCTTTAGGGTATTGGCGTCATTATTACTCCTTTTAACTCCTATCACATCTTTTAGAGGCCATCCCTTATATCTTATCGGTACGTTCTTTTCCACACCAGTTAGATCTGTGCGATTTGGCCGTTGTTTATATCACTATCTGTCCCGCTTCCGTATATAGAGTCCTCCTCGAGTGTAGCGCTTTGGGAGAGTATCCTTGTTGGTATAGAGTTCTTTCTAGCTTCGCGGCGGGCGTCTTCTTAGGCAAAGGCTAGGTCACGGGCCCGGACATCCTGCTGGTATATAGGGTTAGACTTCGCGGCTAGTGTCTTATAGTTGGTTCGGATTTCTCTAATAAAGGAGGGTAATTTTGGCCTATCCTCCGGCCAGATAAACTGTCTTTGTTATACATTTAGCCAAATATCAAAGTAGGATATCCATTTTTGGCTAAGGATTATATCGTGGGACCCTAGGTCTAAGATATAGAAGGGGATACTATATTAACGTTGTCCATTAAGGGAGATATATAACTTTAGGATATAGGTAACCGGCTTACCGGCTTGGCCGTTATAGCCTTTTACCTAGACAGGCTTCTCTAGTAGGGTGGCTTTTATATTTAGAAACTTAGCAACGTTAATCGCATAGGCAGTATTTATAAAGGCAAAGCCATTTGCTCTAGTATTAATAAGGGCAGTTAAGTTAACTCTATATCCATTTTAAGATACTATATATGGAACCATGAAGTGTTTTCCACCTATTAACTAACTTAGATCAATCTCTTTAAAATTAATAGGATACTTTAGGGGGGAGTCTTTCCCTAGGGTTCTTCTTTTCCTAACTTATTAGACGTTTCTCCTTCCTCTATCTCCTTAATATCCTTTAGTTCTGGGCAAGATAAGGCAAAGTAACCCTCCTTATCACAGTTATAGCAAGTGGCTGTGGCAGGGTCAATTAGGGTATTGCAATAAGTACTAGTTAAGGTTATAGTACATAGCTAGTCAGGCGAGGCTTACCGGTGCGTAGTTATAACCGCTTTTGGTATAGCAGCGGTTGTAGCTTGTCTTCCTACTCCAGCTCCCGTAGGGGTGGCGGGTGAGCTTTAATCACTATAGGGTCACTTCTGCCAATCCAGGCGGGCGTTAATCCGCTTTAGCTCTAAGTCTAACAATAGGCAATAAGCTGCAAGTCTTTTATAGGTTAGTAGGTTGTCTAAAGTTACAGCGATCTTCTCTTATAGCCTAATTATTAGTTTATCGTAAAGGTCCAATTAGTAGTTTTTAAGGGGGACCTGGCCTTCTCCTATAAGGTATAAGAATTAAGTCTAGAATTCGGCAAAGGGTTGGTTTAGCTTTATTATTAGGCGGTTATAGTCATACTAAGCATCCTGTACTTTGTTTGGGTTAACATAGATAGCCGCTAGGTACTACAGCATCTTATTAATAGATATAAATCGGATAGGAAAGTCATTTTCGAACTTAGCTTAAAGGTGACGTTAGGCGTCCCCCATAGTTCGGCTAAAGAGGTAGAGCATTTTGGCCTCTTCGGAGGGGAAATAGTTATAGTTAATTTAGAGTTTTCCTTATACTTAAATCCTCTAGTTCTCAAAGGTAGGGTCTATCCTATTAGACAGTAGTTAAGGGTTAGGAAACTTAACAGATTTTAATTACTTTATTATTATGTCCGTACTCCCTAGTATATTGCATTTGGTTGAGCGAATAGGTTAACTAAGGCTTTGTAAAGGGGAGGCTGGGCTGCTTTATAAGGCAGCAAGGCTTTCTAGGATCTCCTTTAGAGTCTCTTATGTGCTTTAGGCTTAAAGACGATCGACCTTCTAATTAGCTGTAAGGGCGCGAATCTGTTCGCGTATATCTGTAATATTATTATTGTCTTTAATTTCTAATCCTAATTAGATCTCATGTTCCTCTTAGGTAGAGGCAGGTCTTTTAGATAAGCTCGCTTTAAGTGCTATTGTTAGCTTCCTAGGGTTCGTCGGTTTTATACACTTCGGTTTTAATTCTAGGGATATAGGTCCAGTTCTGCCTAGCTTATAAAGTGGGATATTATTAAGGCCTTTTTAGGCAGTATAAAGTTGTTCTGGTGTCTAAGTATAGCGCGTTAACGTGTTATTGCAGATAAAGTTTCTTTTAAGATGTGGGGATATTATTAAGGCCTTTCTAGGCAGTGTATGGAGAGCTTAGTATAATATAATGGCTTACACAAATGCCTCTAAACTAAAGCTTGTGGATTGCTATCTAATGAAGATACTAAGCTAAGGAGAAGAAAAGAAGGGGGTCGCAAGGACCATAGTAAATATATATAAAGGGGCAGCCGCTAAGGCGCTAGCGGTAAGCGA
>Ga0307507_10002417_pt1 | contig 39258 bp, 3 predicted proteins | sample 7_EM_MG_FD_207223 | JGI IMG/M metagenome (GOLD analysis project Ga0307507, IMG submission 207223) | Populus trichocarpa ectomycorrhiza microbial communities from riparian zone in the Pacific Northwest, United States - 7_EM | ecosystem: Host-associated > Plants > Roots > Unclassified | place...
AGCCTAAGGGGTTGCTATTTTATGAAGGTTGAAAATTTGCGATATTTTACGATTTTGTATGGGAAAAGGGTGTGCGAGAGGTGGCATTGTGCGCGAGGTGGCACGGACTCCTATTAATTCGCTTCTAGAACGTTGCTAGTATGTTTATAAGCCTAAATTGTATAACTAATGGTTTATATAGTCCTTCCTTTAACCTAAACGCTACCTTCCATTTGTCGCCTTTCTTAATTCTAATTTAATAGTATACCTATCTCAGATCTATCTTTGTAAAGATTTACACATTGCCTATCCTGTCTTAGATTTTGCTAATTAAGGGTAAAGAATACCTATCCTTCCTAGTAATATTGTTTAACTGTCTATAGTCTATACACATCCTAAGTTTTCCGTTTTTCTTTGGGATAAATAATACTGGATATTCTACTAATAACTGCAATAGTCTAATATATCCCTTGCGTAAGTTCTCTTAGATAAACTCCTTAAGCGCTACTAACTCTGTTTTAGTGAGCTTATAGATTAGAAAGAACCTTAGACTTATTCCTTCTTCTAATTCTATCTTATGGTCCTATGCTGTATATTTTAACAGCTTCTTACTTTCTAGTGACCATAACTTTTTACCATACTTATGGTATTTCTTTGGTATATGACTTAAGCCTTGCTTAGTCTCTTTGTATATCGCTCTAACTTAGTACTATACCAACTTGGTTTACTGTTGCATTTTGCATTGTTAAGTATCTCTAATATTAACTTAACCTATAATCTAATTAATCTTTAAATTATATTTCTGTAACTAAGGCATTCCTAGTATCGCCTTATCCTATCCTAATAGTAGGATATTAAAAGATATTCTAACTAGTCTCCCTTTAATAGTTAACTAAATAGGTCCTGTTTTAAGATTAATAATACCTCCTCTATAGGCTATCTAATCTCCTAAAATTGTTGTAAGTGGATATGGGTGTTCTTTCTGTCTATATAGTAACCCTATCCTTTTTACTGCCTTTAGTAATATGTGGTTCCTTATTACTCTACTATCTACCAATGCTTTGAACTGTTGATCTTGCTATTTAACTCTTAAATTTAGGTATTGTCCTTAAATTCCTTTAAGGGTTTAAGGCTCTAATACTAGTTCCCTCTAGTTCTATACGCCTCCCCTTTTCCTAACTGTTAACTACTAGATCCTATTTATACTTAGTCCAACTTAAGCTAATACTTAGTTTATTTCTTTTTCTCTATGTGCTATGGATAAGTATTCTCTAGGCACTCCTACCACTATTATCTATTTAGGTATTCTTTTATAAGGAATCTTCCTAGTTAAAGTATTAAGTCTCCTTAACCTTATACTTCTACTAGATGCTATTTATGTATATACTTAGTATTCTTAACCGCTTCTCTTCTGGTGCCTAATATATCCTTACTGGGTACTTCCGGTTCTTATCTTTTAGTGCTCTATGTATGTTATAGGTGTCATCCATATAAGCTATCCACAATAGTGTATAATACACTAGGTGACTTAGGTTAACTTTTAGTTTATTTTTATTTTTAAGTTTAAACTTATACCTAGTTAATCTAACTACTGGTATCTCTATTATGGGTACTAAGATTTATTATTTACTTCTCTAGTCCCTAGATCCTTCTTTTAGGTTCCTTAACATTATAATTAATACTCCCTTAATATAACTTATGCGTTTTTCTATAATAGGTTAGTCTTAGATAACTTTTTTGTCTAGCTATATATAAAAGTCTTCCTATTTATTATTATGTTGTTGCCTATACTACTTTCTGTACAACTGGTTTAGTGTGTATGGTTTGTTTATTAGAAAGTACCTTATTATCGCTATATTATAATATCCTTTAGTATGTCTTTCTTTAAACCTAGTTGGAATATCTAGATCCTCTTCTTATTCTAGTTTATCTAACCATTTTACCCTAGGTGTCCCTGCACTTGGCCTATTAATAACTCTTTATATAGGTGCTCTGTCCCTTATATAACCTAGTATAGCTGACCTCTTGTCTAGCTTCTGCTCTTGCTATATAATAATTCTTATTCTGAACTTATCTATAGTTTCTTATTTTTTACGTCTTGTAGCTAGATCTTTGTAGTTATCTTACTTCTTAATCCTAGTATTAACTGTTTAATCTTTAGGCTAAACATTACATTTACCTGGGATTGCTAATATTCTTATTTATTCCCTAAACTTGTAGTTCTTAAACTTGTGTTCTATACTTATTCGTTTGTCTATAAACTGAGTCGCTGCTCTTTCCTATTAGTTTTCGTCTGTTATAGGTCCTTGGGTGTGTTTAATCTTATCTTAAGAATCTTAAGCGTTTTATATCTCTTCTTAAGAATCTTAAGCCTATAGCCTTTTGCCTTTATTAAGTAATAAGCTAGCACTAGCAGTTGTCTACTTATTTAGTTTCTTTTAAACGTTACTTCTATTATCTTATAAAGCGATGGAAATTGTATCTAATAGTGTTATAATACCCGTTACTAAATCTTGTTTTGTAATAGTCTTAGTTTCTACTTCTGTTTTAACTTCTTTAAGGTCTGTATGCTTCTAGTAAGCTGCCCTTATTGCCTTATTATTGGTAAATGCTTTGCCTATATTAAACTTATTATCTTTAATGTCCGATTTATAAGCTGGTTTATTAGTTCCTCTAAACTTAGATAATAATAGCTCCTATAGCTAATAGCTTACGCCGTATTTAGTATCCTTATAAATTCGGTATGTATTGTTATAATAAAACGCGAAACTGTTAATTAAACATTCTTTTATTCCTTATAGTGCACCATCGTCCCTTTATATGTATATGCCGTCTACTAGTCTCGTTCCCTTTACTATATAGTTACTCTAACCACCTCTGCAGTCTCTAGCGAAATAATCTTATTTTCTGCAATTTATATAAGCCCCATCTTTAAACTATTTTTCTTGCTATAGAGTCCACCTAAACGTCTTTTACTGCTAAGATCCCTGGTTTAGTCTTTACTCCTAGGTCCATTAATTACTAAATCCTTAACCTCTAGGTTTCTATAGTTTCTTTTCCTATCTTTAGGTTTCTTTGGTACTACTTAGGTCTATTAGCTCTGCGCTATTCTATAGTTTTTAACTCTATATCTGTCGTTGCGTACTCTGCGCCTTATATAACTATAGAACTCTGTTTTACCCTTTCTTAGCTTGTTCCCTTTAATAGATCCTATTATTAATCTTTATTAACTAGTCTATTAACTCCCTTAGAGTATCCGCATCTTCTATTAGGATAATTACGTTCTAGACTTTAGCCTTAAGTCCCTATTTATACTGTGCTATAAGCGCCCTGTTATTCTACTTAACCTATATAGCTAGTATTTAAAACTGCGTTGTATACTTAATTGTTAAAGTGTGTTGTACTAAGTTCTGAAGTTTTTGTTCTGCTGTTATAGTTGCTTTAGGGTCTTTAAACATTTGCGTTAACCGTTCTATGAATCTATTCTAACTTGTAAATATATACCGTACGTCCGGGTTAGTAGTTGTTATACTATTTACTTATATCTCTGTAAGGTAAGGCTTAAACCACTCTAGAGCTCTTCCTAATAAGAACAGTCCTGCATACACTACCTAGTCCGTAGGTATTGCTAACTTCGCTCCTTCTTGTATAACCTTAAAATGCATCTGCGCAAGAAACCCTTTAAGCTTTAACTTCTCCCCTAAGAATTATTTAATTAAAGGTAACTTAACCTTTGCTACTCTAATTCCGTTAATGCGTTCTTTAAGTAGCCTGCTATTATCCTGTAAACGATTAACCATTTCCTATAACTAACCTTGTGTAACCACTTAAGAATCTGTGTCTGCTATACTGGTATCTCCTAACCCTGAGGTTGTGGCTGCCGTTAACGTTGTCGTGACTAGTGCTCTAGGTGGCATGTTGTTCGACCTTATTTAATACCGTAACCTTGGTAGTGAATGTGTAACGGAACCTTATAGCAGGAACTACAGTAGGTCCTATTATTAGGCTAGGTATGTAGGTAAGAACAGTATTAACAATATAATAATAACTAGTGGAGTGGTTGCCTAATAGATTAACTCTAATTGTATTCTAAGATTTACTACAAAGAGAGAACTATCTAGGTAGGGACTGTGGTCCTTTAAATATACAACTATACGCCTAAGAAATCCCTTCGCTCCATAAGGTACGTATGCTCTATCTGCTCTATCCTACAGATTATACAGATTACACAGATTATATAAATCATATTATATGACCTCGGCTACCATTCCTTGTCATATGGTTCCACCGGATCTATCCTGGACCGTGCCTGTATCAACTAACTAGCTTCCTCCGACTCTTCTCCAAGTAGTCGTAACATTGTACTTAAGCTGTCCGTAACAGGAAGATTTAAGGTTGTTTGGTTACTTTAATACCTAACAGCGAAATCCAATAGTATAGTACTACTATTAAGGTGTTCTAATGCGGATAGGCTATATAAAGGTTTTATCTGTAATATATCTAACATATCCTAAAAGTCTGCCTTTTGCTTGTCTTTAAGGTCAAATTTCTGGCCTATAATAAATTAAATATTATAGTTGGTAAGAGTATAATAAATAACAGTATATTTTGCCCTATTGTTCTTAGAACTGTTAAATATAAAGTAGTAGGTAGTCTATTAATTTATATCTGTTAATGCTGGCTAATAAAGTACCTTTAAAACGTACTAATATTAATAATAGCCCTTTTATTTTACAGTATAATAGGCTTAGTAGTAATGGGGTTTTAGTCCTTATAATTAAGCACATTTGTTTAACAGAGCTAGGTTTGCCAATTATTCCAGTTAGTATTATGTTATGGGTTAATTTAATATCTTGCACCTGTAGAAAAAGGCAAAAGGCAGATTAAATGGAATAATTAGGGTACGCTTTTCTTCACTGTTAGGGATTTTATATAGACGTTATACAGGCCTTTTTTAGGTTTGTATGGGCTATTTTCTAGGCTTCTTCTAGGCGTTTAGTGTAATGCCGTGCTTCCTTATAAGATAGTTTTTCGCCTATAGTCTGTGGCCCTTCTGGTCTTTTCTGGTTAAAGCTTATATAGGGTAAATACCGTAAGCTTAAAGTGTGGGAGAATTGAATGAACGACTTAATTCTAAATCTATGGAAATTAAGTGAACTAAATATATAAAAGTAGACCCCAAACTCCGAAGTCTATAACTTAATATTTAACCATATCCAAGATATACAAGGGTAGGGTCAATCCTGTCTTGGAGCTTCTTAGGCGATAATCTTATATCTTAGTGTAGTGCTAGTGAACTGTTACAACCCCCCCTAGATTTGATGGTGTAGTTAAAGCTATAGAAAATAAGATGAAGATAAAAGCTATACCAAAATAGGAAGTTTAGATTTAACTTTAGGAGTAGTATAGGGTGGTACTTAAGAGTCTTTATTAGTTGTAGCAGTGATCTAATATTAAATGTCTACTAAATTTAATTGCTTTACTTATGCCTTATACCTTTAACGGGGTAGGATCTTAGTAAGACTATTAGTAGGCATCTTGTCTATAGGGACCCATTATACATTAATCTTTTTGTCTTAGACTTCCTGTCTAAGCTAGTGCTAATAGATATTAATATGTCGTAGCTTGGTGTCAAGCTTTGGTGTATCCTATCTTAGGAGTTGTATAGTCTATATATTGTTATATAGTAGGGTAAAATCGCGTTCTAAATTGAGACTGATTGCCTTGAAGAAACGCTGCTACTAGACTAGTAAGATATAAAGAGGTCGCTAAGGCGCTAGTAGTAAGCAAGCTAATGGTGATTTTCCAACCCGGGGATAGAAAATCTTAATTAGCTAGCTCTATAAGTAGTACTAGCAGAATTTAGCAGAATTTAGCAGAATTTGGCAGAATTCCTAGAAAATGACAAATTAGTAGGTAATGAGCTCTAGTACCGTTATAAGAATACTAATTCTTCTAGTACTTTTATATATTTAGCTTAAGCTTCTATTTAGTTTAGGGCGGTATAGTAGTTAAAATTAGTTTATAGGGTTTAGTAGGATTTTTAGGTTCTTAGTAGACGTTAGTAAAATTCCTAGGTTAGTGGAATTAGGTAAACTTCTTAGGTATAAGGCGGATATTAGTGGAATTTTTAAACTAATAGATTCTAGTGGATTTTTTTGATTCCGGTTTTAGGTCTAAGTAACGCATTATAAGACACTTCCGCTTATAACGGGAGGCGGTAAATAAAAGCTTAAGGTTGTCCTAATTAATAGTTACCTTATATAGCTTTATCTAGCGTTATTTAAGAACTATTAAGTAACATAAGGTAGTTATAAAGAGCTTAATTAATTGTTTATAGTTTAGGTATTAGGGTTGTAGAGCCGCTATATAAGTAATACGGCCTAAGACAGTATATTTACTATTAAATCCAAATATATTAATATACCGATTAAGGGGTATTAGGGTAAACCTATTATTTTACGCGAAGATCTTATTAATAAATCCTATGCCGCTAGCTCTTGTATTAATTAGGACTTAAGTATTAGCCTATTAATATAAGGGGACTTTATAGATAGGGGGCTATAAGGCACGATTATGGAATAGGATAGATTAGTAAGAGAGACAAATCCTTAAGGAGGTAAGGCCTCTAGGATTATAGAGACTATATACTATAGGCACGTGCCTCTAGTATGTAACTGGTAACCAGCTAAGGGGTATCCAGAGGTTGTCCTAAGGGCAACCCAAGGTATCCGCAATAATATCCCTTATATTACCCCCCCCCTCCCCCCTTCTTGCAGTTAGCCCTAATTACTATTACCTTATAGTAGGGAGATTATAAGGGCTTGTCCTAAAAGGGGTTTGGAGAAATATTAGAGAGATATTAGTATGCCGCTGTATATTATCTATCTATCTAACCCCTACTTTAAACTCCTAAAAAACCTTAATAAGGAAAAAACATAACTAGAGAAAAAATATAAGGATTGCTAGGAGACCTATTAAAAGCCTACTAAAAGCATGCTAGTAACTACCTAGGCTAATATAAGGATTTTTATACAACTCTATTTCTAAGCCTTTATACTAGTCTGTTATTAATTATAAATATTATAGGCAATTTAGTGTTCTAGTATGGTTTTATAGAACCTTTTAGTATAGGATTTAACGTACAAAGCCTTGGCTTGCCGTTGTCTTTAACTTTTAAGATATTAATCTATAATCCTTTCTTGTTAGTTCTGTGCTATATATTTAGTGTAGCTATACTACCTAGTAAATAGAAGGGACACTTCGCAATAGCGCCTCTAGCTATTATACAATTCGTTAAGAACGTCTATAACGTTATTCTTTAATACCGTAGTATTATTTAGGTATTATTTTACCTATATACGTCTGTAATTAACGTCTTAATTGCCTTCTCCGGCCGCGTAATTAGTTTTTATAAGGAAGTAATGGCCAAATGGCTTATACGCGTGTTTCCTTCCTTCTAAATTGTGCTATTATAACAGAGTTATATTGGTAAGGTTGCGGCTATTTACTAGAAGGGTATTAGAAGGTAAAGTATAGAGACACCGTACTTATTAAGCTGCTTCTTTTTTTTAATACCTTACTTCCCATTATTAACCTTCGTCCAAATTTAGATATATCTTTAATATATTATTAAGATTTTCTTTTTTCCATTATCAATTTAATATGCCTCTTCGTTCTTCTGCTAACTGCTTCTCTAAGCTAATTCCACAGCGTATTCTGGCCCTACCACTATATATAAAACCCCAACCTCCGCTAACCCGTAACTGGTGCTAGTCCTACCTAAATGACTTTATATATATGTCCTTAAAAGACTAGAAATCTAATAAGAAGATTCTGGATACTTATAATAAGATCTACTATATAAGGTCTAACACCTTTAGTCCTTATAATTAATGCATATATATTAAAAGCGGCAGTTGCATTAAGGTAAGATTTTCTATCCTTAATAAGTTTCTATTGCTAACTTTAAGCTTTAATATAGCCTGGGCCTAAGTGGCGACGATCTTTTAATATCCTTAACTACTACATTACCTAGGCTCTCTCTTATTTTAGCGCCAATACTAAACATCTAGGTTAAATTTAAAACTATACCATAGCTATCTATACTACCTATAATTCCTAGCAAGCTAGCTAGTAACGCCTAATAAGGGAGCAAGGTTAGTATACTAAGAATAGGGTAACAGATAGGGGTAATAAGAAGAAGGTTGTTATCTACTATAAAAAAGAGTTCGCGTATACGCGTTAAGTTTTAAAAGAGTATAATATAATACAGTATTAGGTAGGTTACCCTTTGGGTACCTAGTAGATAGGTAACTAATAATTACTATAGCAAGGTCTTGGTGGTTCTAGTTTATACCAGCCAGCTAACATTTCTATTTATTCTGGGCTTAAGCGTGTCTTTATTAACTATAAGCTTACGCCTTAAGAACTTTATTGGTACTAGTTTAGGTCTAATATTAGTGTTAAGTGTTTAAGGATCTCTGCTCTATCTATACCTTATTAGCCTACTTTTGTTTTTATGCCTACCTATACTCCTTATAGGAATACTGTTCTTAATATAGACTAATAAATAGGAATATACTTCCAGCAAAATACCCTATTAATTCTATACTATATATATAAAAAGGCTAAGGACCTATCCTGCCTTAGGCCGTAGCTTTAATTAATCCTTATAGTTTCTAGAGCCTGTCTATTTGTAACGGGCTTATACAAATGCTCCTAAACTAAAGCTTATAGATTGCTACTATATAAGAATACTAAGCTAAGGAGAAGAAGAAGTCTGTTAGAAACTGGTAAGATATAAAGGGGTCGCTAAGGCGCTAGTAATAAGCGGGCCAATGGCGATTTTCTATTCTGGGGATGGAAAATCCTAATTAGTTGGCAGGAGTTAGGGTCCACTAAGTATGGCAGGTAGCATACCCCAGCACTATTACATCACCCCCCCCCCCCCTCCTAAAAAAGCCTGCCCTTAGGCGTTGTCTAGGCTCTTTATTGTTATCTAAATTATTATAGTTATCCACCCTTTCTTTCTAGCATTTAATCCAGCCTTTTAATTAGTGTGGTGGTTTAGGGGGTTAGGGTAGGCTAGGTAGAAGTCCTATAGCTTATAGGGAGAGTACTTAAAATTAGATGCGGGGTACCATTCTAAATCTTTATTGTGACCTATCCAGCTCGCACGGTATTTTAGGGTATTATGGTCTTTCTTAACTGCTAAAATCTCTTTAACTTCCTATTCCTTATCCTCTGCAATCTAAATTGGTGGTAGGGGGTTATTATACTGTCTAGGCAATAAGTTATCTGCGGCCTTCTGTAGTTAGTCTAGGGAGAAAACAGGGTAGATCTTTATTAACTTGGGTAGCTTAGCCCTAAAAGAGTGCCCTTCCTCCTTAAGGATTTTATAGGGGCTAGCCATTTAGTGGTCTAGCTTATAGCTCGGCCTTTGGGTCTTCTAGTTTTTTATTAACACCTATACCTTATCTCCTACCTAGAAGTCTACCTTATGGCGATATTAGTTTATATCAGCCTTTTTCTTCTCTTATGCCTTTTTTATAATTGCTTAGGCAGTCTCCTAGGCTCTATATATTCTCTTAGTAAATATCTAGGCCTCTTTATAGCTAAGGCGTTTGCGGGCCATTATAGGTCCTATAGGTCTACCCTAATTAAAGGATGTTTATAGCTTGTATCCATAGAGTAGCTTAAATAGCAACATTCCTATACTGTTATAAGGGAGCGTAAGCTATGCGTAGTCCATTATAGGCAGTAGTTCTAACTAGCTGTCCTAGTAGTAGTTAACAAAGGGGTAAAGTTACTGGTTAAGGTACTGGTTTATAATCTTAGTTTGGCTATTAGTCTAAGGGTAGAATATAATAAAGAGCTTAATTTTAATCCTAAGGATATAATAGAATTCGTTCTAGAAGTCCAATATAAACTATAGTCTATAGTTAGAGACAATTAACTTAGGAGCGCCATAGATCTAATAAATGTTGTTAATATATATGCGGGCCATGTCCTTTGCAGTTATAGTCTTAAAGTAAAGGGGGGAAATAGCTTATTTAATTAGTTGGTTAACTACTATAAAGGCCATATTATAGCCATATTTGTCTTTTAGAAACAATTTAAAGTCTATTATAATATACTGCTAAGGGCATTTAGAAACTGGCAGTGGTTATAACCATCTAGGGGTTTAATCCCTAGGAGTACCTACCCATTTACAAGTATAACAATTTCTAATAAATCGTTCTATATTAGATAGGAGTCCTTACCAGTAGTAGCGAGGTACTAGTAGTTGGTGGGTCTTATCTTAACTAGGGTATACTATAGAGACTTAACAGTAGGCTTTACGTATTAGCTCTATTTATAGGTTATTAACATCTAGAACTATAAGCCATTCTTAGTATAAGAGTAGTCCGTCTTCTATTTCCAAATTAGGGTTACCTCTTGTAGCTTAGTCGCGGAGGGCTTTTAGGGATTTAGCTGTGCGGCTTGCAATTAGGATGCAATTAATTAGTCCCATTAGTTTATTTAGGGTCTCTCCTTCTACAGGCGCTAGTTTATTCTGTTTAGAGTTTAGTTCCTTAAGAATATATAGGTTAAGCTATTTAGGACGGAGAAGGGCACATATCCAGTGCTAAACCTTTAGCTTATCCTGTGGTTTTATGTCCTATTCTCTCTAGGTAAGGGCATTAGCTTTAAAATTTTGCCTATTAGGGCGGTATATTATCGTAAAGAAGAATTAAGAGAGTATTTTAGCCCACTAGGCCTATTAACTAGTAAACTGCTTTATTGTTATAAAATACTTAAGGGCTTTATAATTAGTGTAGAGTTTAATCCGGGAGTTAGTGCTTCTAAGCTCTGCGCGCTACTAGGATAGTAATTATACAATAGCCAGTGCTTCCTTATTGTGCACCTTGTAGTTACACTTAGCTAGGGCTATTGTCTTTAAAAAAAACCGTAATAGGGTACTACTTACTATCTAGGTGTAGCTGTAAGAGAACCCCCACTACTACTCTATTAGAGGCGTCCATTTCTAGCATTAATTTAAGGTCTAGGTTATAGTAACAGAGAATTAGGAAGGAGGTAAGTTGGCTCTTTAACTCCTTAAAAGCTTTTATACAATTATTGTTAAAAATAAAAGGTGTGTTATTCTTAGTTAGTTATATAAGAGGTTTAGTTATAACCCTATAGTTATAGATAAACTAATAGTAAAAGTTATAGAAGCTAAGAAAGGACTGGATGCCTTTTATAGTATAAGGGGGTTTCTAATTACGGACCGCCTTAACCTTCTTAGGGTTGACTTTAATTCCTTCTATACTAACGATAAACCTAAGGTACTTTATTCGTTTTACTCCGAATTTATATTTCTTAATATTAACTTATAGGCCTATATTCCGCAGCCTCTCTAAGACCTTCTTGACGTAAACTTGGTGCTTAAGTTTATTGTCCAAGTATATAAGAATATCGTCTAGGTATACTGTGCAGAATTCATCAAGGTAGTTAAAAAGAACATTATTTATATACCATTAGTATATGGCTGGCCCATTTATTAGTCTAAAAGGATAGACTTTATATTTATAAGAACCGTAGTAGGTGCGGAATATTATTAGGTCTTCTAATATAGGGTTTATCCTTATTTAGTAAAAAGCTTAGCGGACATTAAGCTTAGTAAAGCTTTTGGCTTGGCTTAAACGTATAAGGGTCTTATTAATTAGGGGAAGGGGTTAATAATCTTTCTAAGTAATAGCGTTTAATTTCTAATAGTTAATGCAGAAACTAAGGCTTTTATTAGGTTTCTTTATAAATAGAATAGGGGAAGTAAAAGGGGCCTAACTTAGCTTAATAAACCCCTTATAGAGGTTATTAATTAAGTACTGCTTAGTTGCTTTTAGTTCCTCTATAGTTTGCTAATAAAGGGGGCTATAGCCTAGAGAGTTATCGGCCTCTAGTTAAATCTTATAATTATAGGTTTAGTAGGGGGGCAGTATATCTAAAGCTGCTTTTAAAAACGCGTCTCTATAGTATAAGAGGTATATAGGGAGAAGGCGCTTAACTAGCTCCTTATTAGTTTCCTCCACTAGTCCTTTTTCCCTCTTAGTAATAATCCGGTCAATTTTATATAAGCTAGTAGTAAAAACCTTATTATCCTTCTAATATATATTAAAGTGGAAACTAATAGCGCTAATTACTGTAATGTCTACTATAGGGGTGTTATATAATAGTAGGGGTATTTATAGCCTTAGGGCCTTCTAGTGTATTAGCGTGGTCCTTACTCCCTTTAGCTCTTATTACATCTTCTAAAGACTATCCTTTATATCCTATTGGTACGTCCTCTTCTATATTGGCCGAATCTCCGCAATTTAAAAGTTGTTTACATTACTATCCGTTCTACTTTTATAAGTAGAGTCCTTCTTAACTGCAGTGCTTTAGGGGAGTATTCTTATTAGTATAGAGCTCCTACCTGCTTTGCGGCGAGTATCCTCCTAGGCAAAGGCTAGGTTACAATCCCTAATATCTTATTAATAGATAGGGTTAGCCTTCGCGGCTAGTATCTTGTAGTTAGTTTAAATTTCTCTAATAAAGGAGGGTAGTTTTGGTCTATTCTCTAGTCAGACAAACTATCTTTATTATATATTTAGCCAAATATTAAAGTAGGACATCTATTTTTAGCTAAGGATTATATTATAGGACCCTAGGTCTAGGATGCAAAAGGGGATGCTATATTGGCGTTATCTATTAACAGAAATATGTAGCTTTAAGATATAGGTAACCGGCTTACCAGCTTGGCCATTATAGCCTTTTACTTAAATAGGCTTCTCTAGTTAGGTAGCATTTACATTTAAGAACTTAGTAACATTATTTATATAAGCAGTGTTTATAAAGGCAAAGCTATTTACTCCAGTATTAATAAGGGCAGTTATATTAACTTTATATCCATTTTAAGATACTATACATGTTACGGACAGCTTAAGTACAATATTACGACTACTAGGAGAAGAGTCGGAGGAAGCTAGTTAGTTAATACAAGCACAGTCCAGAATAGAGCCGGTGGAACCATAAGACGAGGAATAGTAGCCAAGGTTATATAGTGTAATCTATATAATCTATATAATCTATATAATCTATACAGAGCGCACAGAGCACACATACTTTATAAAGCGAAGGGATTTCTTAGGCGTACGGTTGTGTATTTAAAGGACCATAGTCCCTACCCAGATAGTTCTCTCTTTTTAGTAAATCTTAGAATACAATTAGAGTTAATCTATTAGGTAACCACTCTACTAGTTATTATTATATTATTAAATTATTCTTACCTATATACCCAGCCTAATAATAGGACCCACTATAGTTCCTACTATAAGGTTCCGTTACACATTCACTACTAAGGTTACAGTATTAAACAAGGTCAGACAATATACCACCTAAAGTACTAGTTACAATAATATCAACAGCAGCCACGACCTTAGGATTAGAAGACACTAGTATAACAGATACAGATTCTTAAGTGGTTACAAGAGGTTAGTTATAAGAAATAGTTAATTACTTATAGGATAATAGTAGGCTACTTAAAAAACACATTAATAAAATTAGAGCAGTAAAGGTTAAGTTACCTTTAATTAAACGATTTTTAGGAGAGAAGTTAAAGCTTAAAGGGTTTCTTATGCAGATATATTTTAAGGTTATACAAGAAGGATCGAAGTTAGTAATACCTATAAATTAAGTAGTGTACGCAGGACTATTCCTAACAGGAAGAGCTTTAGAGTAGTTTAAGCCTTACCTTATAGAGATATAAGTAAACAGTATAACGACTACTAACCTAGACGTATAGTATGTGTTTATAAGTTAAAACAGATTTATAGAACGGTTAACGCAAATATTTAGAGACCTTAAAGCAACTATAATAGCGGAATAGAAACTTTAGAACCTAACACAGCGTACTTTAGCAATTAAGTATATAACGCAGTTCTAAACACTAGCCACGCAGGTTAAGTAGAATAATAGGGCGCTTATAGCACAATATAAATAGGGACTTAAGGCTAAAGTCCAAAACACAATTATCCTAATAGAAGATGCGGATACTCTAAGGGAGTTAATAGATTAGTTAATAAAGATTAATAATAGGATCTACTAAAGGGAATAAGCTAAGAAAGGGCAAGACAGAGTTCTATAGTTATATAAGGCGCAGAGTACATAATAACCAATATAGAGTTAAAAACTATAGAATAGCGCAGAGCTAATAGACCTAAGCAGTACCAAAGAAACCTAAAGATGGGAAAGAAAACCATAGAAACCTAGAGGTTAAGAATTTAGTAATTAAAGAACTAAGGAGTAAAGGTTAAACTAAAAATCTTAGCAGTAGAAGATATTTAGGCGGACTCTATAGCAAAGTTAGTGGTTTAGAAATAGAGCTTATATAAATTGCGGAAAATAAGGTCATTTCGCCAGAGACTATAGAGGTAGTTAGAGTAACTATATAGTAAAGGGAACCAGACTAGTAGGAGACACGCATATATAAAAGGATAATAGTGTACTATAAGGAATAAAAGAATATTCAATTAATAGTTTCGCGTTTTATTACAATAATATATACCGAATTTATAAGGACGCTAAATACAGCGTAAGCTATTAGCTATAGGAGCTATTATTATCTAAGTTTAGAGGAACTAATAAACCAGCTTATAGATTAGATATTAAAGACAATAAGTTTAATACAGGCGAAGCATTTACTAATAATAAGGTAATAAAGGCAGCTTACTAGAAGCATACAGACCTTAAAAAAGTTAAAACAAAAGTAGAGACTAAGACCATCATAAAACAAGGTTTAATAATAGGTATTATAACACCATTAAATACGATTTCTATCGCTTTATAAAACAATAGAAGTAACGTTTAAAAGAAACTAAGTAAGCAAATAACTACTAGTGCCAGCTTATTACTTAATAAAGGCAAAAGGCCACAGGCTTAAGACTCTTAAGACAAGATACAAGACACTTAAGATTCTTAAGATAAGATAAAATATATAAAGGCACCCACAATAGACAAAACCAGATGGGATAGAGCTGAGACTTAGTTTATAGATAAATAAATAAGTATAAAACGCAAGTTTAAGAACTACAAGTTTAGGGAACAAATAAAAACATTAGCAATCCTAGGTAAACGTAGTATTTAGCCTAAAGATTAAAAAATTAATATTAGGATTAAAAAGTAAGATAACTATAAGGATCCTATTACAAGACACAAAAAACAAGAAACTATAGATAAGTTTAAAACAAGAATTATTATATAGTAAGAGCAGAAACTAGACTAGAGATCTAGTATATTAAACCATAGAAGGGACAGAGCACCTATATAAAGAATTACTAATAGGCCAAGTATAGGGACACCTAAGGTAAAGTAGTTAGATAAACTAAAACAAGAAGAGGATTTAGATATCCTAACTAGGTTTAAAGAAAGACATACTAAAGGATATTACGATATAGCGATAACAAGGTACTTTCTTATAGATAGACTATATACACTAAACCAGTTATATAGGAAGTGGTATAGGCAATAATATAATAATAAATAGGAAGATTTTTATATATAGCTAGATAAAAAGATAGTCCAAAACCAACCTATTATAAAAAAACGCATAAATTATATTAAAGGAGCGTTAATTATAATATTAAGAAACCTAGAAGAGGGATCTAGGGACCAAAAAAGCAAATAATAAATCTTAGTACCCATAATAGAGATACCAGTAGTTAGGTTAACTAGGTATAGGTTTAAACTTAAGGATAAAAATAAGTCCAGAGTTAACCTAAAGCATATAGCGTATTATACACTATTGTGGATAGCTTATATGGATAACACATACAATATATATAAAGCACTAAAGGATAAGAACCGGAAGTACCTAATAAGGATATATTAGGCACTAGAAGAAAAGCGGTTTAGGGACGCTAAGTTTATATATAAATAGCACCCAGTAGAAGTATAAGGTTAAGAAAACTTAACACTTTAACTAGGAAGATTCCTTACAGAAGAATACCTAGATAGATAATAGTAGTAGAAGTACCTAGAGAACACTTATCTATAGTATATAGAGGAAAAGAAATAAACTAAGTATTGGCCTAGGTTAGACTAAGTGCAAACAAAATCTAGCAGCTAATAGTTAGGAAAAGGGGAGGCGTATAAAACCAGAGGGAACTAGTATTAGAGCCTTAGACCCTTAAGGGAGTTTAAAAATAACACCTAAACTTACAAGTTAAGTGGCAAGATTAGTAGTTTAAAGCGTTAGTAGACAGTAAAATAATAAGAAACCATATATCACCAAAGGCAGTAAAAAGAATAGGGTTACTATATAGATAAAAGAAACACCTATATCCACTTATAACAATTTTAGGAGATTAGATAGCCTATAAAAAAGGTATTATTAATCTCAAAATAGGACCTATTTAGTTAACTATTAAAGGGAGACTAGTTAGAATATCTTTTAATATCCTACCGTTAGGACAGGACAAGGCAATACTAGGAATGCCTTAGTTATAGGAGTATAATCTAAAGATTAATTGGGTTATAGGTTAGGTCGATATTAGGGATACTTAATAGTATAAAAGGCAACAGTAAACTAAGTTGGTATAGTACTAAGTTAGAGCAACGTACGAAAAGACTAAGTAAGGCTTAAGTTATATACCAAAGAGATACCATAAGTATGGTAAAAAGTTATAGTCACTAGAAAGTAAAAAGCTGTTAAAGCATATAGCATAGGACTAAGAAATAGAATTAGAAAAAGGAATAAGTCTAGGGTTCTTTCCAATCTATAAGCTTACTAAAGTAGAGTTAGTAGCGCTTAAAGAGTTTATCCAGGAGAACTTAAGAAAGGGATATATTTAACTATTATAGTTATTAGCAGGATATCCAGTACTATTTATCCCAAAGAAAAACAGAAAACTTAGAATATATATAAACTATTAATAGTTAAACAGTATTACTAGAAAGGATAGGTATCCTTTACCCTTAATTAGCGAAATCCAAGACAGAATAGGCAATGCGCAAATCTTTACAAAGATAGATCTAAAATGGGCGTACCATTAGATTAGAATTAAGGAAGGCAATAAATAGAAGGCAGCCTTTAGGTTAAAGGAAGGACTATATAAGCTATTAGTTATACAATTCGGGCTTATAAATATATTAGCAATATTCCAGAAGTAAATTAATAGTATATTAGAAGAATACCTTAATAAGTTTATTATAGTATATCTTAACAATATTATTATCTACTTAATAAGTAAGGGAGAACATAGAGAACATATTAAATAGGTCTTAAAGAGGCTATAAAAAGAACAGATACTAGTAGCAGTTAAGAAATATAAGTTCTTTATAAAGAAGACCAATTTTATAGGATTTATTATTAAACTAGAAAAAATTAGTATAGACCTAAAGAAAGTCAAAGCTATAGTAAATTAGTAAGAACCGGAGAACGTTATACAGTTAAGGTCATTTTTAGGGTTTTGCAACTACTATAGGAGGTTTATAGCATAGTAGTTAAAAAGTATCAAATCATTCACAAGACTAATAAAGAAAGAGAAACCATAGGTTTAGGGTAGTAAGTAAAAAAAGCTATTCTAGGAACTTAAAAAGCTATTTACCTAAGAACCAGTCCTTAAGATCTATTAACCAAAGTTAGACACAGTTGTTAAGATAGATACATTAGACTTTATACTAGGAGTATATTTACTACAGAAGCACCAGGACGCATAGCATCCAGTAATATACTATAGTTAGAAAATAACACTACCAGAGTTAAACTAAAATATTTATAACAAGGAGTTGCTAGGCATAGTTACAGTACTTAAGGAATAAAGAGCATTCTTACAAGGCATAAAAAAACCGTTTATAGTTAAGACAGATTATAAGAACCTTATAGGATTCCTAACAACAAAGAAACTCAACTAAAGACAAGTTAGATAGGCGGAAATACTTATAAAATACCATTTTAAAATTTAGCATACTAAGGGTACAGATAACGCACAAGCAGACGCTCTAAGCAGAAAGGCGGAACTATAAAATAAGGAAAAGCCGTCAGGAGCTTTATTACGAAAGGATTAAGACGGATTAATTAGGTATAATTATCCAAAGATTATAGCAACTAAGGAAAGTCAGATCTATAAATTACTAGAGAGTAATTAAATATAAAAGATTTAAAAAGTATAGGTAGAGGATCTAAACTTAAAGCAATATAAAAATAGAGAAGTAATATATATACCTAAGTCTATTGCAGAGGAGTTTATTAAGGAATTCTATAAGGGAATAATATAAAGATATAACGGGTCTATAGGACTAGTATTAAGACTTTAAAAAGAGTACATTATTTAAGAAATCTAGGGACTAGCAAAATAAGTTATAAAAGAATGTTTAAATTGCCAAAGGAATAAACCAATAAGGCATAAGCTGTATAGAGGGCTATAACCTATTAAAATACTAAAAAGACTATGGGAAGTTATATTATGGGACTTTATTGTTAAGTTACCAAAGTTAAAAGATCCTATTATAGGACAAGATTATAACGTGATTTTAGTAATAGTGGACAAGCTAATAAAGTAGGGATACTTTATAGCATATACAGAAGAGATATTAGTAGAAGATATCACTAGAATCTATATAAAGGAAGTATTTATAAGGCATGGAGCACTAGATAAAATCATATCAGACAGAGATCTAAGATTTATAGTAGTATTTTAAGAAGTATTTCTGGCAGAATAGGGAGTTTACGCAGCAACCTCTACAGTATATTATCCGCAGATAGACGGATAGACGGAAAGACTAAACTAGACACTAGAATAGTATCTAAGATATTATATTAACCACGTATAAAACAATTGGGTATTGTTATTACCAGTTATATAGTTTATATACAATATAACACCATAAGAAGGAATGGGGACATTACCATTTAAGGCGAATTATGGATATGAACCAAGAATATTATTATCGCTACGTTAAGCAAAAAAGATAAGTAGCACAGCAAAGCAAAGAATGGAGATATTAATAAATCTTTTATATAGACCTTAAAGAAACAGCTAAACTAGTATAAGAGTAAATAAAAAGGTACTATAGTGCTAAGAGATCTAAGGGACCAGATCTTAAGGAGGGAGATAAAGTGTGGCTACTATATAAAAATTTCAAGAGTTGATAACTAAGTAAGAAGTTAGACTATATCAGACTAGGACCTTTTAAAATTATATAAAGGATTTCATTGGTTATATATAAGTTAAACCTACTAGCTAAAATAAGAATTTACCCTATATAATATATTACAATGTTAGAACCAGCACACGGAAACGTTAAACCACTAGTATATAAGGTAGACACGTATAGAGGATAAAAAGAGAATAAATAGCAAGTTTCAAAGATCTTCGGTCACAAGGATGTAGTTAATAAAACGTAATATAAAGTAAAGTAGATAGGCTATAATAAGACTACCTAGGAACCACTAAGCAACCTAGAGAACGCTATAGGAAAGGTAAAGAAGTATTAGAAGAAAGTAGGTTAGGAAGCATTAAAAAAGGATCACTAAAGGATAAGTTACCTAAGGGGGACCTATAAGAAGCAACTACTATATTATTTAGAGTTGTTTCCTTCTCTAGAAACTCTACCCTCTTATTACCTAGCTTAGACAGACCCTATTAAACAAGTTTCTACTCCTTAGAACGAACCTTCTCACAAACCTTCTTAAGACAAAGAAGACGCGCTAAGGCAGACAGGTACGCCTTATAAGCGGCACAAGTACGCTAAAGCTCTGCAAGGGAGGTAGAGAGCTTGTTGTTAAGTTTTATAGCGGCAGATTAAACATAAGACCCTATAATAAGTTACTTAGGGAACTTAAAGACTGTTAAAAGTCATAGGACGCGTATACTTAGCGTTAGAAACCAAACGAACGTTGCAGGAAGAATGGACGTTTACTTTAGTATACTCCAAATAAGAGGACGGTTATTAAGCGGTAAAACTTGCAAGTGTAACACAAACTAACCCCTCTTTCGCATAACAAGAATATGGAGATGGCATTATCTTACCTAGTAATAGTATAGAGGAAACCGTACGCGCACGATAAAGGGTTAAAGAAGAAAAAGATGCTGTAGGCATAATAAGTAAAGATATTAACTAAATTAATTAAACAGATATTATACCTCTAGTAGATAACCTAGAGATATTAGAAATCTTTAAGGACAAAGATAAAGAGGAGGGAGATAGTGTTACGGACAGCTTAAGTACAATATTACAACTACTAGGAGAAGAGTCGGAGGAAGCTAGTTAGTTAATATAAGCATGGTCTAGAATAGAGCCAGTGGAACTATATAATAAGGAATAGTAGCTGAGGTTATATAGTATAATCTATATAATCTGTATAATCTATGTGATCTATACGGAGCGCATAGAGCACACGTACTTTACAGAGCGAAGGGATTTCTTAGGCGTATAGTTATATATTTAAAGGACCACAGTCCCTACCCAGATAGTTCTCTCTTTGTAGTAAATCTTAGAATACAATTAGAGTTAATCTGTTAGGCAACCACTCCACTAGTTGTTATTACGTTATTAACTTATTATTTATACCTATATACTTAGCCTATTAATAAGCCCACTATAGTTCTTGCTATAAGGTTCCGTTACATATTCACTACTAAGGTTATGGTATTAAAATATAAGGGAAGTTAAATAATATGCTACCCAAAGCACCAGTCACGGTGACGTTAATAGTAGCAACTACCTTAGGATCGGGAGACACCAGTATAGTAGATACGGATTCTTAGTTAATTACAAGAGGTTAGTTATAGGAAATGGTTAATCGCTTATTAGATAATAATAGGATATTTAAGGAACATATTAATGGAATTAGAGTAGTAAAGGTTAAGTTACCATTAATTAAACAATTCTTAGGAGAAAGGTTAAAACTTAAAGGATTCCTTACGTAAATACACTTTAAGGTTATGTAGGAAGGAGCGAAGTTGGCAACACTTATAGATTAAGTAGTGTATATAGGATTGTTCTTAATAGGAAGAGCACTAAAATGGTTTAAACCTTACTTTATAGAAATACAAGTTAGCGGTATAACAACTACTAACTAAGATGTACGATTTATGTTTACTAGTTAGAATGGGTTTATAGAGAGACTAATATAGATATTTAAAAACCTAAAAGTATTAACTATAGTAGAACGGAAGCTTTAAAACTTGGTATAACGTTCTTTAGCAATTAAGTATATGACACAGTTTTAGACGCTTATAATATAGGTTAAGTGGAATAACTAGGCGCTTATGGCACAGTATAAATAGGGACTTAAGGCTAAAGTCTAGGACGTAATTATCCTAATAGAAGATGCGGAAAGTCTATAAAACTTAATAAACTAGTTAATAAAGATTAATAATAGGATCTATTAAAGGGAACAAGCCAAGAAAGGGCAAGATAGAGTTTTATAGTTATATAAGACGCAGAGTATATATTAGTAAATATAGAGCTAAAAACTATAGAATGGTGTAGAGCCAATAGACCTAAGCGGTACTAAAGAATCTAAGAGATAGATAAAGAAACTATAGAAACCTAAAGGTTAAGGATTAAGTAATTATAGGACTAAGGAGTAGAGGCTAAACTAGGGATCTTAGTAGTAGAAGATATTTAGGCGGACTCTATAACAAAAAAAGTGGTTTAAAGATAGAGCTTATATAAATTGCGGAAAACTAGGTTATTTTACCAAAGACTATAGAGGTGGTTAAAGTAACCACGTAGTAAAAGGCACTAGATTATTAGAGTATATAAATATAGATATAGGGATGTTGCGCGGGACCAAGGAGTGTTTAATTAAATACTTCGCATTTTATTATAATAACGTATGCTAAATTTATAAAGACGCTAAGTACGGCGCAAGCTATTAGCTGTAAGAGCTAGAGTTAAAAGGACTTAAAGGAACCAAAGAGTTAGATAAAGAACATAATTAACTCTATAAGCTAGATTAAGATGTTACTATAATATATAGATAAAGATTAGCAACAATAACAATAGAGTTAGAGTACTTATTAATTAACAGTAATAAGGACAAAAAGGAGGCTAACTAGGAGCACTTATACCTTAGTAATATAACAGAAGCAGAGACTGAAACCACTATAGAATGTAGATTAGTAACGGGTATTATAACACTATTAGATATAATTTCCATTACTTTATAAGATAGAAGGAGTAATATCTAAAGATAATTAAGTAAGCAGATAACTGCTAGTGCTAGCTTACTACTTATAAAAGGTAAAAGGCTATAGGTCTAAGATTCTTATAAAGAGATAAAAAAGGCTCCAGACTTGCAAAATGCAATAAGGACCGCTTAAGAACCTATAATAGACGAAAACCGATGGGAAAGGGCAGCGACTTAGTTTAGTAATAAACAAATAAGTATAGGACGTAAGTTTAAGAACTATAAGTTTGGAGAACAAGTAAGAATATTAGTAAAAAGCCAAGATTTTAATAAACGAATGAGGACTATAGTAATTCTAGGTAAACACAGTGTTTAGCCTAAAGATTAAAAAGTTAATACTAGAATTAGGAAGCAAGATGACTTTAAAGATCTAGCTATAGAACGCAGAAAATAGGAAACTATAGATAAGTTTAGATAACAAATTATTATATAGCAAGAGTAAAAGCTGGACCAGAGGTCTATAGCAGGTTATATAAGGGACAGAGCACCTATATAAAGAGTTACTAATAGGCCTAGTATAGGAACACCTAGAGTAAAATAGTTGGACAAATTGGAACAAGAAGAAGATCTAAATATACCAGTTAGATTTAAAGAAAGACACACTAAAGGATGTTATAATGTAGTAATAACCAGGTACTTTCTTACGGATAAACTATATACACTAAACTAGTTATATGGAAAGTGGTATAGGCAATAACACAGTAATAAATAGGAAGACTTTTATATATAGCTGGACGAAAAAGTTATCTAAGATTAACCTATTATGGAAAAACGCATGAGTTACATTAAAGGGGTATTGGTTATAATGTTAAGGAACCTAGAAAAAGGATCTAGGGACTAGAGAAGTAAGCAATAAATCTTAGTACCTACAGCAGAGATACTAGTAGTTAGGTTAACCCGGTATAGGTTTAAACTTAAGGATAAAGATAAGTTAAGAGTTAACCTAAAACATGCAGCATATTATACACTATTGTGGATAGCTTGTGTGGATAATATGTATAATATATATAGAGCACCAAAAGACAAAAACTAGAAGTACTTAGTAAGGATATATTAGGCACTAGAGGAAAGATAGTTTAGAGATGCTAAGTATATATATAGATGGTATCTAGTAGAAGTATAGAGTTAAGGGGACCTAATACTTTAACTAAAAAGATTCCTTACAGAAGAATACCTAGATAGATAATAGTAGTGGGACTGCCTAGAGAATACTTATCTATAGTATATAGAGGAAAAGAAACAAACTAAGTATTAGCTAAAGTTGGACTAAGTATAAGTAGGATCTAGCAGCTAATAGTTGGGAAAAGGGGAGGCCTATAGGACTAGAGGGAACTAGTGGTAGAGCCTTAAACCCTTAAAGGAATTTAAGGATAATACCTAAATTTATAAATTAAGTGGCAAGATTAGCAGTTTAAAGTGTTAATAAATAGTAGAGTAATAAGAAACTATATATCACTAGCAGTAGTAGAAAGAATAGGGTTACTATATATACAAAAGGAATACCTATATTTACTTATAATAATTTTAGGAGATTAGATAGCCTATGGAGGGGGTATTATTAATCTTAAAATAGGACCTATTTAGTTAACTATTAAGGGGAGACCAGTTAGAATGTCTTTTAATATCCTACTATTAGGAAAGGATAAGGCAGTACTAGGGATGCCTTAGTTATAGGAATATAATCTAAAAGTCAATTAGGTTATAGGTTAGGTTAATATTAGAAATACTTAATAATATAATATGTAATAGCAAACTAAGTTAGTATAGTACTAAGTCGGAGCAATATACAAAGAGACTAAGTAAGGCTTAAGTCACGTACTAAAGAGATACCATAAGTATGGTAAAAAGTTATAGTTACTAGAAAGTAAAAGGCTGAGTATACAGTATAGGACTATAAAATAGAGTTAGAACTAAGAATAAGTCTAAAGTTCTTTCTAATCTATAAGCTTACTAAAATAGAGTTAGTGGCGCTTAAGGAGTTTATTAAGGAGAACTTATAAAAGGGATATATTAAACCATTACAGTTATTAGTAGGATATCCAGTATTATTTATCCTAAAGAAAAATAGAAAACTTAGGATATATATAGACTATAGATAGTTAAACAGCATTACTAGGAAGAATAGGTATCCTTTACCCTTAATTAGCAAAATCCAAGATAGGATAGGTAATATAAAGATCTTTATAAAAATAGATCTAAGGTGGGCATACCACCAGATTAGGATTAAGGAAGGCAATAAATAAAAGGCAGCCTTTAGGTCAAAGGAAGGACTATACAAACTATTAGTTATATAATTTAGGCTTACAAATATACCAGCAACGTTCTAGAAGCAAATTAATAGTGTATTAGAAGAACACCTAGATAAATTTATTATAGCATACCTCAATAATATTATTATCTACTTAGAAAATAAGGAAGAATATAGGGAATATATTAAATGGGTTTTAAAGAGACTATAAGAGGAACAGATACTAGTAGCAATTAAGAAATATAAGTTCTTTATAAGAAAAACCAATTTTATAGAATTTATTATTAAACTAAGAAAAATTAGCATGGACCTAAAGAAAGTTAAAGCCATAGTTAGTTGGCAAGAACTAGAGAACGTTATATAGTTAAAATCATTCCTAGGGTTTTGCAACTACTATAGGAGGTTTATAGCACAGTAGTTAAAAAGTATTAAGCTATTTATAAGACTAATAAAAAAGGAGGAACTATGGATATAGGAAACAAAATAAAAGAAGTTATTTAAGGAACTTAAGGAGTTGTTTACCTAAAAACCAATCCTTAGGATCTATCAACCAAAGCTAGAGACGGTTATTAAAATAGATATATTAGACTTTGCACTAGGGGCATATTTGCTATAAAAGCATTAGAACATATAGCATCCAGTAATATATTACAGTTAAAAGATAACACTATTAGAGTTAAACTATAATATCTACAATAAAGAGTTATTAGGTATAGTTACAGTATTAAGGGAATAGAGAGTATTCTTATAAGGTATAGAAAAACTATTTATAGTTAAAACGGACTATAAGAACCTTATAGGATTCCTAATAATAAAGGAACTTAACCAAAGATAGGTTAGATAGGCGGAAATGCTTACAGAATACCATTTCGAAATTTAGTATACTAAGGGCACAAACAATACACAAGCAGACGCTCTAAGTAGGAAGGCTAAACTGCAAAGTAAGGAAAAGCCATTAGAGGCTTTATTGCGAAGGGATTAAGACGGATTAATTAGGTATAATTACCTAAAGATCACAGTAACCAAGAAAGGTCAGATCCATAAATTACCTAAAAGTAATTAGGTATAGAAGATCTAAAAGGCATAAGCAGAGGATCTAGATATGGAATAGTATAAAAACAAAGAAACTACTTATATTCCAAGGTCGGTTACAAAGGAGTTTGTTAAGTCATTCCATAAGGGACTAACTTAAGGACATAATGGAGCTATAGGCTTAGTATTAAGATTTTAAAAGGAGTATATTATTTAAGGAATCTGGGGGCTAGTAAGATAAGTTATAAAAGAGTGTTTAGATTGCTAAAGAAATAAACCAATAAGGTATAAGCTATATAGAGGGCTACAGCCTATTAAAGTACCAGGAAGACTATAGAAAGTTATATTATAGGACTTTATTATTAAATTACTAAAGTTAAGAGATTCTATTATAGGATAAGATTATAATACAATCTTAGTAATAGTAGATAAGCTTATAAAGTAGGGATACTTTATAGCATATATAGAAGAGATATTAGCAGAGGATGTCGCTAGAATCTATATTAAGGAAGTATTTATAAGACATGGAGTACCAGATAAAATCATATTAGATAGAGATCCAAGATTTATAGCAGTATTTTAAGAAGTGTTTCTAGCAGAATAAGGAGTTCGTGTAGTAACCTTAACAGTATATTATCCGCAGATGGATGGATAAATAGAAAGACTAAACCAGACACTAGAATAGTATTTAAGGTATTATATTAACTACGCATAAAATAATTGGGTATTGTTGTTACCAGTTATATAGTTTATATACAATACAACACTATAAGAAGGAATGGGAACATTACTATTTAAGGCGAATTATGGGTATAAACCAAGATTATTGTTATCGCCATATTAAGTAAAGAAGCCAAGTAGCACAGCTAAAGAAAGAATGGAGACTTTAATAAACCTTTATATAAACCTTAAAGAAACAGCTAAACTAGTATAAGAGCGAATAAAAAGGTACTATAATACTAAGAGATCTAAGGGACCAGATCTTAAGGAGGGAGATAAAGTATGGCTACTATATAAAAATTTTAAGAGTTAACAACTAAGTAAAAAGTTAGACTACGTTAGACTAGGACCTTTTAAAATTAAGTAAAGAATTTTATTAGTTACATATAAGTTAAACATACCAGCTAAAATGAGAATCTACCCTATATAGCATATTGCAATGCTAGAACTAGCACATAGGAATATTAAGTCACCAGTCTATAAGGCAAACACATATAAAGGACAAGAAGAAGACGAGTAGCAAATTTTAAAGATTATTAGTTATAAGGACGTAGATAATAAAACCTAGTATAAGGTAAAGTAGATAGGCTACAATAAGACTACCTAGGAACCACTAAGTAACCTAGAAAACGGTATAGAAAAGGTACAGGAGTATTAAAAGAAAGTAGGTTAGGAAGTATTAAGAAAGGATTGCCAAAGGACAAGTTAACTAAGGGGGACCCAAGAGGAGTAACTACCATATTACTTAGAGTTGTTTCCTTCTCTAAAAACTCTACTCTTTTATTACCTAGCTTAGACAGACCCTACTAAACAAGTTTCCATTCCTTAAAACAAACCTTCTTATAAACTTGCTTAAGATAATGAAGGCAGGCATAAGCCAAGGCACGCACTTTAAGGGCACAACGCTCCTCTTTCCTTGCTCTCTTAGTATAAGCATAATCCTTATTTTAAAGATGACGAATTTTACTAAGGGCGCTTAAAAGCTTACTATTAAGCTTTACAGCGGTAGATTAAATGTAAGACCCTAAGATAAGTTACTTAGGGAACTTAAAGACTGTTAAGAGTCATAGGACGCGTACACTTAGCGTTAGAGATAGAGCGAACGTCGCAAGACAACTAAATATTCGCTTTAGTGCACTCTAAACAAGAGGAGGGTTGCTAAGATAAAGGGCTTGCTAACGCAACGTAAACTAGACCCTCTTTTACACAGCAAGAATATAAAGACGGTATAATCTCACCTAGTAACAGTATTATGGCAATAGTATAAGAACAACAAACTATAGAAGAAGAGGCTAAGGGTTTAGAGACCTTAGAAGGCATAATAAGTAAAGATGTTAACTAGATTAATCAGACAGACATTACACCTCTAGTGGACGACTTGGAGATGTTAGGAATCTTTAAGAATAAAGATAAAGAGGAGGGAAATGGTATTATGGACAGCTTAAGTATAATATTATAACTACTTAGAGAGGAGTCGGCGGAAGCTAGTTAGTTAATATAGGCATAGTCTAGGATAGATCTGGTAAAACTATATAACAAGGAATAGTAGCTGAGGTTATGTAACGTAATCTGTATAATCTGTGTGATCTATATAATCTATGGGATAGAGTAGATAGAGCACACGTACCTCATAAAGCGAAGGGGTTTCTTAGGCGTAAGGTTATATATTTAAAGGACCACAGTCCCTACCTAGATAGTTCTCTCTTTATAGTGAATCTTAGAATACAATTGGAGTTAATCTGTTGGGCAACCACTCTACCAGTTGTTATTACGTTGTTGACTTGTTGTTTATACCTATATACCCAGCCCATTAACGAGCCCACCGTAGTTCTTGCTACAAGGTTCCGTTACACTAGGGGGGAGTCTTTCCCTAGGGTTCTTCTTTTCCTAATATATTGGACATTTCTTCTTCCTTTATCTCCTTAATATCACCTATATCCTTTAGCTCTGGGCAGGACATAGTAAAGTGACTATCCTTTCTGTAATTAAAGAACGTAACCGTGGTAGGGTTAATTGGGGTATTATAATAAGCATTAGCTAATGGTGTGGTATATAGTGGGTTGGGCGAGGCTTATAGGTAGGCAGTTATAACCGCTTTTGGTATAAGGGTGGTCATAGTTTATCTTCTAACGCTAGCTCCCGTTAGAGTAGTAGATAAGTTCCAATCGCTATAGGGCCGCTTTAGTTAATTAGAACAAGCATTAATTTATTTTAGTTCTAAATCTAGCGACAAGTATTAGGCTGCAAGTCTTTAATAGGTTAGTAGGTTGTCTAAGGCTACCATAATCTTCTCTTATAGCTAGACTGTTAGCTTATTATATAGGTCCAAACGGTAGTTCTTAAGGGGGACCTAGCCTTCGCCTGCTAGGTATAGGAATTAAGTCTAGAACTTAGCAAAGGTTTAGTTTAATTTTATTATTAGGCGGTTATAGTCGTAATAGGCATCCCATACTTTATTTAGATTAACATAAATAGTAGCTAGGTGCTATATTATCTCATTAACAGATATAAACTAAACAGGTAACTTATCTTTAAACTTAACCTAGAGGTATTATTAGGCGTCCCTAATGGTTTAACTAAAGAGGTAAAGCATTTTAGCTTCCTTAGAGGGGTAATAGTTATAATTAACACGGAGCTTTCCTCATACTTAGATCCTCCAATTCTTAAAAGTAGGGTCTATTCTATTGGACAGCGGTTAAGGGTTAGAGAGCTTAACGAATTTTAATTGTTTCTCTATCATATCCGTACTACCTAGGGTATTATATTTAGTGGAGCAAATAGGTTAACTAGGGCTCCTAGTAGGGGAGACTAAGCTATCTTATAAGGCTGTGAGGCTCTTTAGGATCTTATCTAGAGTCTCTTATACGGCCTTAGCTGCAAGGCAATTAGCTATCTATTTAGCCGTAAGGTTATAAATCTACTCGCGCATATCTAGAGCGTCATTATTATCTTTAATTTCTAATCCTAACTGGATCTCGTGTTCCTCTTAAGTAGAGGTAAGTCTTTTAGAGGAGCTTGCTTTGGGTGCCATTGTTAGCTTTTTAGGGTTTGTTGGAATTATATAGTTTGGTTTTAATTCTGGGGTTTCTTTTTTTAGGGTATAGGTTAAGTACAGCCTAGCCTATAAAGTGGGATATTATTAGGGCCTTCCTAGGCGTAGTAGTGTAAGTTTTTTGGTGTCTAAGTATAACGCGTTAACGCGTCGTTGCAGACAAAGGTCTTTTTTTTTGGGGTGGGATATTATTAAGGCCTTCCTAGGTAATGTAGGGAGAGCTTAGTATAATGTAACGGGCTTATATAAATGCTCCTGAACTAAAGCTTGTAGATTACTACTATACAAAAATACTAAGCTAAGGAGAAGAAGAAGTCTATTAGAAACTAGTAAGATATAAAGGGGTCGCCAAGGCGCTAGTAGTAAGCAAGCTAATGGCGATTTTCCATCCTGGGGATGGAAAATCCTAATTAGTTAGCAGAAGTTAGGGTCTACTAAGTGTGGCAAGTGGCGTGCCCCAGTACTGTCACACTATTTTATATCTAATTTAACCTATTTCTTGCTCTTTATATAAGTTTTCTTTATAGGCTGTAATAACACTATAGTATTAGAGCGCTTTTTGCGCTTTATAGATTGTAGACTTTAGTCCTAATATTTTTTTAAAATATCTTTATAATAATTAAGGTAATCCTCTAGTTCCTATATAGAGTCCTTAATAGGCCAGCCTAGCCATTTAACTTTATATTAAAGCTTGTTCTTAATAGACTTATAGTATAGTATAGCTTTAACCTTGTACTACTTACCTACTACTTTAAGGTATTTAATTGGGCCTAGACGGAAGTTCTTTTCTGGTAGTGGTCTATACTGTGGCTTTAGTAGATTTATATAAAATACTAGATGTATATAGGCTATAGATAGGGGTAGCTAGAGATAGTAGGCTAGCTTACTAATTTGTTCCTTAATTTAGAAGGGACCTAGGTATCTTATATTAAGCTTCTTTAATAGTTAACGGGTCTTAATATTTGTTAAATATAATAGAACCTTATCGCCTATGCTGAAATACTTATCCTAATATTTACGGTTATACTAAAGTCTCTATTACTCTTGCGCATCTTATAGGCTCTACTTTATATACTTCTATTATTCCTCCTATTCCTTAAGGTACCCTTATACCCTCTAATAGATATTTTTAGACTTCCTGGTTAGGTCCTATAATTAATTATATAGCCTTAGCTAGTGATTATTAAGTATACCATTAAATCTAAATGGTTAAACGCCATAGGCAATCCAGATAGGTGCATACTTATATAATAAGTGTTACTTTAAGTTATAAGCGTATTCCGCGTATAGAAGTAGCTTATACTAATTGTTTTGCTAGTAGTTTAAATATATTTATAGGTAAGACTCCAGTTCCTAGTTTTAGCGCTCTATTTACCTATCCATCTATAAATAGAAAGCCGTACTATAATAATGGTCTATCTTTAAATAAAAGCATAGATCTAACCAGTATTGGCTTATAAAGACGCTGCCCCTATTAGTAATAATAAAGTATAGTTAATCTACTTTAAGAAAGCATTTCTTCTTAATTAGGTTTGTAAGCGCTTATATATTAATTGTCTTATTAATAATAATAATAATTCATTGCTTAACGTCCGATTCGGATCCCTATTGGGCCCACGCGGACTACTCCTTATATATATGTGGGGAGAAAACTCGATATAAGAAAACCCTGTGATCCATCTCCCCGCCTTTTAGGACTCGCCTGCATAGCGTCTACGAGGTCGCCTATATAGCGCCTGCGAAGCGCCTGCAAGTTACCTATAGTGCTCTACTACCTTACTTTTTGACTTCCTTAGGAACTACTGCTGCCGTAACAAGCCTACGGACGCGCTAGTATCACAAACTTAACTCTACTACTGTAGAGTTATCAGTGGGCGCCTAGTACTCGCCCCTTTGCCTTCCATTACCATTTCCTTTGCAACCCAGAACTGGTCTAGTACATTTTAGCTAATAAGTCACTAGGTAACCGCCTTAAGACCTTTTTATATTAAGAGCAGTGTATTATAGTTCTCTGTGCCAGCTGCTAAGAGTATTACTTCTCAGTTGGTGCGTAAGGGGCATAATAGTATTACGTGTTTTAGTGTCTGTCTTAGCCAGCCACATTTACATCTTAGGCTACCTACTAGGATATCTACCTAGTAGAGCCAATCTTTTAGTCCTATTATTCCTGTTCTTAGGAGTATTGCCATTATATTTTCTGCCTTTGTTAGGCCTTCTTAAAGCCCTTAGGTGTTTACCCCCTATAGCATTAACTATGCTGCGGCCTAGGTTCCTCTTACTTAAGACAGCCTCTATACCTTTAACTCCTATACACCTCTCCAGTGTTAGTCCAACCAGTATTATATTACGGTAGATGGTTTCCTAGTACTCTTTTATGCTCTACTTTAGCTCCTTTCTCTCTCTTACTATTATCTTTACTAGTCTCTTACATATCTCCCTTCCTCCTCTATATAGGCCTAGGCCCTAACACAGTACCATTCTTCTTCTGCTTTTTCTACCTATTTCTCTAATATATCTTCCCTACTTTGGGGTTGTTGGTTAGCTCTCCTATAGGGCACCCTAGGGTCTCTCCATAGTTTATTTAGGCGTGTTTTAATATACTTTATAACATTAAAGTTACGCTCCTTTTGCACCCTTTATATTGCCGCGGCTTCAATATATAATTATAGGGGAGGGATATTAGCTTCCTTCTTAAGCAGTGCTGTGGCCGTCCGCTTATACCTGCCTGTTATGCTCCAAAGGCAGGCTGTTTAGACCTTTTAGAGTGGTTTAAGGAGTGATTTAGAGGGGCCTTTCTCGGTTTCTCCTATGGCCCAAACACTAGATCTATACGTCATGGTTGGCCGGACAACTGCTGTATATAGTAGACGTGACCTCTGGATTGTCTTATTAATAGAAAGGTATTAGATAAACTTTAAAAACTTATTAATAAGTATAAGAACTAAATTATATGTTTATCCTTGCTTATCTTTTAATAGTGGGAGATCCGTAATAAAATCTCTAGCATAATATTTCCATGGTTTGCTAGCGGGAGGAACCAATTTAAGTAAACCCTATAGCTTATGCCTTTGGATTTTATATACTTAACACTTCTTATAATAGCTAATATATTCCTTTACTTCCTAATTAAGCTTTAGCCAATAGTATTTATATTAAAGTAATTTTACTATTTTAGCTTAACCATAGTGGCCACCTAGAGGATTATTATAATTCTTTGTAAGAATCTTCTGTTGTAGATTTGCTTCTTATAGCACCTAAACCTTACTATATCTACACAGGCCTATTAGGTTTATTTCCTAATAGTAGCGCCTATTAGCTTCCTTTCCGTCATATTTTTGGTCTACTTCTGTATTAAAGATAGTATAGGAGGCGTCCCTCTGTTGCACCTTATAGATAAAATCTATTAACCTTTTAGATGGTTCCTAGGTAAAAGCTATTTTGTCTTATACTACTTTAAGTATATAACTAGATGGTACTATAGATCTTATAACTCTCTAGTATATATATATTAGGAAGGCCACTATAAGGTTAAAGTTCTTTAGTTATTATAGGGCTTTGGGTTTTAATTGCTCTATAGCTTTACTTTTAGTTTAAGGGGATAGCTTAGCAATTAGAGGTAATATATTACTAGGTTCTAAGAATGTATTAGGGATGTCCTGTCTAGGTATATTTAGACTCTTATTAGTAACAGACTAGGTACTAGCTAAAATATTAGTAGAAGCCAATAGGGTTATATTGCCTAAGACTTAGTGCTTAAAGCTATAGGTATTTAAGCATCCTATACCTAGAGCTTGTTCTATAATATAGGGAGTAAAATATCTATTATCTGTTTTCCTTCTCCTATTTTAAAGCCTTTAGTATAGTCTAGCTATTATAACAGTCCATTAGCAGGGTTGTTTTCCCCTAGCTTATATTTAATCTTAAAGTTAAATTACGCAAGCTCCTCTGCCTATTTAGCCTATTAAGGTATAAGCTCCTTCATAGTTATAAAGTAGTATAGATTATAATAATTTAAGAGTACGCGAGTGGTATGGCTTGCGTGCTTAAGGTAGTATCGCCATTGTTTAAAGTAGTTAACTATAGCTAGTAGTTCCTTATTGTGGGTATAATACCTAACTTTAGGTCCCTAAAATTTTCTACTATAGAATACTATTAGTCTTTAGTAGAGCTAGGTAGCATCTAGATACCTATTAGGTTATAGTAAAATACCAGTAAGGGTAAAATTAAATATATTAGTAACCCTTATTAGTGGCTAATTTAGGTTAAAATGCCGCAATAGTAGAGCTTCTATAAACTTTGTATATAGTTCCTAAAAGGCTTCCTATACCTTTTTAGGCCATGTCTATAGTTTATACTATTTAGTTAGTCCCTTCTTAGTTTTCTTCCTTCCTGCCTTTAAGCTTTTTACTTTTTAGGCTAGGTCTTAGGAAGCTTTAGTAATATAGTTAGATAAGTATTAGGTAATATCTAAGTAGTTATAAATAAAGCGCCTATAGAAATTGGTAAAGCTTAAGAACATTTAAATATCCTAGTAGCTCTTTGGCTCTAGCTACTCTTAGATTATCTATACCCGTACTAAGTCTATAACTACGCCTATAGGCATTATAATATAACCCAGGAACTTAACCTACTTAGTATTAAAGATATACTTTAACGCCTTAGCGTAGAGGCCCTAATTATCTAAACGTTCCAGTACTTTGTGGATATATTACTTATACTAATCCTTATCTTCTAAGTAGATTAGAATATTATCTAAATAGATAATATATATGCGGTTAACTAGTCCCCTTAAGGCTCTATAAATATATAATTAAAATATTATAGGTGCATTGGCTAGCCTAAAAGGCATTACTAGATACTTAAAGTGGCTATATTAGGTTTTAAAAGCGGTCTTCTACTTATCCCCTTTTTTAATATGGAGCCTATAATAGGCGTCTTATAGATCCAGCTTTATAAAGATTCTTACCCTAAATAATTAATCCAGCATTTCACTAACTAATAGTAGTAGGTAATGGTTCTTAATTATAGTCTTATTAAGACTGTAATAGTCTACATATAGCCTTATAGTTCCATCTAGTTTTAGGATAAAGAGGATTGGCATGCCTACTAGTAACTTACTAGGCTATATCTATCCCTTTTCCAGTAAGCCATTAAGGTACTCCTATAGGATCTTAAGCTCTTTATAAGAGAGGTTATAAATAGAAAGATTTAGTGGCTACCTGCCTTCTTCTAAATTAATTATATAATTATGTTCTAAGTTCTATAAAAAGGGCTTTAGCTTACCTACCTAAAAAATACCCTTAGTAAGTCTTTTAGGCCTACCAGAATATTTAATAAATTGGGGTCACGTTTATCCTCTATATTATTATTAGGTAGGTCCTAGAGCTTCCTTAGGACGCTTATAGGCAGTGTCGCGCGCTATAGTAGCTATTTATATATGGTTGCCACTGTATATTAAACAGTTTTATACAGTAGCTAATAGAGGGTAGGGAATTTCTTAAGGTACTGTTTAAGGTGTTATAGCATACTCTCCGTGTATTACTTAAGCTAGAGTAACCTATAATAATAGAAGTATCTTATAAGATCTTTAAAATCGCCGCCTCCCTATAATGTTTTTACTACCTATCTAGTAGCTCCCTATAGGGTCTCTATTATAGAAGGGTTATTACCTATACTAGGCTCTATATCTATCTTGCTATAGAATAGGGGTTGGATTTAATACTTCTTTAGGTATAGAGTGTATACTATTTTGCTTAGAGCTATATCCTCTAGGATATCTTTTAAGCTTATTAGTAATATATACCCTTCTAATTTTTTATCGTTCTACTATTTAAAAGCTCCTGTTTTAAAGCGTATCTTAAGATCTACTTTTATAAGCTAAGGATATCTAAGGATAAGGTTATAACCTATAAAGTTGGCCGCCCAGAAGGGTTATAGGCCGACAACCTTAGTGTGGTTATATATGTCAGCTACTAACACTATAAGCTTATAGGCGCTGTATAGTTTAATCTAATGCTTATCTAAGAAGCCTATAATAGGTTTCTGCCACCCTAGCAACAGGATAAGTTTATGCTTATTTGCCAAGTTATATTATATAAGATTAATTTTAGCGCTGCTATTATATAGTGCTTAGAACTAACGCATCTCGCCTATAGGGAGTATTATTTTTAGCTTAATAGTAATATAGAGAGTCTTCCCTTCCATATCTTGCCCTAATTATAGCTGGGAGACGTCTATAACTAGGGCTTCTATTTTTTCGGTTTATTAGTATATTTATTACCCTACTTATTTTTCTAATAAAAATGTCTTTTTAGCTTCTTAGAGTGTTCCTATAAGGGTATTAGATGGGTATTAGGTTAACCCTAAGAGTCTTTTCCGCTACTTAAGGTTCCTAATTTTAACCATTCTAAAGTTCTCTTTAAGAACGGCTTCTTTAAAGACTAGGTCTGCCCTTTATTACTACTAGAGTGCCTATACTTTTGGCTACCCTTAGCTTCTTGCTAGAAGAGGTCTGGTTTCTTACCACATCCTTAGTGTTTAGAACCACTCGTTCGAAATCTATATATGTGGTAATCCGCGGTAAAGCTCCTACGCGCTTTATTTTGTTATAAATTGCTAGCTTAATTCTAGCCTAGATAAATCCATTCTTCTTCTTCTTATAGACGCTACTATCCTTATTTTTAAAGGGCTCTAGATCCATTTGTTAAGCACAAGTTTTTATAAAGTTTATAAACTAGCGGAAATCTTAACGGTCTAGCTATATACCATTCTAGAATTATTCTGCGTTGTTATATTATATAATATACAGATCTTAGGTCTAACCCTTTAGGAAGGCCTACAGCTGTGGCTATATAGTAATTTACTCTTTATTAAGTTAATTAAGCGCGATCTAGTTTAACAATTGGTCTTTAATCTTGCTAATAATCTACTGTATATGTTCTTTAGTATTATCTTATATTATCAGCATTTTAAAGAAGTTGTCTACCTTATAAATCTAATCATCCAAATATTGAGCGCTGGGTCTATAACAGAGTTCTAGACTGCTAGAGGCCTTAGCTAATTAGTCTATATCTTTCTTCCGTTTATTATGCAGATATCTTTCTAAGTCTTCTACACTTCCTTAAGTGGGTACTGGGTAGCCCCTAGGAAGCCCTTAGCCCTAGCCAGATTATAAAAGAACTTATTTAGCTTAGATTAAACCCTACTAGATCTAAATTTGCCCTTAGAGGGTTCTAATATATTTATTAATAGCTTCCTCCTATATAGCTTTTAAGAGCCTTATAACAGCTTCCTAATACCTATCTTAAAGGATATTAGTATAGGGCTCTTAACTTTCTAAACTTAGGCCTAGGGAAGCTCCAGCTATAGAGATAGTATTAGTACTAGTAGCTAGTACGGATTTTCTAATAAGCCTTAGGTTTTAAGTTAGTGTTTAGGTTAGATTACCTAAAGGGGTAGGCCCGCTTAGCTTATAAGCAGTCTATACGCCGCTACTATACTAATTATAGGCCGGTGGTTTTCTGGGAGGGTTTGTAACGGGACTAGCCCAGTTACGGTAGGAATGTCTTGGTAAAACACTCAATAGATAAATTCTAACGCTTTAATTAAATTCTGCCAAATTCTGCCAAGTTAATTAAATTCTGCCAAATTCCGCCAAGTTAATTAAATTCTACTAAATTCCACTAATATAATGGAATTTGGTCAAAACCTATTAAAATCCATATAGGCTTATGCCCACACGTCTTCTGCCAAGATCCTAAATATTTAGTTATAAGTTTCCTATATTCCTTTCTCTTTTTTATACAACATCTTATTCTCTGCAAGAGCTATATACCTTTAGATTTAGATAGAATTTATATTATTCCTTTAAATCTTGCCCAAAGCCTCTTTATGCCCTTATACTATATTATATTAAAATAAATATTATTAAAATGGCGAACGAACCTAAATCCCTTTTAATAACTATAAGTATTATATCCCTAGTTAGGGAATAGTTAACTATAATATAACAATCCTTTATAGATGCCTTAGCTTAGTAGTAGGCTGCACTAGAAGCCTAGCATTAATAATTAATAGAAGCACTCCATAAAGAACTCCGTAATATTAAGGCACTTTTATTAAAGACCTTAATAGAAATACCTATAAATAAGATTAAAATAACTGTATTTAAGCCTGGCCCCTTAAACATAAACCTTAAACTAGTAACTTAACCCATATCTATAATAAATTTAATACCTATTATAAACTCTAAAAAGCTCCCTAACCTTCTAATATTTAATAGAAATTAAAATAACCTATATTCCTTTATAACCAAGCTCTATCTTAAACTTTTAATAAACTATAACTAATACCCTACTAAAGCTAGCAAGATTAGCTATAGAATGTCTTATCTAAGTAAAGACGCTATATAAACTATAGATCTATTTTTCTATAATAACACCTTTATTAATTTTAAAACCTTTATCTCTCTACTAGAATAAATATATAATAATGCCAGCTAAGAATATATAGCTATTACTAAGCTTTAAACCCTATAATAATAGAACCGAGACTTTACCAGCTTCTTTTTAGAATTTTTAGACCTTATTAGTAAACTAGATTGGAATAAAGCTGCTAGAGTTACTACCCTTTAATAAGCTATTTTGGATAAAATTAGAGCCTAGTTAGTAGGTAAGGAACTGCCGAAAACCCTATCTAAATTTACTATAATATATTAATAAATTAATAAGGACCTTTAATACAATAAATAGACTTATTCTCTAAAGTTAACTATACCTTATATTTAAAACTCTATAAAACTAGTATATACCCTAAAGCGCAATCCATCTCTAAAACCTAAAAGCCCTATATATAACCCTATAGACCTTAATACCGCTTAATTCTATATACCCTTAAGAACTAATAAATAAAGAACTTAAGCTATAAATAGAGAATGCTTTAAATATATATATTATTCATTGCTTAATGTCCGATTTGAATCCCTATTAGGCCCACGCGGACTGCTCCTTATTTATATATAGGGAGAAAACTCTATTTAAGAAAACCCTGTGATCTATCTCCCTGCCTTTTAGGACTTGCCTACTTAGCGCTTGTAAGTCACCGGTGGTACTCTTCTACCTTATTTTTTAACCTCCTTGGGAACTACTGCTGCCGTAACAAGCCTACGGACGCGCTAGTATTACAAACTTTACTCTACTACTATAGAGTTATTAGGGGGCGCCTATAACTTGCCCCTTTGCCCTCTATTACCATTTCCTTTATAACCCAGAACTGGTCTAGTACATTTTGGCTAATAAGCCACTAGGTGACCGCTTTAAGGCCTTTTTATATTAAGAGCAGTGTAGTATAGTTCTCTGTGCCAGCTACTAAGAGTATTACTTCTTAGTTGGTGCGTAGGGGGCATAATAGTATTACGTGTTTTGGTATCTGTCTTAGCCAGCTATATTTGCATTTTAGGCTACCTACTAGGACACCTACCCAGTAGAGCCAATCTTTTAGTCCTATTATTCCTGTTCTTAAGAGTGTTGCTATTATATTTTCTGCCTTTATTAGGCCTTTTCAGAGCCCTTAAGTATTTACCCCCTATGGCGTTAACTATGCTATAGCTTAGGTTCCTCTTACCTAAGTTAGCCTCTATACCTTTAACTCCTATATGCCTCTCTAGTGTTGGTCCAACCAGTATTATATTATGGTGGATGGTTTCCTAGCATTCCTTTATACTCTACTTTGGCTCCTTTCTTTCTTTTACTATTATCTTTACTAGTCTCTTATACGTCTCCCTTTCTCCTCTATATAGGCCTAGGCCCTAAAGCAGTATTATTCTTTTTCTACTTTCTTTGCCTGTTTCTTTAATATATTTTCCCTACTTTAGGGTTGTTAGTTTATTCTCCTATAGGGCACCCTTAGGTCCCTCTATAGTTTATTTAGGCGTGTCTTAATATACTTTATAACATTAGAGTTGCGTTTATTTTACGCCCTTTATATTGCAGCGGCTTTAATATATAGTTA
>Ga0307507_10002418_pt1 | contig 39255 bp, 14 predicted proteins | sample 7_EM_MG_FD_207223 | JGI IMG/M metagenome (GOLD analysis project Ga0307507, IMG submission 207223) | Populus trichocarpa ectomycorrhiza microbial communities from riparian zone in the Pacific Northwest, United States - 7_EM | ecosystem: Host-associated > Plants > Roots > Unclassified | place...
CTTATAAAAAGAAGGCAAAGCAGACTACTTAATCCCAGGAAGCTACCGCCCTATTACCTTAGAAAACACCCTAAGCAAGATCTTAGAAAAGGTTATAGCGGACCATATAGCAGACACGGCAGAGGAATACGCCCTACTACCACAAAGCCAAATAGGGGCAAGAAAGAATCGCTTAACGCTATCAGCACTTACACTACTCGCTGCTACTATTAAAACTGCATGGGCTATGCGAAAGGACTTTATAGTATTAATGCTTAGCCTAGATATCAGCGGCGCCTACAACAATATACCCCATAAGCGTCTTCTATATATCCTTAGGGCAAAGGGCTTCCCAGAATAGATTATTTAGTTTATTTAAGGATTTACAGGCCAGAAAGAAACGTCACTGGTCTTTAGCGGATACTAGAGCCCCCCTATCGCAGTCGCAATAGAAATACCACAAGGATCACCTCTATCGCCTATACTCTTCCTCTTCTTTGTAAGCAACCTGCTTAACACCTTTAAGGAAGGGGCGACCTAGGGAATAGGCTTCGTTAATAATACAAACCTAATTACATATGGGCCAACAGCCGCAGAGAACTGCAGGACACTAAAGAAAGCCCACAACACCTATATAGAATAGGCAAGACGACATAGAGTCCAATTCTCACTAGAGAAATACCAGCTAATCCATTTTATAAGAAAACATAACCAATCTACAGATCTTTAGCATACAATCCATATCTAAGGCTTTAGGGGTCAACCGGTTCAAGGCCTAAGGGTATTAGGAGTATAGGTAGACAGCAAGCTCCGGTGGAGCGCATATACGGCGCAAGCGGCCCGTAAGGGCCAAGCACAGTATATCGCCATATCCAGGATCGTTAATTCTACATAGGGTCCATGCTTCTAGAGGTCACGCCTACTATACACAGCAGTTATCCGGCTAACCATAACATATAGATCTAGCATTTAGGCCACTGGAGAAACCGAGAAAGGCCCCCCTAAATTACTCCTTAAACCACTCCAAAAGGTCCAAATAGCCTGCCTTAGGAGTATAACAGGCGGGTATAAGCGAACGGCTATAGCACTGCTCAAGAAGGAAGCCAATATTCCCCCCCTATAACTATATATTAAAGCTGATGCAATGCAAAGGGTGCAAAAGGAACGCAACTCTAACATTATAAAGTATATCAAGACACGCCTAAACAAACTATAGAGGGACCCTAGGGTGCCCTATAGGAGAAGGAACCAACAACCCCAAAGTAGGGAAGATATATTAGGAAAACAGGTAGAGAAAGTAGAAGAAAAATAGTGCGGCGCTAGGGCCCAGGCCCATATAGAGGAGGAAGGGAGACGCGCAAGAGGCTAGCAAAGACAACAGCAAGGGAGAGAAAGGAGCCAAAGTAGAGCACAAAAGAGTACTAGAAAACCATCTACCGCAATACAATACTGGTTGGACCGACGCTGGAGAGACGAATAGGAGTCGAAGGTACAGAGGCAGACTCAGGTAAGGGGAACCTAAGCCGTAGCATGGGTAATGCCATGGGGGGTAAATACCTAAGGGCTCTAAGAGGGCCTAACAAAGGCAGAAAATACAATAGCAACACTCTTAAGGACAGGAATAATAGGACTAAAAGATTGGCTTCACTGGGTAGGTGTCCCAGTGGGTAGCCTAAGGTGCGAATATGGCTGGCCAAGACAGACACCAAAACACGTAATACTGTTATGCCCCTTATGCACTAGCCAAGAAGCAATGCTCTCAGCAGCTGGCACAGAAAACTATAATACACTACTCTTAACATAGAAAGGCCTTAAGGCGGCTACCCGGTGGCTTATTAGCCAAAATATACTAGACCAGTTCCGGGTTGCAAAGGAAATAGTAATAGAAAGCAAAGGGGCGAGTAATAGGCGCCCCCTAATAACTCTACAGGAGTAGAGTATAGTATGTAATACTAGCGCGTCCGTAGGTTTGTTACGGCAGTAGTGGTTCCCAAGGAGGTCAAAAAGTAAGGTAGTAGAGCACCACTGGTGACTTGCAGGCGACTCATAAGCGAGCCCCAAAAGGCGGGGAGACGGATCACGGGGTTTTCTCAAATAGAGTTTTCTCCCCACATGTATATAAGGAGTAGTCCGCGTGGGCCCAACAGGGATCCGAATCGGACGTTAAGCAATGAATAATAATAATAATAATAATATTAGAGTCTTTTATATTTAATATCTTTATTTTAGATCTGTCTAGAACTATATACGGTTTTTTAATATCCTACTCCCTACCTAGTATTTTAGTAAAAGATTGTTTAGCTAATACCTTTTTTTTTACTAATTAAGGGAGGAAAAGACTTATACTTTCCAGCAGTGATAGGCTATGCTTATTAGTAACATTTTTAACGGATTATAGTATTTAAGTTTCTGTTTACCTATAACGTAATTAGCCTGCCTATAGTAAAGTACTTTTATTTTACTACTTGCTTCTCTTTTCTCTTACCCTTCTATATATCTATATATTTATATTATAAACTGCAAGAGCTTAATAGTACTAGACTACTACCTGGCCTATATTAAGAGATAGGCTAGATAGGGTAGTCCCTGTAACTTATACTATACTATATCTTCCTTTATAGGTTGGTTTTATTACTATAGATTCGCCTTTATACGCGTTTAACCTGCGGAGTGTATAACTATATGCTTTACCGCCAAGGCTATATAATTTTATTAGGGCGCGCCTTATTTTATTACCTTTACTGGTTAACCTAACTCTACTAACTACCCTCCCTTACTCCTACTCTACTAGCATCTACCTCTATAACTAGTGCCTTTATAGATCTATTTAGGCTATAGAGCCTTATAATATAGTAAGTTAGCTGCCTTATCTTTAACCTTAGCTATGTAATAGAGAATCTATATTTACTAATATATTTATATAGACCACCGCTTAATATAGCCTACTACCAAAATGGACCTACCTACTAATTATTTTATAACTCGCGACGTTAACTACGTCTGTAACTATAAAAATTTTACTAAGGGCGTTATGGTTTTTAAGATTGCCTTAATTGTGGCGGCCGTGGGCTCTAATATTTTATAAGGTAATAGTAAAGGCCCTATACTTAACAAGCCTCTTCTTCTAGAGCTTGGCAGTCTATACCTCTCGGCCAATAACGCTTTAAAATGTTATCTCTGTCTATTTACCGGCTATATACGCGCCGATTATCCACTTAAGAAAGCTTCTTAACTTTATTATAGCTATAGTTAGGCCGGTTATCTTAAAGCTAATTGCCCTAACCCTATATGTAATAATTGTGGAGAAGCTAGTTATCTTAAGAGTAACTGTCCTTATGTAATATGTAACTAATATAGTACTATAGACTATAGAAAGTGAGATTGTTCTTAGCTATTAGATAAGAAGAAGCGGACTTGCCTAAGCTATAACGCCCTAGACCATTAAACTGTCTTTTATAGTTAGGTATATAAAAATTATAGAGTTATAGGGTATAATATTAATAATTATATAAGTGGACTTACTTTAATTCGGGCGATAGACGCCGTAACCGCTTTAGGTAAGGTAGATATACTAGGTGCTACTACTTTAAGTATAGCTGCCACCTCTTTGTCGCCTAAACCTCTTAATATAGCCGGCTTCTATTTAGTGGTGGATAGCCTAGTAGATAATCTAGATACCTATATAAAGGACAGCGATTCTATAATAGCCGAACCTTTAAATATATTTTAGCTTCTAAATAACGACCACTTTATAGTTTAGTTTGTTACGCAAATTATTAAAAGCATATTATAGTATATAGTATTATATTCTAGGTGTCTTATAAAACCAGTAAAATGCCTACTTATTATTTATATAAGATGGCATCTGTCTAATTTATAGATACTAATATTGCCGGCAATATTAAGGTTAGTACTGCTAATGCTACTTCTCTGGTTACTTAATGACTATTATATCTAACCACGCTTAAGTATCTTATTTATATTCTCTCGCAAGATGCCATGACCCTATAACTTTACTATATTAGGTTCGTTGTCGCCTCTAATAAACTTATACTAGGTACGCGTACATTACTTAGCAAGTACTTCTTTGTTAATAGGGACTTTAGCCTATTTATGCCGTAAATCTACAAAGCTTAGGATATGCTATTAAATAGTCCTACGGTTATTATCTACTTCTTTATACTAGGCACTAAATAGCTTAATAGTTATATCGTGAGCCTAAACGCGAGCCTATAATGGTAGGGCGTTAATAATCCTTTAGGTTGCTAGTAGAAGAACTATAATATAAATATCTAGCTTGGTATATAGCTTTTAGTAAAGGACCAACTATTATATAAAATCCCCACGAGGTATTAGTTTAATAGCGTTCTTAAGTATTTTACAGTCTAGTTCTATACTATAGTCGCGAGCCTTAAGGTCGTTAATTAGAACCCCTAGGTACCTACTATTATTTATTTTATTACCTTCTTAGGTGGCGCGGACCAAGTCTACTATGTTGCTATCTAGATAGTTAATAGTCTTACCCTTTACACCAACTCTATTATTAATATTTTATTCCTAGGTAAAGACGTAGATAGCTAGATCAGCTAGAAAGGAGTTATTATTAATATTATTCCCTTTAGCTCTAGCTATAACTACTATACTTTTATCTTTTAATTATAGGTGGGTTATAAGTTTATACTAAACCCCGTATTTACTCTAGAGTATATTCTAAGTAGTAATAACTTTATAATAGTTAATAACCTAAGTAAGGCCCTGATTACGGTATAGGGTATTAAATATCTTATAATTAGGCGTGTCCCTAAGGTTAAAATCTCCTAAAAGATTAATACTCTACGCTACCTATAGTAAGGAGGCGACAGTTTCTATATTAAGCGCTAAATTGTATTACGGACGCTTTAAGTACAATGTTATAACTACTTAGAGAAGAGTTGGAGGAAGCTAGCCAGTTAATAAAAGCACGGTCTAGAATAGAGCCTATGGAACCATATGACGAGAAATAGTAAGCGAGGTCACGTAATGTGATCTATATAATCTACAATAGAGTAGACAGAGCAGACAGAGTAGATAGAGTAATAACTTTCTTAGGAGTATAAATGTGTATTTAAAGGACCATAGTCCCTACCTAGATAGTTCCTTTCCTTATAGTAAATCTTAGAATATAATTAGAGTTAATCTGTTAGGTAACCACTCCACTAGTTATACTTTGTTATATTATTAACTTCTTATTTACCTATATACCTAGCCTATTAGTAAGTCTACCATAGTATTTCCTATAAGGCTTTTTTATACATTTACTACCTAGTTACGGTATTAATAAAGTTAAACAATATGCTACTAAAAGTGTGACGGGCTCGTATAAATGCTTCTGAACCGAAGCTTGTAGATTGCTACTATACAAAAATACTAAGCTAAGGAGAAGAAGGAGAAGAAGACTATTAGAGACTAATGAGATACAAGGGGTCGCTAAGGCGCTAGTGGCAAGCGAGCCAATGGCGATTTTCCATGCCGGGCATGGAAAATCCTGATTGGTTAGCTCTACGAGTAGTGCTGGCAGATTGCCCAGAAATGCGGCAAATTGCGGCAAATTGCCCTGGAAACGGCAATTTAGCAGGTGACGCGCTCCAGCACCGTCATAGAAAGCACTAGTTACGACACCGTCTACGGCAGCTACAACCTTAGGGTTAGGAGGAGACACTAGTATAAGGGATACTGATTCGCAGCTAGTCACGGTAGATTAGTTATAGAAAATGGTTAATCAATTAATAGACAATAATTAAATACTTAAAGACCAAATTAATGAAATTAGAGCAGCTAAGGTCAAGTTACTATTAATTAAGAGATTCTTAGGAGAGAAGTTAATGCTTAAAGGATTTCTTATATAAATGGACTTTAAGGTTATACAGAAAGGAGTAAAGTTAGCAATACCTATAGACCAAGTAGCGTATGCAGGATTGTTTCTAACCGGAAGAGCACTTAAGTGGTTTAAATCTTACCTTACTAAAATCTAAACAAACGAAATAACAACTACTAATTAGGAAGTATGGTATATATTTACTAACTAGAATGGGTTCTTAGAAAGGTTAATATAGATATTTAGGGATCTAGAAGCAATAACTACGGTAAAAAGAAAGCTTCAAACCCTAGTATAACGCACTTTAGCAATTAAGTATATAATATAGTTTTAGACACTCGCAATATAGGTTAAGTGGAGTAATAGGGCGCTTATGGCACAGTATAAATAGGGACTTAAGGCTAAAGTCTAGGACGTAATTATCCTAATAGAAGATGCGGATACTCTATAAGAGTTAGTTAATTAGTTAATTAAGATAGACAATAGGATCTATTAAAGGGAATAAGCTAAGAAAGGGTAAGATAGAGTTCTATAGTTATATAAGGCGTAGAGTACGCAATAATAAATATAGAGTTATAAACTATAGAATGGCAGACCAGAGCTAATAGACCTAAGTAGTACTAAAGAATCCAAGAGATAGAATAAGAAACTATAAAAACCTAGAGGTTAAGAATTAAGTAATTATAGGACTAAGGAGCAGAGGCTAAACTAGGGATCTTAGTAGCAGAAGATGTTTATGCGGACTCCATAATAAAAAGATTAGTTTAAAAAGAGAGCTTATATAAATTGCGGAAAATAGGGTTACTTCGCCAAAGACTATAAAGGTAGTTAGAGTAACCACGTAGTAAAAGGTATAAGGTTATTAAAGTATAATAATATAGATATAAGTATATTGCGCGGGACTGAGAAGTATTCGATTAAACACTTTACGTTTTATTATAATAACGTATACTAAATTTATAAGGACGCTAAGTACGGCGTAAGCTATTAGCTATAGGAGCCAAAGTTACAAGAACTTAAAGGAACTAAAGAGTTAGATAAAGAACAAGATTAACTCTATAAGCTAAATTAAAATATTATAGTAACGTGCAGATAAAGATCAGCATCTATAATAATAGAGTTAGAGTACTTATTAATTAACAGCGATAAGGAAGAAAGGGCGGATAACTAGGATTACGTAAACCTTAATAACGCAATAGAAGTAGAAACCAAGACCACTATAGAACGCGGTTTAGTAACGGGAGTTATAACACTGTTAGATACGGTATCCATTACTTTATAAGACGGAAGGATAAAAAACTAAGAAGGTTTAAGCAAGCAGATAACTACTAGTGCTATATTACCACTTAATAAAGGCAAAAAGCCAAAGGCTTAAGATTCTTAGGAAGAGATAAGAGACGCTTAAAATTCTTAAGATAAGATAAGACACACCTAAGAACCTATAATAGACGAAAACCGATAGGAAAGGGCAGCAGCTTAGTTTAAAAACATATAAATAAGTACGGGACGAAGATTCCTAGGGAACTAAGATTTTAAAGAATAAATAAGGTTTATAGCAATCCCAGGTAAGCGCAGTGTTTAGCCTAAAGGTTAAAAAACCAATATACTAATTAAGAAGCAAAAGAACTTTAAGGATTTAGCTACAAGACGCAAGCGATAAGAGAGTATGGATAAGTTTAGATAACAAATTATTGTATAGCAAGAACAAAAGTTAGATTAGAGATTAACTATACCAGGTTATATAAAGGACAGAGCACCTATATAGAAAATTATAAATAGGCCGGGGGTGGGAACGCTAAGAGCTAAATAGTTAGATAAACTGGAATAAGAAGAGGATTTAGAGATTCTAATCAGATTCGTAGAAAGATATACTAAAGGTTATAACAACGCAGTAATAAAGAGATACTTCCTTATAAATAGGTTGTATACACTTATAGAGCTATACTGTAAGTGGTATAAGTAAAGAGGAAATAATAAGTGGGAAGATTTCTGTATATAGCTAGATAAAAAAGTTATAGTAGATTAGGCTATGTTAGAAGGATAGATAAGTTACATTAAAGGAGCCTTAATTATAATATTAAAGAACTTAGAGGAACAGGCTATAGACTAGAAAGAGATAATACAGATATTAATACCAGTAAATAATATAATAATACTTAGGTTAGTACAAGAGAGGTTTAAACTTAAAAATAAAGACGAGCTAAGAGTTAACCTAAAGCACCTAGCATATTATACATTGGCATAGATCGTATATATAGATAATATATGTAATATATATAGGATACCTAAGGATAAATATTAGAAGTACCTAATAAGGATATATTGGGCACCAGATAATAAATGGTTTAGAAACGCTAAGTATATATATAAATAGCACCTAGTAGAAGTTTAGGAGTTAGGGGACTTAATACTTTAGCCAGGAAGATTCCTTATGGAAGAATGCCTAAACGGATAACAGTAGTAGGAGTGCCTAGAGAATACTTATCCATAGTACATTAAAGAGAAAAAGCGAACTAAGTATTAGCTAATAGTTAGGAAAAGCGGAGGCCTATAGGACTAGAGGGAGCTAGTAGTAGAGCCTTAGACCCTTAAAGGAATTATAGGACGACACCTAAATTTACGAGTTAATTGGCAAGATTAAAAGTTTAAAGCATTAGTAGATAGTGGAGTAATAAGGAACTATATATTACTAGCAGTAGTAGAAAGGATGGGGTTACTATATAAATAAAAGAAGCACCCTTATCCATTAACAATAATTTTAGGAGATTAAATAGCCTATAGAGGAGGCGTTATTAATCTTAAAATAGGACCTATTTAGATAACCATTAAAGGAAGACAGGTCAAAATATCTTTTAATATCTTACTATTAGGACGAGATAAGGCGATACTAGGAATACCTTAGTTATAGAAATACAATCTAAAAATAGATTAGGTTACAGGTTAGGTCAATATTAAGAATACTTAACAACGCAGGATACGATAGCAAACTAAGATGGTATGGTACTAAGTCAGAGCGATATATAAAGAGACTAAGCGAGGCTTAAGTTATGTACTAAAGAGATACTATAAGTACGGCAAGAAACTATAGTCACTAGAAAGTAAAAAGCTGTTAGAGTATATAGCATAGAACTATAAGATAGAATTGAAATTAGGAATAAGTCTAAAGTTCTTTCTAATCTATAGGCTTACTAAAACAGAACCATCGTAGTCATTAGTAGGATATCTAGTATTGTTTATACTAAAGAAAAACGGAAAACTTAGGATGTGTATTAACTATAGATAGTTAAACAGCATTACTAGGAAGGATAGGTATTCTTTACCCTTAATTAGTGAAATCTAAGACAGGATTGGTAATACGCAAATCTTTATAAAGATAGATCTAAGATGGGCGTACTATTAGATTAGAATTAAGGAAGGAGATAAATAGAGGGTAGCTTTTAGGTTAAAGGAAGAACTATATAAGCTATTAGTTATACGGTTTGGACTTATAAATATACTAGTAACGTTTCAGAAAAAAATTAACAGCGTATTAGGAGAGCACCTTAATAAATTTGTTATGGTATATCTTAACGACATTATTATCTACTTAGATAGTAAGGAAGAACATAGGGAATACGTTAAATAGGTCTTAAAGAGACTATAGGAAGAACAGATACCAGTAGTAATTAAAAAATACGAGTTCTTTACCAAAAAGACCAATTTTATAGGATTTATTATTAAACTAGGAAAAATTAGCATAGACTTAAAGAAAGTTAAAGCTATAGTTAGTTAGTAAGAACTAGAGAACGTTACACAGTTAAGATTATTTTTAGGGTTTTATAACTACTATAGAAGGTTTATTACATAGTGGTTAAAGAATATTAAGCTATTTATAAGACTTATAAAGAAAGAGGAACTATAGGTATGGAGTAATAAATAGAAGAAGCTATTCTAGGAACTTAAAGAATTATTTACCTAGGAATTAATCCTTAAAATCTATTAACTAGGGTTAGATATAGTTATAGAAACAGATATATTAGACTTTATACTAGGAGCGTGTTTACTATAAAAGCACTAGGACGTATAGCATCTAGTAGTATACTATAGTTAAAAGATAACACTACTAGAGTTAAACTATAACATTTCCAATAAGGAGTTGTTAGGTATAGTTACAGCGCTTAAAAAGTAGAGAGCATTCTTATAAGGCACTAAGAAACCATTTATAGTTAAGATAGATTATAAGAACATAACGGGGTTTCTAATAACAAAAGAACTTAATTATAGATAGGTTAAATGGGCGGGAATGCCTATAGAATATTACTTCGAAATTTAGTATACTAAAGGTACTAAAAATGCAAGAGCGGGCGCACTTAGTAGAAAAGTAGAACTATAGAACAATAATAAACTATTAGGCGCTATATTAAAGAAAGACAAGGATGGATTAATTAGGTATAATTATCCTAAGCTAGTAGCCACTACTAAAGTAGAATAGGTCTATAAAATACTAAGAAGCTTTTAGGAGTAAAGGATTCCAGAGGTATAGCTAGAAGATCTAAGTTACGAAGACTATATTAACCAAGAAGCGATATATATCCTAAAAAGCATTACAAGAGAATTTGTTAAGGACATAATAGAGCTATAGGCTTAATATTAAGACTTTAAGAGGAGTATATTATTAACGGAATCTAGGGATTAGTAAGATAAACTATAAGGAAATATCTAAATTACTAAAGAAATAAACTAACGAGGCATAAGCCGTACAGAGGGCTATAACCTATTAAAATACCAGAAAGACTATAGGAGGTTATATTGTGGGACTTTATTATAAAGTTACTAAAGTTAAGAGATCCTATTACCAGACAAGATCACAACGCGATCTTAATAATAGTAGACAAGTTAACTAAGTAGGGTTACTTTATAGCATATATAAAAGAAATCTCAGCGGAGGATATAGCAAGAATCTATATTAAGGAAGTATTTATAAGATATAGAGTACTAAGCAAAATCATATCGGATAGAGATTTAAGATTTATAGCAGTATTCTAGGAGGTATTCTTAGCAGAGCAAGGGGTTTAAGCAGTAATATTAACCGTATATTACCCATAGACAGATGGTTAAATAGAAAGACTAAACTAGACGTTAGAATAGTACTTAAGGCATTATATTAATTATGCATAAAACAATTAGGTATTATTATTACTAGTTACACAGTTTATATATAATGCGATACTATAGGAAGGGATAGGCATATTACCTTTTAAGGCGAATTACGGATTTAAACTAAGAATATTATTATCACTATAGCAAGTAAAGAAAACGAGTAGTATAGCTAAAGAAAGAATAGAGAACTTAATAAGTCTTTATAAAAACCTTATGGAAACAGCCAAGCTAGTATAAGAAAGAATAAAAAGGTACTATAACGCTAAAAGATCTAGAGGACTAGATCTTAAGGAGGGAGATAAAGTATAGCTACTATATAAAAATTTTAAGAGTTAATAACTAAGTAAGAAGTTAGACCACGTTAGACTAGGACTATTTACGGTTAAGGTAAAGATCTTAGAGGTTACGTATAGACTTAACTTACCAGAGAAGATAAAAATCCACCCTATATAGTATATCGCGATGCTAGAGCTAGTATATAGAGATATTAAGCCAGTAGTCTATAAAGCAGACACGTATAGAGGACAAGAAGAGGACAAATAGGAAGTTTTAAAGATTATTAGTTATAAGGACATTAATAACAAAACGTGGTATAAAGTAAAGTGGATAGGCTATAATAAGACTACCTAGAAGCTACTAGATAACCTAAAAAACGCTATAAAAAAAGTATAGAAGTATTAGAAGAAAACGGGTTAGGCAGTATTAATAAAGAAGGATTACTAAAGAATAAGTTACCTAAGGGGGACTTAAGAAGAAGAACACCTGCTAAGGTATTTGGAGTTATTTCCTTCTCTATTAGAAGAGAATCCGTTTTTTTATTACCAAGTTCCTAAAGGCCTTATTCTATAAGCTTCTACTCCTTAAAACGCACCTTTTTATACACTTTCTTGAGATAGATTAACTAAGTAAACGTAGCAAGACGAGAATCTAGAGCACGTTGCTAAGTATTAGTAGTCTCTTTCTTAGCGTTATGGGAATAATAAAGTTTAGCCAGCGCTATTAACAGTTTATTATTAAGCTTTATAGCGGCAGATTAAACTTAAAACCCTAGTAGCAATTAATAAAGGTACTTAAAGACTACTAAGAGTAGTAGGATATATATACCCAGCGTTAGAAACGGAACAAACATTATAAGACAATTAAATATTCGCTTTAGTGCACTCTAAATAAGAGGACGGTTGTTAGGAGAATGGAATTGCCAACGCAATATAGACTAACCCCTCTTTCGCATAATAAAAACACGGAGACGGTATTATCTCACTAAAAGACAATATTATAGTAATAGTATAAGACCGACAAGCTATAGAAGAAGAAGAAGAAGCTTTAAGTATAATAAGTAATAATATTAACTAAATTAATTAGACGGACATTATACCTCTAATAGACAACTTAGAGATATTAGGAATCTTTAAGGATAAAGATAAAAAGAAGGGAGATAGTGTTACGGATGCTTTAAGTATAATATTATAACTACTTAGAGAAGAATTAAAGGAAGCTAGTTAGTTAATAAAAGCACGGTCTAGGATAGAGCCTATAGAACTATATAATAAGGAATGGTAAGCGAGGTTATATAATATAATCTATAACAAAGCAGATAGAGTAGATAGAGTAGATAGAGTAATAACTTTCTTAGGAGTATAGATATGTATTTAAAGGACCATAGTCCCTACCTAAATAGTTCCTTTCCTTATAGTAAATCTTAGAATATAATTAAAGTTAATCTGTTAGGTAACCACTTTACTAGTTATACTTTGTTATATTATTAACTTCCTGTTTACCTATACACCTAGCCCATTAGCGAGTCTACCGTAGTATTTCCTACAAGGCTTCGTTACAAATTGCGCTATTTAATAACTTTATAGATCTTCTGCGTATTAATTACTTTAACTATAATATTGCTAAGTATAGGAAGAACTTGGTTAATAATGCCCTTAAGGCCGTCTTGCTACTACTTAATAAAGAGTAAATAGGTGCCTATACTGCACTTAAATATATAATAGGCGGTATTTTGCTAATTTAAGGCCCCGGTGGTATTAGGAAATTAACCTTCTTAACTATTTTAGTACAATACTAGTATTAACTTAGGTTGTCCTAGTAGAATCCTAGTAGAATCTAGGTCTTATTGCCACTTAATTACTAACTGGATATACTGGCCGAGATAATTAATAATGCGCTTACAGAGAACTATAAGGCACTAATTGCGTAAGGCCGTCCTGCTAAATTTCCTATTATTCTTCGCCACTATATACACTTAATAGAAACTAAGGTCTGTATATAAAATGCTATTATATAGTAAACAGCAGCAGGTATTAATACTTATTCTAAGTGTTGGTTACACAAGGGGATATCACGTAGCTACGATTCGTAGATAGTATAATGGTTGTTGATTCTTTTTTTGATAGGAATAAGGAAAGGGGTGAGGAACTTAAGGTTCCTCACCACGCTAGGGCCACGTCAGCACGTGACGGCAACATGCCTGGCGTGACGGCAGCTTGCCTTATTCCCGACACTAGCAACTCTTCTTTTTGTGGTTGCTATCTATATATATACAAACAGACAGGATGCGACAATACCAGACAGTATACAACAATACCAAACAATATGCGATAATACCAAACAATATGCAACAATACTAAACAATATGCGACAATACCAAACAATATGCAACAATATGCGACAATGCGGCAGTTGGCAGATAACGCAAAGACGGGTAGGCCGCTAAGGCGCTAGTAGTAAGCAAGCCAATAGCGATTTTCCATCCCGGGGATAGAAAATCCTAATTGGCTAGTTTAAGTTAGGGTCTATAGAATGTTATGCTCCTACTCCCTTTTAACCTAACCTTTAACTTATATATATAGAGTGTTTGTGTTAACAAACGTTTCTAGAGCCTTATTTGGGTTTGCCTTTATTATTACATCTGCTGGGTTATCTTAACCGTTAATCCATTAAATCTTAAAGAGTTCTCACCGTTCGTAGGATTGACGAAGTGCCATAATATTAATTATAAGGCGCTTCTCCTTTATAGTACCAAGCTTAACCAAGCACTTATAGAGGGAGTATAAATCGGTGCATACGATTATAGGGATAATAGGAAGTTCGAGTTAATCTATAATTATCTTTAGGGTAGTTCTAATTGCAATTACTATATTAACTCCGCCAACCATTCTATATATCTCTGACGCCAAAACACTTTGGGTGACACGCTTGCTCTTAGTTAAGCTCTAATAGATAAGGTTGCTATGGATTATAAAGTTATTCTCTCCAGTAAACTTGTTTGCGATGATGATCTTATATCCTAGCTAGGAGCTAAAATCTTTGTTATTTATAAACGATCCATTAACAAATATAAAGAGCTTAGCGGTGGGAAGATTAATAGGCACATAGTGTAGGCCCCGGTTGAGATGGTTTATTTACTAGGAAAGGCGTTTATTTAGGGCAAGAACGTCGTCCTTAGTTGGTTCCTAGTGTTGGGCAGCAATAGAGAGATTAAATGAAGCCTTAGGTTGATAGATAGAAGTAATATAAGCTCCGCGAGCGCGTTGCTCCATGTATCCTTGCTTTAGAGAATTAGCATTAATAACATTAATCTTCTTGCCTTAACCCTTCTAGCGCAGAGCAATAGAATCCTCGTTTAGGGAGAGGATGCATCTATTAAAGAGTAATGGTGTTGTTAAACTAAGCTTTTCCTTTAGCTTTGCTATAAGATTTGCCTTTACTAGCTTATCTTCTTTAAGAGCTGAGAATTGGTCGTCTCCTAAGATAATTATATTGTTAGTTTGCATGCCGACGATTCCAAATGGAGTTCCCATAGTTATAATAAGGAAGCAGGGATTGAATATAGAAGTAGTTATTAAAAGCTTCTCTTTATGGTGCTTGCTATAGGTAGCCTACTAGTGAGTTCCTGTCTCTGCGATCCTATATAATAGCTTAAGCACAACCATGATCGTATCTTTAGGATACTAGTGGCGAATTTGCTCTGGAAGGTATGCCAATATTAAGCGCTAAAGGTGCGTCTCTAATTGGGTATAGGCTTAAGTGATATCTTATAAATAAACCGCTATTCCATTCTTTATTAAGGAGGGAGCTAGCGTAATAATAACTCGCTGGCTAGCTCATTAAATCGTGGGAGACTATATAAGAATTACCTCCTTGCCGTTGTTATTGTAGCCTTAGATAACAAGCCTTAATTTCTTAAATAGGGCGTTAGTAGCTTTACCCTTAATTTTATTAACTATTCTTGACTTAAAGATGCGAACTCTATTAAACTTAGTAGGGTTATACTTCTTAAATTTAAAAACTCCTCTTGCGATAAGACCCTCGATCTCCTACTTATTAGATGCTTAGAAAGGAGCTCCTAGAGTTATAATATAACCTTCCTTTTAGAGCTGTTTTATGAGTTCAAAGTCATCCTTCTCCTTGGCTGTTATAAAGGCTATTAATAACTCGACTCCATTTTTAATAGCGGTAATAAATTGCTCTTTAAAATTAACAAGATATTGGCGATTTTGTAATCCCTTTAGGCGACCTCTACCGCGTTATAGTTGTGGCGCATCTACTAATATTATATTGGGATCGTAGTCGCCTTCTAGAGCACGTTAATTGTGGTTCTCCTCTAGGGTATCTTCTAGGGTATTCTATAAAGGCTCAGAACTGTTATCTTTGTAGTAAGGCTTAATAACAGTTAAACGGAATTAAGTGGGTCTGTAAAGTATCTGAATAGTGCAAGTCTGGCCATTAATTGTAATGAGTTAATATGGGCCTAACTATCCTCCCTTTTTACGCCATACGCGTACCTTAGACTGGAGTGGCAGATTAAGCGTAGTTAAGGTGTTTGGGCCATTTCTCATTCCTAGTGCGTCGTTGACTTGGCGTGTGGCGTAGAGACGTTATACCTCCTTTATTGCCTTACGAATAGCCTTAGCTTGTTGCACAATAGAGGGAGATAGTGGAGAATTGTTAGTTATTTAAGGGTAGGCGCCAAAGACTAGCAACGTAGGTATGAGTCCATCCGGGCCAGCAGAATCGTTAATAGCTTTAACAGCCATTTGTAAGGTAAGTTCTTCGCTAGCGTCCTCTAGTTCTAAAGAGATAATCTTATATACGCGGCGTAATAGCGCGTGATATCGCTCCACTTTTTTAATACTATTATATGCCTTAACAGGGACTTCCTTGACCTTAATTGCTATTGCCTTTATCTATTATCGAAACTCTATAGATAAGAAGTTCTTTCCTATATTATAGACGATTTAATTAGGGGGTCCTAGGTAGATATTAATCTAGTATAACTAAAGGGTATCCTATGCGTTCCTAGCTAACATATCCTTCAAGAATTGTGCGGCTTGGAAGGAGGTTGAGAAGTTAATAACTTAGAGTACTGGCTTGCCGCTAAGATATATAATGTCGACGATAATATAGAAGTTGAAGTTATAGTTATCTTTAAGGGTGAACTTGAATTGGCTAGGGGACTTCTAGTTTATTTGGCAGTAATAGCAGTACTTTATAAGATGCTTAATTGCCTTAACCTTAACTTTATAGCCTGCTTGCTAAAGAACCCTAAGCAATTAATAAACAGATAGGTGGCCAAAATAATGGTATAGTTGGCGTAATTCCGACTTAGTTAAGTGGCTCTAAGCAACACTCTTTTCTAGTTAATAAAGGAGCAACTAGGGGTGACCCCACTTGCGTATAATAGGCACCCGATTGTCTCCCTAAATAAGTATATTCTTAAGGTTGTTAAGCCTAACGCCTAACTTATCTATATCTTTAATGCAAAATAGAAACGGAGTGTTTGTAGGAATAATATAGAAAGTAATATATCCTAAAGGGGTTTGGACCCTAATTGTGCCAAGAGAGATTATAGTACCTTTACCAAAGCGAATTATATGTTAGCCTGCCGTTAATTGGTTAATCTAAACAGAGCTATTAAGCTACTAAAGGGCTCGAACTTGAGGTTCTCCTACTATAGATACTCCTGCGGCTCTAGTATCCGGTATAATACTATAGAAGACGTTTGCCGAGTATCTATTGTTAAAGGAAAACGTGGAGCTCTCCTTTGGCTCGTTAAAGATATCTGACTTCGTGATAAAATGAAGCATAGATTGGTTATTAAGAATAGCGACGGTTTATATACTATTTACCTCACCATACTTAGTAAAGTATTGGTTAGGAGAGTAGTCCTTAATTTCTATATCTATAAGGAGCTGTTTAACCTTATTAACCTCACCCTTAAGGTCTTCTACGCCTTCGTATTGAACTATAAAGCTTTGGAAGTAGGCCGTAGTAACCTTACAATTTCCGACGTTTCTTATACTCTAATGGAACTTGTTATATACCTCTTTTCGCTTATTAAGGGAGTGTCTAGTTAACTAGCACTTTGGCTTCTTACAAATATAGCACTTCTTTTAGTGATTACTTCAAAATAAACCTCTATAAGGACCTCCACGGTTGCCTTATGGTTAATGTTGATTATACCCTCTTCTATATTCCCTACCACGGCCACCATATGTTCGATTAGTCCAGTTGTGATTATATTAGTTGGGAATACTTGTTTGGGTAGGGTTTTTAGTATAGAGCTGTTAAGATCCTTGTATTCGCATCGTAGTACCTACAGCGGAGCGTAGCTTAGTATATACTCCTTTAAACGTATCCATAGGTTTGTATAGCGCCAAGTTGCACTTAGGAACGCTACGGCATGCTAAGATAACCTAGTCCCTTAGGCTGTTCTCGTTTTAGTAGGTTTTAGTAAGGCCACGTTAGATTTTCTGGAGTTTATTAAAGAGTAGTTAAAGGCACTCTAAACAAGTCTTTATTGGGTTGGAAGCAATAACTCTCTAGAATATAGTCTCTCGCCATTCGGATATATAAAGTTAGCAATTCTTATTAGTCTTAAAGTGGGCTCTAGTAAGCTAAAACATTATATTAAAGCTATAGTTTTTACCCGTAATATAGTCGTAATAGAATGTTGCTGCCTGTCCCCTTAACATAACAGAGAAAGCGTAATGGTACTAGTGGCGTTAAATTCCGACCTTATTGCAATAGTTATAGAAGACCTATAGTTTTGCTCTAAGTATGTTGTATAGTTCTCCTTTAAACTTCTTTTCTTCGTCCGAATATACCTTCATTAGATTCGTAACTTCTCGTAGTAAAGGCTTACCGGTTAGCTGGAGTGGAGGAGGTGGAGGCGGAGCAACTCTAAGTAGGAGGGCACCTCTAGGTGGGAGAGCAGCTCTAGGTAGGGGGTCAGCGTTCTAGGGGTTTTAATACGAATTAAAGTTGCTTTCTAAAGAATATAGGTTGTTTTTAGGTTTCCGTAGTTAATATATAATCTTAGCTTCTGTCCATATTAGTTCTTCTGTACTAGTAATAACGGCCTAAATATTACTAGTAATTGGGTTACTATTCTTAGCAATGTATACCCCATTCCTATGGAGGAAGTCTCAAAAATCCTGAACAATATTAATGTTGCTAAGTGCCTAGGTATTAGTAGTCCATCCCATGAAATCCTCCCTGAAATACTCCCATAGTTGTGAATCGGCGTAGCATCTATTTCGGTAGAATATAATATAGTATAGGAGAAAGCCGTTAACTTGTTTTATGGTACAAGTTGTTATATTAAAGGCGAATTCGTCCCAATCTTTATTAATAAGTTTCGCATGCTTAGCTACCCCTGGTGGTAAGGAGTCTTTCCAGTTATTTAAAGTAGGCGTAGCCATGTTTTTGGAGGGAGGGAAGTGTTATTGGTGTAGGGATTGTCGTTTGGTACGCGTTTATGACGTGTATTTGCGGTTATAGGGCTTAGGACCAGTTCTGGCCTTAAATCGCGAAGACTTATAAAGCGTGTTGTTCTGTGTGATGGACGTAAGAATCTATAATCTTGGAAAGGCTTAGGACTAGTTCTGGCCTTTAGATCCTTAGATTCGTGGAAGAGTTCTATTTAAGGTTTAGGACCAGTTCTGATCTTAAAAGACAGCTTTCTCTAGCACGAGTAGCACTGGTACAGTGGCTCGTCTCTTCTTAGTAATACCTAGCTGTTCTGTGGTATAATAGTGAAGTTAACCACTAATCAGTGTTAGTTATATAAGGGGATATTACGTAGCTACGATTCGTAGATAGTATAATGGTTGTTGATTCTTTTTTTGATAGGAATAAGGAAAGGGGTAAGGAACTTAAGGTTCCTCACCACGCTAGGGCCACGTTAGCACGTGACGGCAACATGCCTGGCGTGACGGCAGCTTGCCTCATTCCCGACACTAAGTATTTTAAGAAACAGGATAACTATGCTATAATTAATAAGGATGTATCTATACTAAATATAGCATTCCTACTCTACCATATATTTAAGGCTAGTAATGCCACCAGCTTTAATAAGCGGTTATAGATTATAGATTTGTCTAAAGGCTAGTAGTTATTACGCCTTATAGGTGTCCTGGATAGTAATGGAAACCTATATTCTATTATAGACCCTAATACAACTAAATACACTAAATTCCGCCAATACTTGCACTAATTTATGCTTAGTAATAATATAACGCAAAATAATTGTCTGTACGAGTAGAGGTTGTAAATAACGTTACGCGCAGAGCGTATGCGGCAGGGGCCGTATGGCGTAGCGTGGGTCACCTGACCACCTACGGCCCGATAGATAGCCCGACCTTTACTACCCCTTTCTTTCTCTTTTGGTAGACAAGATAGACACGAATAAACCAAGAAACAGTTACCTTATATTGCAATTGCAGTACCCCCGGGTGATACCGACAATAATAGAATAGGATTAATATTTGTGGCTAATATAGTTATCGCGGACCTAGCTAAGAAGGCTAATATTATTCTTATAATACCTAATATAGTCTTGCAGACCTATGTATATTTTATTAGCGCTATATATATAGTTTTCTATAATAAGGCTAGGAAGGCGTCTAAGCTAGGTAGTTTTGCTAGATTTGCTTAGAGCAGACCATATTTAACCTAGGGAGGTCTATAAATCTAGGCTAGTGACCCTATGCCTTAGGTTTTTTTTTAGTAATATATACTAACTGTCACAGCGACGCAGTCAATCGAGGCACGAGCGCCGTAAAGAACGTATGCAAGCCTGTACAATTGGATTGTCTATCGACGAGGATATCAAAACTGAGGAGAAGAAGGTCGTGGAACGGACACGTCTATGTACACGCGCCAAGGCGTAAGCGAACCCCTGACTAGGTGACGCGTACCAGCGCCGTAACACTAACCGAAACCAATCCTTGGTCCTAATTTTGATAATCCGTTCTACTATTAGAAATCTATCTCCCTCTATATACGTCTTCTTGCGGCTAATATGGATACGGTATAGTTCTCGCTGTAATATTAATTTATTAAAGATATTGTATATCTTACAAATGCCGTCCTACCGCATGGCCAGCTTTAGATAAGCCTAATAGTTAAGGACTAAGAGCAGTTAAAGCTAGCGGCGAGCTTTTTTAAGGATATACTGCGCTATAACTACCCTATTGCCTTCCTTGCCGTTAATAGTACTATATAGGTAAACAAGTTTAGCCAATTAACGTATAACTTAGTCTACGCTTAACGCGCATTTTGGGTGGCTATAGCGCTAATAGACTTTGGATTTAAGCCATTAGAGGTTGGCCTTGCCGTTCTATATATAGCCTAACTTGCTATCTACTCCGCAGCGCTATATACGCTTAAAAAATAGTGCTATATCTAGTAAGATAGCAGTAAGTGGCGGGAATTTACGCTAGTAGTTAGTAAGATTAAGGTCTTTACTATTAACGGCATCTAAGGCGGCTAGGTGAAGTTATTGGTATATAATATAATAGTTGCTAGTCCGCTAAAATTTGTTTAAAACACGGTAAGAACCCTTTTTATAATTACTAGACTACAAGCGGGCCTTATTATTATTAGTAGTCCCTAGGTGGTCTATAATTATTATACCGGTAATAAGACCTTTATAAATACCACGTACTATAAAATTAAAAAGTGGTATAAGGATAATAAGGTATTTATTAACCTTAAAAATCCTAAGCGGAAAGAGCACTTCTAGTAACTTGTTGCCCTATTTAATATTAATAAAACTATATAGCGTGTCTACCGCCAGCGTCCAGCCGATTATACGCCCATTTTATATAGCATAGACGTTAACTTTAATATTGCTATCCCTAACTTTACGGGTAGAGTAAATATTAGTAGCGCTGGTAATTATACTAAAGCGTAAAACAAGGCTAACGGAGAGGGCGCTAATAATAACGGCTAGAACGGTGCCGGTGATAATAGTAAGGATAATAATAATAGAGAGGATATTAGTGGCGTTAAAATATAAGAAGGGTAGTAAGGACGGATATTATAGACTTTATTAGTAGCGAGACCCTTAAATAGGGATACTAGATAGAAGTTAAGAGCGGTAGTAGCTATAGGCCTTTAGTATTTATAATTTTGCTATAGTATAGGATAAAATGCGGTATATTGCGATATTATATATTATAGCCGAATAAGGTAGACTTTTAATAATTATAATTTCTAAAATAGATAAGCGCATTACGGTAAAGATAGCCTAATTTATTAAGTCTAGTAATTCTAATTTCTATCCCTTATAGGCTAGCGGTTAATTAATGCTAATCTATAATCTAGATTTTAAGTACTTAACTAGTTAAATTGTAGTCTAGATATCTCGCTAATAACCACAACTATTGTTAATTACTCTCTATATAGTACGGGCCGCTTCTATTTTCGCTAAACTATAATAACCCTAAATAGTATCTAATTCTTTTCTCGCTATAGCTACTATTAAGGTAACACGACTTAACGTCCTTTTCTACTTAGGCTATGCTATTCCTAGTATTAGCATACCCTTACTATATTTTAAGAAACTTGTTGCTAAGGCTATAGGTCCTTAAAATAATACTTATTCCACCTTACTGGCTACTAGCTAGCAAAATATGGACAAATATAATGTCTATATAATTGCCCCTAATAGAAGAACCTGTAGTAAAGACGATTTACTATACTACGCCTAGATAACCTAAGATTGTGTATATAGGTAATAATCTTAGGGCTTCCTAGTACGATAGGAGGTCTTACTGCAAGGTAAACTTAACTAAAGCTACTATCTCCATGTAGATTAGATTAATTATAATTAATTAATGCCTTCTAGCCAACCTAGCAAAACGTGTTACGCTAGTAATAAGGCTAGATAAATATTAGCGATATATTATAGTTATAACAGATACCTACATACCATCTCTATAGATAGCCGTAAATATAGCCTAGCCTACCTTATAATAAACTACCCTTAACAGAGCAGCCCTTAAGGCCCCATCGTTTTAAATAAGTATAGTCTCTATATAGGCGGCCTATATCCACTTCTTATTATAATCCACCCCAGCCTCTAAAAATATCTTAACTAGCAGCTAATATTTAACTATACATAGGCCTTAAAGCGTATTAGGCGGCGACATTAGACTTAAGGCTACGTCTATACTTAGGACTAAGTTTGTACTATCTAGTTACCACATACAAAGTAGTATAACAAGTCGTTTAAAATTATAGCCGTAGTTCTATATATAGCTAAGCGGGGATAAGCTCTGCGAGTTTATAGCAGCTATATGCCCCTTTTCCGCATCTACTATATAGTTAATACTAGGCCGCCCTGGCACCTTTATCTTTTTACATATATTTAACTGTATACGGGCTATCATGTTCTATATAGCCTTATATACCTATAGCGCTAGTGCCTTTTCGCATTCTATTACCTAATAGATAACTTTCTGGATTACCTGCTCGCGTAGTAAATTATTTAGTTATCCGCGAAATAAAACGTATAGGATGCCGTCCTTAATAATAACCTACTGTTACGGGACTCCTCTGTGACACCTTATACACGTCCACCTGTTTCCACCTGTTTCCACCTACGCAACAAGAAGAGACTAATCACGAGATAGCAATCTGACGGTAATCTACAGCAATCTAACAGCAATCTGCCGCATTCTGCTATATTCTGCCAAGTCCACCAAATCCTGCCAAGTTCTGCTAGGACCGCTACTCAAATCCTATTCTACTCCATATACGTGTTAACCAAGCAACCAAACTAGCAATATATACCCTTTCTTCCCGTTTCCTTACCTTCTCTCCTTACACAACATCTTAACTTTATTATATAGTTTATGTACATAGCTTAACAATATCTACTTCGCTATATATTATTACCACTTATACTCACTCCGTAACACTATATTGCGTCAAAACCTACACTCCACCCCACTCTATTTAAAATATAGAACAACCTTAAAGCCCCTATAACAGCCGCCAACATTATATCCGCACTCCAAGAACAACTGGCAGATATGCAAAAGTCCTTTATAGACGCCCTCACACAAAACCAAGCTACTATAGCTTAATAGTAAGCCAAATAAGAAGCACGGTACTAGAAAATAATTAAGGCCCTCTAAAAAGAAATCCGCACCCTTAAGACGCCCACACTAAGCCCTTAAGACCAGTCACTATTACTAGAAGCTAATACGCGGAACGCGAGCCCTAAACTAGCAATAGTTATCCCACCGGTAGAACCAACTACTACACTATAATAATCTAAATAATTATTAGACCCCCTAATATTTACTAGTAAATAATAAGAACTCCAATTATTTCTAAGCCGGCTTAAAAATAAGCTAACCGGTAACGCCAACTACTACCCAACTAAAGCTAACCAACTCTGTTATACCTTAAGTTGACTAAGAGGAAATACAGCTAACCTTATTAAACCTCTTTAACCAAACTCAGTACTAAGCCTAATTATACTTCTTAAAGCTATATATAGTAACCCAAACCGCTAAGCTACTACTTAGAGAAAGATAAACCATATAACTTAAGGAATAAAAAGCTTTCCAATATACTTCTCCAAATTTAACCATTACGCAAAAGAAACAGGCTGGAACAACTCCATACTAATTAATAGCCTTATTAAATCCCTAAGTCCTAAACTAAAAACCTCCCTAATAGGTGTAGACCTACTAGGAGCCCTTAACACCTGCGCAAACATTATCAATAAATAGTATAATAATATACTACGCCTAATACTGAAGTTCACTCCTTAATACAATATAACAGCTCTGCAAACGTCTACTAAGTTATTATCCCAGCCTAAGCACCTTAACGCCATGGATATTAACACAGGGACCCTAGGATACACTCCGCTAGGGTCCCCTAAATAAGAACAACGCATTAAGCTAGGCCTTTACTTTAAATACGGAAGCAAAGATTACATCTTAAGATACTACTCCGTCCCTATACCCCAACACAACTTGTAAACGGCCAATACTAACAACCGTTTACCGTATTAATCCCCTAGTTACTATCCCTAATCTTTACCTAGTTTCAGCCCTGTATCTAGTAAACACCACTTATAAGGACAAAGTTACAACTAATATTCTATAGGAACCCCTTCCCGCTTGCCACTAAAAGGTATATCCTAGAGTTAAGTCACTCTCTAGGACAGCTATATTACAAGATCTCATTAAACGCATTAAATATTACAAACCCTAACTCTTAGGATCGTAGTATAACCGTTAACTGCCATCTTTGGTAGAAAGGTTAATAGGCTAACACTCAAGTCCTAATTAACATAGGGGCTAGCGGCATAGGATTTATTAATAAGACCTTTATATAAAACAATAAGTTTACCCTAATACCCCTTAACCGGTATATTAATATATTTAGATTTAATAGCAAACGAACTGTCTTAGGCTGTATTACTTATATAGCGGCCCTAAGACTCTAATACCTAAACCACAAAGAATTAATTAAGCTCTTTATAACTACCCTAGGTCACCTAGTAATCCTTAAACAACCCTAGATAAAGCTATATAAGGTAACCATTAATTAGGACAACCTTAAGCTTCTATTTACCGCCTCCCATTGCAAGTAGAAGTGCCTTATAACTTACTACTTAAACCCTAAACTAAAATCTAAAAAATCTACCAGGATCCACTAGTCTAAAATTTCTACTAACATCTACTCTACACCTAAAAAGTCCACCTAATTCCACTAACCTAAGAATTCCACCAAATTCCACTAATATAAGAATTCCACTAACGTCTACTAAGAACCCGGAAATTATACTAAACCACACAAACCAACTCTAACTGCTGCACCCTAAACCAAGCAGAAGCTTAAGCTTAATATATAAAGGTACCAGAAGAACTGGTATTCTACTATAAAAAGGATACTTAAAGAACCTAAACCCAAATCTAATACCAACTCCGTACCTAATACTAAACCCAAAACCATATAAGAAACTAAAGATAATCCAAGCCCGCTTAACACCTTAAATATCTATATAATTGGAGCTACCCTATTAGTATAACTTACCAGGAAACCTAAACACACAATCTTCGCCATTATAATAGCCAATATTAAGAAGGCCTTAGCACTAAAGAAGCACACTAACCCCGCCACAAAAGTACCAGTAGAATACTATAATTATCTAGATATATTCTTATAAAAGGAAGCCAACAAGCTACCAGAACGCCGTCCATATAATTATAAGATTATAGTTAAAGAAGGAAAACATCCTGGATTTAGACCCTTATACGGAATGTCCTAAAACAAACTCTAGGTATTACGGAAGTACTTAGACAAATATCTAGACAAAGGATTTATTAGAGCAAGTTCTTTACCTATAGCTATACTAGTAATCTTTATTAAGAAACCTGGCGGTGGTCTATACTTCTATATAGACTACTAAGCTCTTAACGCTATCACTATTAAGAACCAATACCTAATCCCATTAATCCAAGAGACACTAAACTAATTAAGTAAGGCTCGCTACTACACAAAGCTTAATATTATCCACGCATTTAACCGTCTCTATATTACGAAAGGAGACAAATAGCTTACTGCATTTTATACTTAATACGGATTATTTAAATACTTAATAATACCATTTGGCCTTATAAACACCCCAAGTTCATTCCAACACTTTATAAATAACACCCTACGTCCATACCTAGACGTCTTTTATACTGCTTATATTAACAACATCTTAATATACAGCAATAATCTAGCTAAATACCAAAAATATATTAAACTAGTCTTGCAAGCCTTGCGTAGAGCCAGCCTACAATTAGATATAGATAAATGCAAGTTCCACAAAACAGAAGTCCTATACCTTAGACTTATTATTTCTATAAACGGCGTATAAATAGACCCTAAAAAAGTTAAAGCAATTATAAACTAGTAAGAACCTAAGAACGTCAAGGATATAAGGGCCTTTATAGGCTTCGCCAACTTCTACCAATAGTTTATTAATAACTTCTCCGCCTTAGTTTTACCCCTTATAGCCTTAACCCAAAAGAATAAAGCCTTTATCTTTAATAAAGAATGTAAAAAGGCCTTTACTTATCTAAAGGTTATATTTACCACTACACCTATACTCTAACACTTTAACCCAGACCAAATAAGTATTGTAGAAGCTAACTTATCCAATTACATTACTGGAGGCATTCTATCTCAATACAATAAGGAAGGAGTATTGCACCCTATAGCATACTTCTTAAAATAACTAAGCCCAGCCAAATGCAATTACAAAATCTATAATAAGGAATTGCTGGCTATTATTAAATGCTTTAAGCAATGGCGACCAAAACTAGAAGAAACTAGATTCTTAATTAAAGTTCTTAGCAATTATAAGAACCTACAGTACTTCACAACTATAAAATAGCTGAGCCACCGTCAAGCCCGCTAGTTAGAATATCTATCTTAATTCCAATTCTTAATTATATACCGCCCAGGCGTTTAAGGCTAGAAGCCTAATACTCTAACCCAACGTTCACAAGACGCACCAGCTCAAAAAGAAGCATATTCCTACCGCAATCAAACTCTACTCCATCCTAAGCTGTTTAATCCCCTTATTAAAGACCTCACAGTACACGTCCTTAAAATAACTAATCAATTAATTAAACAGATTATAATCAATAAATACCCAAATAACAAGTTTATCTAAGAGACACTTAAGCTAATTTAAAATAGCGTTAGACGCTCTAAAAAGGTCTCTCTAAGTAAATATAAAGCTTACAGAGACCGCTTATACTACTAAAACCGCCTAGTTATACCTAACCACAATAAACTTAAGCTCAAGCTTCTTAAACACGTATATAACCTACCAGTAGCCAGCCACCTAGGCCAAGGAAAAACCCTAGAACTACTCTAACGGGAGTACTACTAGCCAAATATACATAATATAATATAAAAGTACGTCTCTAGCTGCTATACCTACTAACAAGCCAAAGCTTTACACGAGACGTACAACGGCTTCCTAAAGCCACTAGCTATTCCGGACCAAAGATAGAAGGATATCTTAATTAACTTCGTTATTGACCTCCCTATAAGTAAAGGCTGTACGAACATTATAGTAGTTATAGACCAACTATCTAAAATAAGACACCTAATCGCCTATCCTAATATATTAACACCTACCATTACCCAACTATTCCTAAATCACATATGGAAACTCCACAGACTCCCTAAAACAATTATCTCCAATAGAGGCCGCCAGTTTATCTCTATATTCTAGAAAGAACTAACTACCCAACTCCACATTAAAGCACTGTTGTCTACGGCATACCACCCAGAAACGGATGGTTAAACAGAACGTGCAAATGCCATAATGGAACAATATATTTAGATATACACGTCATATCTATAGGATAACTGGATGGACTAGCTTATATTCGCCAAGTTCACTACAAATAACTCCGTCTTAAAAACCATAAAGGTCTCCCTATTCCTAGCCAACTATAGCTAGTATCCACAAATGGGTTTTAAACCCTTTAGTAATATTCCTCACCCAGCTTATCAAGCCTTCTAAGTTGCAGAAGCAAATAAGTTCGTAAAGAAAATAGAAGAACTATAAGAGTTCCTTACTAATAAAATGACATAGGCCCAGTCTATCTATAAAGCCGCAGCAAATAAGAACCGAACCCTAGCACTAGCTTACCAAATTAGTAACTTTATCTGGCTAAACACAAGAAATCTAAACACAAAACAACCTACTAAAAAACTTAACTAGAAGAACGCCGGCCCTTATAAGGTTAAAAAAGTTGTCTCTCCTTATGCCTACCAACTAAAGCTCCCTAATACGGTTAAAATCCACCCCATATTCCATACGTCAGTCCTTCACCCTGCCGCCCCTATATTAGACGCCCTGCCTAGACAGATCCAAGACCCTCCCCCACCAGTTAAAGTAAATAGTAAGGATAAATACCTCATTAAAAGAGTTAACAATATTAAGTATAACAAACAGAAACGCAAATATATATACCTTATAAAATAGAGAGGCTTTACTAAGCCCTTATAGGAACCCATTAACTCTATAGGACTTACATAAGCCATAGAAGACTTTTATAAACTCTACCTAAAACTACCTCAGCCCCATCTCGCAGAAGCTCAAGTTTAAAGGGGGGGTACTATTACGGGACTCCTCCGTAATACCTTACACACGTCCACCTATTTCCACCTATTTCCACCTACGCAATAAGAAGAGACTAACCACAAGACAGCAATCTAATAGTAATCTACAGCAATCTAATAGCAATCTGCCGCATTCTGCTATATTCTACCAAGTCCACCAAATCCTGCCAAGTTCTGTCAGGACCGCTACTCAAATCCTATTCTGCTCTGTGCACGTGTCAACCAAGTAACCAAACTAGCAATATATACCCTTTCTTCCCGTTTCCTTACCTTCTCTCCTTACGCAACGTCTTAACTTCATCACACAGTTTATGTACATAGCTTAACAATATCTACTTCGCTATATATTATCACCACTTGTACTCACTCCGTGACACCTACTTAAAAGTCCACTTAATAGTATTAAGTCTCTCCGTAGGAATACCTAAGCCGGTAATAAGCTGTATATCTTTTTACGGGTTTACGGCGCTTATAGAGTTATACCACGCCATATTTGCGGTATACCGCTATTATATATCGCGTCCTATTGTAAAAGACAGTTTAGTATCCTAAGTAGCGAATAGTGGTGTTTAGAATTCTGTACTTAGTATAATAGAGAGGCGGCGTAACGTTGGTAATAAGTAGAGCCCCCTAGCCTGACGTGACGTAATCTGGCATAAATTAGCGCAAAATATATTAGGTTGCGCTATCTAGCGCATTAGTGTCTATGGATATCGCCGTGCTCTTACTTATAAGGTAGCATAAGCTATAAATACTACTTTAAATATACGGTTTTATACGGATATTATTTTCGGCCCCCTTCTAACTAAACTACAGTAAGTTATAGCTTAATGTGGCAATTTACAAATAAGCTCTATTTAGCGGCAATGTAGAAAGTACGGGACTAAAGTAAAAAGTATAAGCTGTCTAACCCGCTATAAATAATATTGTTTAGGAAAATAGAAACGGAAGAAAGATAGATATAAGGCCGTTAATATTAAAGAGATAAATAATAATACACCCTTATACTATTAAAGCTTAAAGGAGTATTAGACAGCCTATTATAGGGCTAAGCTAGAGCAAGATAATAAGTAGTTACTTACATAATATATAGACGACGATGCACTATGCTATTAAACCTTAAAAGGGCATTAAATAACTAATTATAAGGCCGAATTAGAGCAAGATAATAAATGGCTACCCATATAAGCTCTAGGCGATAATATTATTAATAAGCTAAATAATAGGGCTATGGATATGTACTATAACAATAATTCCATAATATTTAATAGGGTGTATAACCTGGTAATAGTTAAAACTAATTAGTAAACTTTAACTGGAATATCTATAGACGTATTTTAAGACTAAAATATTTAAAGAGGCTACTGGCCGCACTATAGAAAAGCCTCTAGGACGGAACTAAGAAAATCCGTAAACTGCGAACGATACTGTGGTAGTATATAATATTATGCCGCGTATTAAACGTACTAACAGTACACCAGATAAGACATCTCCCCTATTTTATCTATTTGGTAGTAAGGCAGAATATATATAGGTCTTATAGTGGGTAAGCTATAGGACTTCTAACTACGCTATTAATAAGTAGTTTAATAATATTAGGCTTTAGGAAATATTTGCCGATTATTTTTCTTGCTAAAGTGCTAAAGATATTAAAGTAAAACTACTTTTAAAACGGATGCAATCCAAGAATAAGTAACCGTAGTAGATTAAAATAATTATAACTATAGGGGACCAGCAGCTGTTAGTACGTTACTAAAATGCTCTAAAGATTATATTCCTCCTTATTAGTTACGGCCCTTTTTAAAAAGATATAACTTTCTCGCTAGTAAGGCAGTACTTATTAGCAGAAACAAGAATATATAATAAGCTTAACACGGCAGACTGGTAGTAGGAGACGCAAGAGTAGCTACCGCTTGGCGTAACCGTAGTGCCGATTATATTAGCTAGCAATAAGACCTAACTAATATAATACGCCGGTGGCAAGAAAGCATAGCCGCTCTATATTTTAATTAGAAATATTAAACTGCGCGTTTAAAAATCCGTAAATTAACTAGCCCTATTACTACTTATATACCTCCCGGTCTATATACCTAGTAACTAAATAATATAACTAGCGGTATAATACAAGACCCTTACGGCTATCCTTAAACATATACTTTAACGGCAACCCTACTACTTATATAGCTATATTAATAATACCTATAGCGTTAGAGAAAGCTAGTAAAGAAGGAGTATATCTTCTATACACGGATAGCTAGGATTAATACTACTTTCTACTTCTAGCTATATTTATAGCTGATTATAAAGAATAGGTCATACTTATAGGTATTAAAAGTGGCCGTAAATGTTTAATTTAATATATATATATATAAATAAACGGCATAATCTAACGACTACTATCTAGTGACTATGGCCGTTTTGAATATACCAATTAATAAAAGACCAATTATAAATATAGTAAGAAGGTTGCGATACTGATAAAAAGGATAACTTAGATTATATTCGGCCGTTCCGTAACTTTATATAGGGCCATAATCTATCTAATATCTATAAGATAATAGCGCCTAATTTCCTACACTAGGTACTTAAAGGCCTTACTAGTAAATACCTTATGCACTAGATTAACGGGCTTATATAAAGTAAAATATAGGCCAAAAAAATATTGGGGCCTTAATATCCCACGCATAGATAGTTGCGGCTAGGAGATATTAAATATTAATGCACTTATTACCACCCGCTTTGTATAGGTGGAGCGATTTACTAATATAATAGTATGGGATAGCTGGGCAAATGTCAGCCAATGGACAGAAAAGATGTATAAATCTCTATTATGATAATTAGTCCTTACTATAGCACCCTTACTAAAACAGAACGAAGGCGCCATACTATATATCCGGGCGTTTATGGACTTTACTATACTATCTTAATATATATTATATAACGAATTAACCATCTAGTACCTAGTAGTAGCTATTTATAGAATAGATAAGATAAAGAATATATTCCTTCTGTTTTAACTAAGCAAGACAGGACTACTATACTTCAATATTCCTAAGCTATATGCTATTATTTACTATCCAGAGAGTATCTAGCAACTAGAAGTGATTAGAGGCATAGATATAGAGTATTTAAAGCAAGTATATAAGCTGCAGAAGGCATTTTACCACAGGACTAATAAACTGAATAACTATAAAGAGTAGATGCTACGATATAACACTATATATCTTAATATAATGCTTTAGAATAAACTTAAGCTATAGGCGTTAACTAATATAATTAACATGGTAGACCTAATAAGCGCAATATAGATAATATAACTAGGTCCTGCAGTTAATATATACGCATATTACTTATATATATGGAACTTTAACGACTATATAGCTTAGATACTTTAAGATTAGAGAATTAATATATTTATCTAGTGTATAGTTAAGGAGGTATAGCGCTGGATGGAGATTACCGACTTTATATCTAAACTGGCCCCCTTTATAAGGGAATGCTATAAGTAGATTAACGGAATCCGGTAAATAGACTAGGATATTAACCGACTAGAGGCCAATAATAATTGGGTATTAAAGATGACCCTAAGTATTTATTATAGAGTTATATACTATATTTGCTTTAAAAAGACGCCACTAACACTAATAAGCTTAATAAGATATTTGCTTAATATACCCTATTATAGGCTAATACTAAAGCCCCTCGCTATAATGCTATAATAGTATAAGAATATAAGTAGGTAAATAATAGCCTTTATAGTAATAAAGTGGGGAAGCTTTATCTGCTACTTATAATCCAGAATACTAGGCAATTGGATAGTAAGGATAAATACCTAAAATACGCCGCTAGTAAGCTATAGTAATATTACGCTATAGATTTTATTACAGATCTCCTACTATTTAAGGATAAGGACAAATATATAATTCGGTCCTTGTATTATTAATAGGTTTTTAAAGTACGTCTTACACCTTTCTGTTAATAAGACGATTAATATATAAGTGCTTATAAACCTAATTAAGGAGAAATGCTTTCTTAAAGTAGATTAACTATATTTTATTATTACTAATAGGGGCAGTGCCTTATAAGCTAATACTAGTTAGATCTATACTTCTATTTAAAGATAGACTACTATTACAGTATGGCTTTATACCTATAAACAGATAGGTAAACAGAACGCTAGAACTAGGAACTAGAGTCTTACCTATATATATATTTAAACTACTAGTAAGATAATTAGTATAAGCTACTTCTGTACACGGAATACGCTTATAACTTAAAGCAGTACTTATTGTATTAGTACGTACTAATCTAGATTACCTATGGTGTCTAACTATTGGGATTTAATAGTATACCAAATAATTACTAGCTAAGGCCGTATAATTAGTTATAGGACCCTACTAGAAAGTCTAAGGATATTTACTAAAGATTATAAGGGTACTTTAAGGTATAGAAGGAGTAATAGAAGTATGCGAAGCAGAGCCTATAAAATACTTAGGAGTAGTAGAGACTTTAGTATAACCATAAATACTAGAATAAGTATTTTAGAGTAGGCGATATGTTTCTATTACGCTTAATAAATATTAAGACCTATTAACTATTAAAGAAGCTTAATATAAGATACCTAGGTCTCTTTTAAATTAAGGAACGAATTGGTAAGCTAGCCTACCATCTCTAGCTACCCCTATCTATAGCCTATATATATTTAGTGTTTTATATAAACTTACTAAAAGTATAGTATAAACTACCACCGGAAAAGATCTTCCGACTAGGCCTAATTAAATACCCTAAAGTAGTAAGAGAGCGATATAAGGTTAAAGCTATACTACGCTATAAGTCCGTTAAAAATAAGCTTTAGTATAAAGTTTAATGGTTAGGCTGGCCCGCTAAAGATTCTATATAGGAACTAGAGGATTGCCTTAAATACTGCGAAGATATTCTAAAAGAATATTAGGACTAAGGTCTACAGTTTACCAAGCGTAGAAAGCGTTTTAATACTACTATATTATCGCAACCTAAAAAGAAAACTTGTAGTAGGCCGCGAAAGGCCCTAAAGAGTAAGAAATAGGTAACTGCTAGTCTATACCTAAGAGTTTTAGAAGTAGCTACTATAAAGTAGTAAACTGGATAGGAAACGGATACGCTTTAGAAACTATAAGGGTTAAAGCTACAGTCTAGGGCAGGATATGTCCTTGGCCTTTTTATATATATAGTATAAAAGGGATAAGATATTTTGTTAGAATTGTATTCCCTATAAGTTTCTAAGCTCTCTCTAAAAGCCTTATAAGGTCTATCTAAGTACCTAATTAAGGTCCTTAATTGCTACTATATATAAAAACAAATCCTAATTCTATAAGTCTAAACTATAAATACCTAATCTAAAAAGTTACTATACCTTATCCTTAGGAGTAGGATTAGTATCTATTAGCCTATTAAGGGATGGCTAATAGGAATAAGATCCCTTTATAGGGGTATAGGTAAGTATAAAAATAGGGGTAAGATAATAAGGTATAGCAAAAGTAGAGATTCTTAAACGCTTAATATTAATATTAGGTCCAAACTAGTATTAATAAAGCTCTTAAGGCGTAGGCCTATAGTTAATAAAGATATGCCTAAGCCTGGAATAAACAGAGATATTAACTAGCTATATAGTCTAGAACTACTAAAACCTTATTATAATAACTATTAGTTACCTACTCGCTAAGTACCTAAAGGGTAACCTACCTAATGGCGTATTATATTATACTCTTTAGAAACTTAACGAGTATACGCAAACTCCTTCCTATAATATATGGCGACCTTTTTATTATCCCTATCCTTTACCCTATCCTTAATATACTAGCTTTACTCCCATACTAGGCACTACTAGCTAACCTACTAGGAATTATAGGCAGTATAGATAACTATAGTATAGTCTCGAATTTAACCTAGTTGTTTAGTATTATCGCTAAAATAAGAGTGCCTAGGTGATATAGTAGTTAGTAATAAAAAACTATCTAAGAATAGGAAAGCTTACCTTAATGCAATTACCGCTCTTAGTATATATATATTAATTATAAAAACTAAAAGTGTTTAATCTTATATAATACGTCTTATTATAAGCTCCTAAAACCCTCTTATTAAACTTTTAGTCTTTTAAGGACGTATAGGCAAAGTCATTTAAGTAGGACTAGTACTAGTTGCGAGCTAATAGAGGTTAAGGTTCTATATATAAAGGTAGGGCTAAAATATGCTAAGAAATTGGCTTAAAAAAGTAGTTAGTAGGAGAACAAAGAGGTATATTAAATAAACATCTAAAATTAGACAAAGGTTAATAATAAAAAGTAAGGTATTAAGGAAAAGGATTAAGCTTAATAAGCAAGGTATCTTTATACTTTACCTTCTAATACCCTTCTAGTAAATAGCCGTAACCTTGCTAATACAACTCCGTTATAATAGTGTTATTTAAAAGGAAGGAAATACAAGCATATATTATTTAACTATTACTTCCTTATAAAAACTAACCACGCCACCGGGGGAAGGTAGCTAAGATATTAATTAAAGGCATAACGTATTCCACAAGCAAGTCGGACACCTCATTACAAAGAGTTGCCTTAAACATTAATTGCTCTACAACGCTAATAGATATTAACTATATACAACTTATAGCCTAATCTACAGCAACCTTTGCATTATTTTTGTACGTATAAGTGTTGTATCCTAGCTCACCGTAGCGCTTATAGCGCTGAGCGCTCCCGCCGGAGCCTGCTCTGCCTTACTGCCTTTTACTTTAAGCGTCCTTATTAAGTCTTTAAGTAGCTATTTAAGAGCCTACTTCCTTTATTAGAGTTTCTTCCCTCTAAATTTACTTTTTTTTGCGCGCCTTATACTTTATAGCAGCTTAATTTGCCTTTTAAAGGCTAGTAACTATATTGCGCAGCAGCGTAGCTTAATGTATTATAATTGCAGCACCTTTAGAGAGGCTATTAAGCGAGTTAAGAATTGCTATAGGCAAGCTATTTTAATATATTTAAATACGATTATAAATTAAAGCTAATTAAGAGTTTAGCTTAAAAGTATTACTTAATATTTTTAATTCCTATTAAGCCTTTACGGTAATAGGAGGTAATAGCGTACAAATCTTAATATTAAGCTTTAATAGTACTACCTTTGGATTAAGTGGCATAAGGCCTACGCCTTAAAAGCCTATATAAATATTACTCTTTATAATTAAGTTATAGAAAGCTGCTTTAAATGTTAGCAGGAACTCTAGCTTTATAATATAGTTAATATAGTAGCGCACTAAGTCCTTAATTTAGCACTTATATGCCTTTTTTAATAGCATAAAGCAGCTAATTTTAAGCGGCTGTAATAGGTGTAATAAATATAGCAGTATATAGAGAGTAATAATATTATTTTCCTTGCAGATTTATTAGAATTTAAGCGAGATATGGCTCTTATAGCCATTAATAATTAGTAGCCAATGCGTGCCTATAGTGCGATCTTTAGTATATATATTAAAATACTATAGCTAGGTAATACTAAGCTCGTTTATTATCTAGCTATTACCGCTTATTACTATAACCTAATTTAGTAGTATATTGTTGCCCTTATACTATATAGAGAGATAGTACTTACCTATAAAGATAATAAATAGCGGGATGGCCTATCTGTTAGCGACTCAGTCAATCAAGGCACAAGCATGGCATAAGGGACGCGCAAGCCTGTACAATTAGTAGTCTATAAACGAGGATCCAAAGCTAGAGAAAGGAAGGAGAAGAATAGCAGCGCCGCTCGATATTTTATGCGGTCCTTAAGTTACATAACTTGCGTCTACTATAATCCACGTCTGCCAAGATCCACCGTTTTCCACTAGCGCTGTAACATTACCCCCCCCTCCGAAAAAGCCTACCCTTAGGCTTTGTATGTCCATATTATATCTGTGAGGTATTCTTGTCTTTATGCTCAATAGGCAGCCTATTATCTTCGCTATACCAGCACTCTATCTACTCGTTAAGGTACTTCGGGAGTCCGGGTTCGTTAGGGTATTAGTTATAAAATTCTTTAAGTCTCTAGGGGCAGCCTATAAAGTTCCAGGCGGGGTACCAGGTTGGGTCTAGATCATAGCCTTTCTATTAGACATAATATCGTAGCGTTTCTTATACTAGTTTATAGGCTAGTATTTCGTTAACTTCCCATTTATCGTCGCCATTAACTTAAATTGGCAGGGGAGGCTCATTCTTTTATCCAGGTAGTAGGTTATTTATAGCCTTCCGTAGCTTATCCGGCGAAAAGATAGGATAGACTTTAATTAAGTCTGGGAGCTTAACCTTGTACAAGTTGCCTTCTTTATTAAGGATCTTATATAGTCCTGCCATCTTATAGTCTAGCTTGCGGCTAGGCCGTTCTGTTTTCTAGTTCTTTGTTATAACCCAGACCCTATTATCTATAGTAAAGTTAGGCTTACGCCTGTGCTTATTTGCCTGCTGTTCTATTAATCTCTAGGCCTTTTTTAGATTTATATAGGCTACTATCTAAGCTTCTTCTAAGCATTTGGCATATTGCTAGGCTTCCTTATAAGACAGTTTTTTGTGTACGGTCTATGGCCCCTCTAGTCTTTCCTAGTTAAAGCTTATATGGGGTAAGTATCCCATTTCTAGCTAAATAGGTGCAAATCCCGTAGAGTTATAGGGTAGGGTTGCCTGGGCGTAGTCTATTAGGGGTAGTAGTTTGCCCCAGTTATCCTAGAAGTAGTTAATAAAGGGCCGGAGCCTCTAGTCTAAGTATTAATTTATAATCTCCGTCTAACCGTCTGTCTGGGGGTGGTATACTATAGAAAGCTTTAGCTTAATGCTAAGGATCCAAATAAACTTATTCCAGAAGGCCAATATAAACTGCGGCCCATAATTGGATATAATAGTATCTAGTAGTCCGTAAATTTGGTAGATATAATGGATATATAGTTAGGCTACCTCCTTGGCATCAATATCCTTGTGATAGGGGATTAAGAACGGGCGCTTGCCAAAGTGGTTAACTAGGATTATTACCATATTATATCCGTCACGGTCCGTAGGCAGCTTATAAAAGTCCATAGAGATATACTGCCAGGGGCGTTCTAGTATTAGGAGTGGCTTTAATAGTCCTAGGGTTTTGTCCCATGGAATTATAGACCTACAGCAGTCATTATAGTTCCGTATATAGCGGTCAATATCCGTAACTATTCCGGGCCAGTAGTAACGGTTACTAATAATCTTGCGGGTCTTATTCTTTCTAGGGTAGGCCGTAGAGACCTAGGTATATACTTTAGCAATAAGCTAAGTCCATAAATTCTATTCCTCTACCACCACTAGCCATTCCTGGTGCTTAAGCAGTCCGTTTTTAAGGGACCATAGGCTAGTAGCATCCTTTACCTTTTCGCGGTACTCCTGTAGAGAAGGGGCCGTACGGTTTACCTACAGCAGTTTATTAATAAGGTCAAGTTCTATAGAGTTAATAGGACATATCTCAGCATCTAAAGGGTCCGTATTTAGCTCTGCCTGTATTTAGGGGTTAAGGTGCTCTAGTTATAGTAGTATCTAGGTCTGTAATAAGATCTTTATAGCCGCCTGGTTACCTAGGTCCTATTTACACCTTATAAGAGCATCCGCACGGTTCATAGCGCCTGGTCTATATATAATTAAGAAGTTAAACTAAGATAGGATATCCACCTAGCGTGCCTACTAGGCTATAAGGGCCTTAGTTATTATAAAGTATTCTAGGGCCTTATAATCCGAAACTACCTTAATGGGCTTAGGGGTCCCCTTTAGCTATACACACCATTGCTAAAAGCTAGAGACAATAGCCAGCATTTCTTTGTTATAGATATAGTAGTTTAGCTTAGCATCTATTATAGTCTTTAAATAGTATGCAACAGGGTGCTATTCTCCATTCGGTTACTTCTAGGAGAAAACGCTAGCTATCACACTATCTAAGGTATTAGTTTCTAGCATTAAGGGCCGTTCCGGGTTAAAGTAGGTAAGTAGGGGAGCTAATACCAGCCGTTTTTTAAGCTCATTAAAGGCCTGCATATATATGGCGTTAAAGTGGAATGGCTAGTCTTTCCTAGTAAGGCGGTTAAGAGGCTAGGTAATCCTACTATAGTTCTTAATAAAGCGTTAGTAGAAGTTACAGAAACCTAAAAATAATTATACCCCTTTTACAGTCCGTGGGGGTATCCACTAGTTAATTACGGCCATTTTCTCTAGGTCGGCCTTAATTCCATCTATACTAATAATAAAACCTAGGTACTTTATACGCTTAACACTGAATTCCGATTTCCTAATATTAGCCTGGAGACCAGCCTTACGGAGCTATTATAGGACTTTATAGATATGCTTCTTATATTCTAACTTATTCTTAGAGTAGATTATAATATTATCTAGGTAGGCTATATAGAAGTTATCAAGGTAGTTAAAGAGTATATTATTTATATTATCGGCAAAATATGGTACCCTTTCAATAGCCTCAATGGTTGGTGGTTAACGCAATTGGCGCGCAGTTGAGGTTATTTAGCAACTCGACCGACTAGCCTATATCGTGTTTTTTTAACACGTAGCCTGCGCGCAGCCTGCGCGCAACCTGCTGGTAATCTGCGCATTTGGCAACCATAATTATATTTACCTCTTTTATACTAATAACATATTTTAAATAAATAAAAGCTACTTTAAAGCTATTTATAAGGCTAGCGAAATAAATATTATTATTTTAGATAATTTAATATAATATAGCGATGGTTCTCTTCTACCTATCTACCTATTAACTTACCTACCTGCCTACATCGCCTACCTGTCTGCATTGCCTACCTGTCTGCATTG
>Ga0307507_10002419_pt1 | contig 39244 bp, 51 predicted proteins | sample 7_EM_MG_FD_207223 | JGI IMG/M metagenome (GOLD analysis project Ga0307507, IMG submission 207223) | Populus trichocarpa ectomycorrhiza microbial communities from riparian zone in the Pacific Northwest, United States - 7_EM | ecosystem: Host-associated > Plants > Roots > Unclassified | place...
TCTCGAAGACTTTGACAGGAAGTAACCTAATTTTGGTGCTTTTCCCCTTTTTTGAACCGATCCCTATAGTGCCCTACGGAGTAACTTGAACGCGGAGAAGAATTCACGAAGAGTTATGTTATTTTTTTGAATATAGAGAAAGGTCTTTGTCGCTGATGTCTATCATCTCGTGCGGGAATTCCTCTCGATACTCACGAATAGGATGACAATTTGCTGCTCATCTAGGTTTTCTTCAGAGTTTTTTGGTTTTTTTTATATACTAACCAACTATCATACCAGGTAATATAAATATCTTTCTCAAATCCAATCCAACATAAGAAACGCCCAGCCCCATCTAAGCAGAGTAGGCCACACTCTATAGCTCGCCCACCGCTGGTGGATCCTTAGTATTGGTTCTATCTGTGCACATAGTCTTTCCCTAGTAGAGACAACTTGTAGCGTCGAAAAGATAAAAAATTCGTCATCACAAAGCCCCCTCATTTCGCCCCAAACATGGGTATCGCGTATTATATTACACTTATCCCCGGGAATACGTCGTGCATTAACCTTTGAAACTTAAAACTCACAAACGAACGAGTGAGATGACATGACACTACCTACCAACTGCCTCCGGAAGCCGATTCCCCAGCGATCCTAAGTATCAAAAAATTAAATTCGACCACCAGAAGGAAGAGTTTACTGATCCAGCCTACGCGTGCTGCCGTGCCCCCTACTCTACCTGGGTAGAATTTTCAAATTGCAACACAGACCCACGCAGCCAATTGGCGAGAACAAGAGTCTTCAGTGTCTGCTGCAATGGCTGCCTGTCCCTCTCTCTACCAAACCATCCAGACCTTCCTCCAGTAGATTCGTGCCGTAAAAACACCAGAGGACAGTGCGTAGACGAAACGAGAACCCTAGACACGTGCCACTTTACCTCGGGAGTGACCGGCAAAGACAGAAATAATACCACAAAGGAACAGGTTGTGGGTGAAAACGCACCTCTAGATCCGCTTCCCCTGCCTCTCTCCTTTCCAATCTGTCTCGATTGAGACAATAGGAGTCATACTTCCCACCGCTCAATCGCTCAATACCAGCACACCATTCCTCCTCCAAATTGGCTTTTACACTTTCACAAACTTTCCCCCATAAGGCGAAAACAGAAAAACAGAACAGCTGGGGAGTGAGAGTTTGTGTAAAAGCATTGGCTAAGCCAGTACACCTTAACCCCAGGATAAAGGACTACTCCATTCCCACCATGCACCCGGATAGTTGTCAGAGTTGGCGGACAAAGATAGACGGGAGAGGTACCGCAAGTCGAGAGTGCTTGTAGTCGACCGCAAAAGATTACAGAACGTCCTTAAGAGATTTCTTTCTTTCCAGAGTTGAAAGGATTGTTGGAGAAGGTTTATGGTCATGTCTCTTCTTTATTATTATTACGGAAGCACGCAGACAAATGGGGTCATACATGGAGAGAAAGCGATGAGTCTGGGAAGCGATGGAACAAGTGGTGTATTGCAACGTATCTTTCCCATACAAAAACTCAGGTCTTGGCAAGTATGATACTTTGAGAGAAACGACATCACGTCCTCACCACTCTACTCTAGGAGAATGGAAGGTAAAAATCCCCTACCTTTTTGCGTAGATACTATTATAGGAATTTTTATTTTTATTTTTATTTTTATTTTTTCCTACGCTGTTTCTGCCTATGGTGGTTGGGGAGCTCGAAAACCTGTGTATTGGCCTGTATCTGATTACCAAACGATTACTATTGCTGCTGCTAATATCCGAGTGAGAAATCGTGATTCCCATCTTCACCGGCATGTGCTGTTAAGTAAGCAGAATGTCATAAGAAAAGAAGAAAAAGGAAACTATGATTGGGAAAATATGATTTAGTACGATCCGGGAGGTGGCAGTGTCTCTCCGGGCAGGTTAGACTACCGGTACTCGAATGGATCAGCAGGCTAACTAAACACTACAATCTAGAGCGGAGTGGAGTAGTAAAATGCCCACAGGCACATGGAGGCTGGATGGACGGGTGGACAAATGGTCGGACGAGAGGATAGGGCGGCTGGAGTTAGGTGCCATTGGGCGAGTGAGCAAGGGAAGTCGAAGAATCTACCACGAGGAGTAGATAACTTAAAGCGTGATCTCAAGGAATCGGTGGATTGCATTGCTTTGGAGGCTTCCGGAATCATCGACCATCCATGGAAATAAAGTAAATACCTTCGACAAAAAAAGGCACTTGGGAACAAAAATATGGTATTCATCTCCTTTGGCCAACTACCCCCGTTCCCGATGCTAAAGTAAAGCTAAGCCAATGATGTAGTGGTAGCAAGATGGCTGTAATGCTCCATCACATAGTCGATATCCTTATCCCCCCGCCCACTCAAATTAATCAAAATTCTTGCCTTCTCGCCCTTCCCCAGTGCTTCTTTGGCGACCTTGATCGCCCAAGCGACGGCATGTGCGCTCTCCAGCGCGGGTATGATGCCCTCCAGTCTGCTGAGATCGAAGAATGCCTTGATCGTTTCGTCATCTGTTGCACCGCAACCTTTCTCTGTTCGTCCGATCGAACTGAGGTATGCTTGCTCGGGCCCGACTGATGGGTAGTCTAGCCCGCTGGCGATCGAGTGAACTGCGGCTGGGATGGGCGCCTCCGACGGATCTGTCGCAGGGGCTTTGAGCATGATAGAGTTGAAACCATGCATGACGCCCTCAGTGCCCGCTCCAAGAGATGCTGCGTGGTCTCCAAGGGCTGAAGAGCGACCGAGTGGCTCAACGGCATGCAGTTTAACGCTCTTTTCGTCGATAAAAGTGGAGAAGATACCCTTGATGGATTGATGTCACCGAATTACTCTGCGAGTTTGGAGGGCTGGTATGACATACCATGGCATTAGACCCACCACCACAGCAAGCTACAACATGGTCTGGCAGGCCACCCACGTCCTCCTCAAATTGCGCCTTTGCTTCCTCGCCGACGACTTGCTGGAAATTCCTCACCATCACGGGGAACGGATGCGGCCCGACGACACTGCCAATGCAATACATTGCCGTGAGGGGGTCTTTCATATATGCCTCAAAGGCGCTGTCGACTGCCTCCTTCAATGTTTTTAGACCGTGTGTTACCGGAACAACTTTACACCCGAGTATCCTCATTCTAGTTACGTTGGGACGTTCCTTGGCCATGTCCACCTCTCCCATATGAATCTCACATTCTAAGCCAAAGAATGCTGCTGCTGTCGCTAACGCAACCCCGTGTTGTCCTGCTCCAGTCTCCGCAATTACTTTCCGTTTCCCGAGGTGCTTGGCAAGTAAGACCTCGGCCATCTATGATACAAAACAATGTATCAGCATGAATTAGTCACCCCAATATACAATCCCGATAATGAGAGCATGAGCGACCAGGTACTCACGCAGTGATTCAACTTATGCGCGCCAGTATGGTTCAAATCCTCCCTCTTCAAGTAGATTTCCACGCCTTGACTCTTACCCCCATCGAGGCTCTCGCTCAGCCTCTTTGCATACTGTAAAGGCGTGGGCCGTCCCTGATAGTTCTTCCTGATTTCATTGAGCTCGCTCAAAAACTCGGGGGTATCACGGATCTTGAGGTACTGGTTCTTAATTTCGTCCATCTGCTGCTGCAAGTGCGGCGGGAGAAAGCTTCCCCCAAACTGGCCAAAATAGCCGTTCTCATCGGGGTGAGAGGCAAGGTAGGGTTGTTCTCCCGAAGTTGAAGAAGACATTTCTCTATGAAAAGAATTGAATATGGATTCGAATGTAATATAAAGAGATTCCCAACGATAAGGGGAAAAGGAAGGAGTAGCTCGGTCTACCAGTATTTATCAGGCGGGGTTGTTTGCTAGGTCCCAAGAGTCTTAGCCAAACCAAGTGTTGCCAGCGCTAATAATCTACCGTAATCGTTGAACGGTACTGCACATCCTGCCACCTTCTTAACACCCGATGCTATTTCCAGCTGCCGCAGTTTGTTTCGGAAACACCAAGCCGATGAGTGATCTCAGCTAATTCCATTGTGTAATGATCGCCATGGATTCATACCAAAAAAATATCGTATCCGCAAGTTTCCTAGACACCCATACAGTCAAATCGAGTCGAATCCTCCGGCCAGCCCATTGTGCGTCGATAAAAGGACAATTGGGGGCCCGCTCACTCAACTTCTCCACTTCAAGCTCAATGCCAATTCCAATACCGTCGCTATTGCGGCGCGCTTCCCTTGCTAACGCCGGGTGCTAAAATCCTCAGCGCGAGTGTTTCGAGATGGCGGGAAACCCCAAAGGACTGACAGCCCGCGGTTACCAATAGCAGGAAAGCTTCAATTATGGTACGGTATGGCGGTAGATCGACAGAGGAGAAGGCACTTGGCACCCAGCCACTTGGCCGTGCTCTACTATATGCGGTAGGATACGCATGGGTGCTACATACTCCTTTGGGTAAAGAAAATCAGCACGAGTTTTTTTTTTCTTCCTCTACCTCTAACAGATGATATCTCTAGCGAGATGCGGTTACAAACAGGAAGGGGGGAGGAGGTAAACCTGAAGAATCCTGACGAGGGGCATGCAGTTTGGTGATTGATTGAAGGAAAGAGGCTCTAGGAAGGCGATTTGTAGCTTCTGGTTGGATCGAGCCCAAACAGCGGAGGTGGACTCAGGTGGTAGGAGTGAGGCTCTTTTTTTTTTTCTTCTGTCGGTAACTGAGTAAAACGTTAATAAACTCACGCTTCTCGTTTTCAGAGGTCTTGTAGAATTACTGTATAGGCTTTCGGCGTTCGAGCGAACGCGGATGTGAATGCTACGGCACACGCCTTTTTCACAGCTCCCCGCCCCCATCATAGTCCGAACCAAGGTTTTGTGCATAAAGCTTTTATTTGAAAAACTCAAGTACAGAATGGGGATTGTGCGAAACAAGAAACCGAGATGGTGGTGGTAGTAAGGCGAGGCAAGAAGAAAAATTGAAAAACAAGAGCAAAGAGAAATACATGGTGTAGGGGGGTAAGAAAAGAAAAACAAACCCCCAGGGGGAAACAACCGGTACTCAATACATTTGAAAGGGTGAGTACAGTACAGAGAATAAATTTCTACTTCTACACATTATAACTCGACTGGTGTTCATGCCAAAACCAAAACAATTACCAAGGCCATTGGGCAAAAGGTTGTCATTCCTCGGGGGTGAAGGACTGGCGGGTGAAGCCTTTTTTCAACATGCCGAGAATGTGCTTCTCATATTCCCTATTTTGGCGCATAAATTCATCGTCGAGGGCGTATCTGAGAGCTTCGAAGTCGGGTTCTCCCCCCTCTTCTTCGGAGGTGTCATTGTCCTCGGCATTCCAACCGGCGGCGGCAGCATTTTGAGCCGCCGCAACAGCTTCCTCTCCGGCAATTGCAAAATTATATGCCGAGTTTTCGGCGGTGATCCAGATATGGTCGTGCTCCCACACCATAGTTCGAATGTCGACCCCATCACGCATCATGAAATAGTTGATTGCGGCGTTTCCGAAAGCATGCTCCTCGGTCTGGATGCGGTCAATAGCACGAATCCAATCCGCGTGAGCACACACAATTTCCTTCTTTCCATCACGCTTCTCGAAAAGGACAACATTGATACCATTGGGGGAGTCGGCTAGGGGGAGTGCCTCCCCTGGGTAAGAAGGAGTGACTGGGACAGCGTCCTTCATACGTCTCCAGAAGTAGTGGTCGAATTCGGTATCGAGCCAAGACATAACAGCCCGGAGGCCGACAAGCACTTCGGCGTTGGGACAGCGATGCAGGAACCTCTGTTCGATGGCCGTGATGAGGTTCTTAGCATTGGTTTCGCATATTGCGGCGGTAGTGGGAAGTTCAATAATGACTGAGCCGAGTTTTCTCCAATTGGCTTTGAACAGTTGTGAGCAACAATGTGCTCCCGGACCTCTAATGTGGAGGTATTCAAGTGTATTTAGGAAAGTAGAACCTTCCTCGATCACGCTCCCGTCATATAGGCGGCGCCTTCCCGTAAGAAGCATGCATAGATGCCTATCCGCACAATGATCCCTAAAGTAATGGAGGGTTCGCATGGGCGAGGCCTGTTTATGAGACGGATAGGCCAACGAGAGGGTCAAATTGGTCAGATTAGGAAACCTAAGATCCGACTCTACAGGTCTGGGGACAAATAGCCAAGTATTCGCTACCCGATAAATTAGTTCAGGCTTGTCCGCTGATATTAGGATATACTAGGGAACTTACACCATAGATGTCCAGAGACCACCAAATTCTGAAGACGTGCGGGCTTGCCCGATTTACCAAACACCCTATGAAGGATGTGAATGGCCGGTATGCGATAATACACGGCGATGATGGGATCCTCCTGAGGATCTTCTTGGCGGGAAAGCGAAGAAATCCAGTGGGGAATATCGGACTTGTGGCTCTCGGAAACTCCTGGTCCCAAGATCAAAGTCTTTACATCGGCAAGAAAGGATCCAGGCTCAGTATCTATTTCATCCATTTAGTTAGTTTCATAAAATTAAATATTATCGCCATTGTGTCTATAACACCCGATATCAAAAGAAAACTTACCCTCGTTCAATCCATCGGCCATGCCAGTATCATCGGCAGAATAATTTTCGGAGCCGCCCCTAACAGATCCGCCATCCCTAATAGATTCGTCGTCAAGAACAGATCCGCCATCCTCAATAGATTCGTCATCCTTAATAGATTCGTCGTCAAGAACAGATCCGCCATCCTTAATAGATCCGCCATCCTTAATAGATTCGTCGTCAAGAACAGATCCGTAATTAATAATAGATCCGTCGATAGAATCATCATCAATAGAACCGTCACCATAATTGAGATGCCCCCCGGTATTGGGACTACCTCCTCTAACCCAGCCCGGGATAAAGCACCACCCATCCCCTTCTATATCCTCACAAATATCTGCCATGAACGCATCCGAATAATAACCCTTCGGACGGCGCCACCAGGGGCCTTCGCCATAAATATCGAAGTAATAGGGTGTCCCTTTTATTTCGTCGGATGTCCACCCATCCGGATCCTCTCCGCCCCGAGTGGGGGAATAGCATTTGAAGCCGAACGTGTAGACCTTTGCAGGCCTGTCCACGACGGGTTCTTCCGCAGAGTTATAAAGGTCCAAACCACCACGACGCTTCTCAAAAAGCAAAAGACGTTGCGAATTGAAAGGCCCGTCAATTAATACCGAATCTCTAGTCATGTATCCCGCCACCATAACGTACCAAGCCTTAGAGACGAGTAGGGAAGCGTAGAGCGATGCTTCAAACTCCAGAGCGATTTTTTGGTTCAACAAGCAAGAGGGCCTTGCTTGTTGATCCAAGTCTTGAGTAACCGGGACCCTGGCTTGGTCCTTGACAATGGAGAGATTGGGAGAACACAGGCGCACGAATTCTTCCACAATTTTCTCTTGGATCTCCACAGGCAACTTGGTAAATTGAAACACATTCGCAAATTGCGATCCGTGGACCCCACTAGTTTGTTGTGTGAAAGATGCTGCCTTGGCAAACATCTCTTCAAGAGGGATGTGCGCACTCATATTTCGTGCGTGATTGAGTATCCTCAAAGGCTTCCGAAAGGATATAAGTTGTTTTGCTGGAGGAGGCGGAGTCGATATCAAGAGGGGTGTCGACGCTGCCGGGTGAGGATTGTTTGTTTGTTGTAGATTCGTGGGAGTATTAGAGGAACTCTGGGGTTTTTCAGTATCGTCCCGGTGGACTTTGAAGGACTGGTCGGAGTTGTCCATCTCGAGATGAGGGGTGCGAATAGCAGCGTTATATACGGAATCCTGACAAAAAAAAAACAGCCAACGTTAATACTATTGAGCGCCAATGGCAAGAGAAGGAAATGCAGAAGGGCAGAGTGGGTTTGAATGGCCTCAATGGTGGATAAACTCTAAACGGAGGGACCACAATGGGGATACATTATCTCCCATCAGGTGTGCCATTCAAACAGGATAAGGAGATACAAGAGATGAAGATGAATGTGATGGTATTTACCTGTATATCAATAAAACAATTGTTTTATTAAACAAAATAACAACTAGCTATTCGGCCCGGGGGCCTTTGTCGAGCGTAGCACAATGGCAGTAGATGGCAGTCAATGGCAATCAATGAAGAGGACGTGTGTTGTGAAATGTGCGCGTTGTGGAAGTGTGTTGTAGAGGAAGAAAAGAAGGAAGAGGGGGGGAGGGAATCTCAATGGAGGTGGGTTCTTATTGAGTTGGTTCGCACGGGACAGGAAGGGTTTTTATATCACAACCCACTATCCTTCTAGGTAGGGTTTACGCCTTCTAGGTAGGGTTTACGATATTTGGCCGCACCAAAGCACCGCCGAGACCATATAAGCACAGGCAGCCCTATCTCTTTCACCTCAAAGACCTAAAGCCTAACTACCAACTGCATCCACCAATCGGGAACTCTCCACCCCCCCGACCGAGTATGTCAAAGCTCCATGAGGATCAGACTCCCTCCCAACTTTCCGCCGCCTGCTTACGTTCTCCAAGCCATAGGATTCAATCGGATTCTAGTGAGTCCAGGCATAGTTCACATGCCCGTAGTGTCGTTAACTCGTGCGAGTGATATTTCATGAAGCAGAAAACACTGAAACCGATCGAGCAGTCCACAGGATCTAGCCAAGTGGCCCAATGGTTTAGCCCTCATATTGATAACAATCTCCTCAATCAAAGCGTCGTGGGCGGACGATTCTCAGTATACCAGCTGGAAAATGCGTATGGTTACCCCAATATCAGCCAACCAACCCGCAACTAAACATTTGTGGAATAGTGAACGCACGTTGCAAATTCCTTCCCGCCTCTAGGTTCAAACTGCCTCCTCCTAGTTTCTCTTCCACGGTGACAGAAGAGTGGATTGAGCTGCGGGTGGAAGACGGAAGGTTAAGTTGGAAGCACGTACTCAAGTACGTACTCGAGTATGCACAGCAGCGAGGAGTTTGGAGGGGAGAGAGCCCCGGACTAGGAATGTTCAAAGTTACGTAATTTGTCAGGACACAGATCGATCCAAGGTCCGATAAGAAATTATGGGACAGTTACTTTGAGGCTAACCAGCCAAATGTATCCCTGTCTGTCCCGGTGGATCGGTCTCTATCCCTGTGTTCAGAGATTGGTGTTGAGATGGAAAGTCATCGGATGAGATACGGCACGGTAGCACTGGTCAGATTTTACTATTGGAGCAATTGCTTGGGGGGAAGTTGTTTCGTGCGAATTTAACATGCATTTCTCCCATCAATTGGAGAAGCCATGGTGGAAGCTATGGTAATTATCACACAGCTCTGGATGCTGCAGGGCAGCTTTCTACGGTAGCGCCTCATTGAGAGGGTGGAACAGTGAGTCTAGCCCCACTCAAACTCAATCGCGCCACGGCTGATGAGAGAAGCGCGGTAAGATTGCTTGAAATCCACCGCCAAATTATCAGCGGAAATCAGCCCGTCAGCCCAAGATAGGATTAGTTTGAAAAGTTAACAGAATTGCGAATACCTGTTAACGAGATCCAACACATCTTGAGGGGCTGATCTTGTACCGTACTGCGTCAGGAAAAGGCTAACACTTCCCCAGGAGCTTCTTGTCTCTGAGTCCGGAGATTACAGGGGCGACGGAGATTGTGGATTTCAAGAGATTTTATGGTATTGAGCCTACAGTAATACGATACCGGTACTCAAGCATATCGGCAGTGCAGCATGCTGTGTCAACACCACTATGGCATACGGTGCGATATGATGGACAAGTTTGAATGGCACCACCTATGTCAAGTTAATCTGGACATGCGAGAACCCCTCTTCTGCACTGCGGGAGCGCATAAAAGTACCCGTACGGTACTCGAGTTGGGGGGGGGGGGGATACCGCATGATGATATGTTTCCTCGCACGGCGAGCCCAGCACATGCACTGGCGGATGGACAACTTTCACTCATTCACTCTCCTCTACGGTATGGTAGCATCGGCGGATGGATGAACGGGTGCTGCCTTGTGTCGGGCGCTATCGGCGGATGCACCGCAGTCGACAACAAAGGCGTCCGTAAATTTACAAGTACAATAACCCGAAGGGTCGGGTGCATGAATCTCTCCACCTTTGCCATAACAGCACCATCACCATTCATACAGTGCATACAACAATAGAGCTTACCCTACGGTATCATCAAGCGACCGGTATCATACATCCCATCCATCCACCCATCGAGATTTGAGGCGAGAAAAACACGTGTTTTGAACCATTCATTACCGTGCCGGTACTTGTATCTTTCCCTTCCACCTCTACTCCTCTCTCAGCCTTATCGGTATCGAATGGGAATGCGTGGGTGTTTTGAAAGTGGTGAAATTGTGGATTATGCCGTTTTATTTTATCCCTTCAGTTTCACAAGGAGAGATACAGTATGCAGCGAGTGGGTGGTTGCCGGGGGTTGGCTTGTTATTGCTGACGGGGGGGAGAGTTTTGATTGGTGGAGCTCTGGCGAGGGAGGGAGCCTTTTGGTTGTCATACCGGTTGCTCGTAGAGTTCTAGGTTCTTGGTGCTTGGTGTGGGTGGGTGTTTATTGGATGTGCACGGTCGTGGTTGACAAGCAGCAGCGGTTGTTTTTTTTTCTTTTTTTTTCTTTTTTTGGGGTTGAGAAGCGGGTTCATTCGTGGCATGTTGGAGCATATGAAGGGTAAGGTAGCGGTAGCGGTACCGGTACCGGTACGGTACTTTTGGAGATTCGAAGGGTGCACCACTTCGCAGCAAGGTGTGAGAGGGTGCTGTGTGTTGATCTACAGTGTACAAGTACCCACCGCGGTACTCGAGTACTACAATTACCCAGCGAAGGTGGTTCAACCAAAAGTTCAGTTGGTCGAGTTAGGAGCCGCATACATATAATATGGAAGGGAGGGAGGAAGGAAGGAAGGAAAGGAAGGGAGGGAAGGGAGGGTTTGAATCTTAGGGAAAGGGGTCTGGGGACTCGTGTGGGGACCGAGACATTCGAGTGTAACCGAAGAAAGTGAGAGTTTCAAGGTCTCTGCTGGTTGCGATGGTGGTGCACTGGTGGTGTGGGTAGAATTCTTCTCCCCTCGACCATTTTAAGGATTTGTGTGAGCCCTGTCCTGTGCTGCTGCTGGCTGCTATCAAGAGAGGGGGAACTCAACTTACTCAAAGTCACCGTGCTGATACCGGTAGAGCAGCAAAGCAAGGTGAGGTAGGGAAGGAAAAAAGGAAAAAAGGAAAAAAAAAAAAAGCTGCACAGGCCAGATTGAATCCAGTGCGGATTGCAGTCTGGAAAACTGGAGGAGATTGAAGCGCCTGGCCCCACAAGGACATACTATACTAGTACAATGTCATGATAGGACACACAGCTTGGACACCACGCTTTTGTTCTCTCCCACGAGAGTTTTCTCTTTCCTTTCTCCATCAAACCCATCGCCACTGTATGATTCCTGGGTAACCTGTACCTGTATCTCGACTCGACTCGAAAAGGGTCATATTATACAATATACTCTCCTCCTCCTCCTCTCCCTCCGCTTCCTTCTTCAGGGCTTTCCTTCCAGCTTCCCTTCCCTCTTCCCTCTTCCCTCTCCCCCCGCATTGGTGTTTTGTCGGTTGACGTGTGCTCTACCTCCAATACCAGCATTTCCCTGACTTGTCCCATTTCTCTCCCCTTCGCTTTACCTCTTTCCTCGCCTACGACTCCCCTCAAATTAACCCGTCTGAATACCTCTCTCTCTGCCCCCCCTCTCTACCCTTTCTTTCTTCTTCTTCTTCTCACCCAATACTGGTAGAACATCGTCATCGCCATCACCATCACTGCCCATTTCATCCAACAAGGGGGATTATCCTATTCATATTAGAATCTACATTTTTCACTATTGCTGCTGTTGCTGCTGCTGGTGCTAGTTGCTGGTATCCCTAAAGGTTTAGTTAGACCCCTTCTTTTGTCTTCTCCCGTTTCAAGACTTTTTTACATTCCTCTTCTCCATCTCCCTTTCTCCAAGTGTTTGGCGCGTTGCCGGCGTGCTTTGATTGCTTGAGTTCTGTCCGTCCTTCTCTTCTCTTCCGCCTTGCAGCCTACTCTCCCTCTCTTAATTCTATTTTATCTTTGGCGAGTGCTGGGGGTATTTTCTTTTCTTTTTCCCTGCCTCTTGTGTGTTTCGTTTGTTTCGCCGTTCACTTCTTTTCAATTGGTTGCTTCGTTCCCCTCGCTCACTAATTTGCAGTTTCGCTTTCTTGTTCGAGTCCAGACAGGAAGCAGGGATTAATTGAATTGGTTTGGCGCGCCATGTGCTGCTGATCAGCCTCACACCTCTTCTCTCATCAGCCCGATTGTTGGTTGAACCGATTAAAAAACCTCCGTCTTTCTTTACTCTATCTAACCTACCCTACTCGGACAGGTCAAAATAAGGTGGTTCATATATTCTTTGCCCTTTCGGGTCCTACTTTTTTCTTTTCTTTCCTTTTTTCTCTTTTTCTTTTTTTCTTTTTTTCTTCTTTCCTTCCTTTTTCCTTTCTTTCTCCCTGCTCTCTTGATATAATTTTTATTATTTTATCTCTGCCCTTTTACGCTGCCGCCTTCATCAGCCTGGGCGAAGTACGGTACGGTAGCGCACTTTCCCTCCCTAAAAACACGTAATCTTTAGGAAACAGTTTCCTCACACGTTTCCTATTGCTACGACATCACTTCCCGACGCCTTTGTTTCCTCAAGTGCCTTTCGACCCACCTTTCTGTCTCTGCCCCAAACACAGCCGCTGGCAATGAGCTCTCGCCGGGAACCTCCGGCGGGACCATCACACTCACGACCCCCCTCACCATTTCCTCGTCGGCCATCTGTTTCGACCCATCAACCTCCACCATCAACACCTCAATTCGGTCGCGATCCTCCCTTACTCTGCAACCCCCCCCCCGCCCGCTCAACTGACCTATCGCGTGTAGTAGAGCGCGAATTCCCGCGCGAATTTCCACGCGACGCCCCCAAGGGACCTAAAGCTTTATGTAGTCAACCGTCTTCGGCATCAGGGCCTGGTGGTGGAAGTGGGGGTGTTGCGGCTGCTCACTCGCCCCATAAATCATCATTCTCAGGTTCTGCGGGATCCCCTCATCATGGTGGACATGGTCACGGTCATCATTACCCGCAAGCAGGGGCAAATACCGCTTCGCGGGGCTCCCAACCTCCCCCGGGCCCAAGGGGGGGTGTGGGCCGCGGGGCTCCACTATTACCCTCTGCAAATCAGATCAGATCCCCAGTATCCACCCTAGGTGGAGCTAGTATATCTACTTCCAGTAGTCAGATGTTTAGTTCGAGTTATGCGACTGCAAGTGAAACGAACCTATACCATGCAGCTAGAAGGAGAAAGTCAGGCGAGTGGGAGCCCAGCCGAGGAAGTGGGCGAAGCAGGGAAAGAGAGTATGACTATGGGCCACGTGGGGGTGGTGGGTTCGGGGGCAATTTTAGGGATAGGGACCTTGACAGGAGCAGGGAATTCAGGGAGCCGCGGGGAGGATATAGGGGCAGATCGAGGGACAGAGAGGTGTTTCCACACAGAGCGAGATCCACATCACGTGAGCGAGAGCGCGAAAGGATTCCTTCGTATCCTAGTGGGGGAGGTGGAAGGGATAGGCTAGAGCGTGGTGGCATGAATTTTCCGGGTGACCGGAGACCTGTCTTTGATCGGGACGAGAGGGAGCCCGAAAGAGAACAAAGGCAAAGGTTGAGGGCTGAGCGTGAGAGGAGAGAAAGGGGGGAGACAGAGCGGGAAAGAGAACGGGAAAGATTACAGCGTGACCGGGAAAGGGATAGGGAAAGAGATAGAGAGCATGACCGATCAATTGGCGATAGAGAACGATTTGGTGGCGGTGATAGACGGATGTCGATGTCTATCGAAAGAGAGAGGGAGAGGGCTACGGAAAGACCAAGAGTGGATGCAAGGGAGGGATGTTATGATCCTAGCCGAGGTGATAGGGAGCGTGAAAGAAGAGAAAGAGACGCTGTAGAGTAAGTGTGACCCCGTGTGACATGAAATCCTCGCTAGTTTGTTGGTATTTTCGTGATTTGGTTTCATTTTTCGTTTGTTTGTCATGTTTCGGGGAGATCTTCTTTCTGTCTTGCATGCTTCTCTCCGCTCCAAGTTTTGTCGCAGAGCCCTCCTGTTGTTTTTTTCTTTGGAGCGGAATGGCTAATCCCTGTTTTATCCTCTCTGCTCCCGGTTAGATATAATCGCAGCCGTGATGCTGAACGGGCTAGATTTTCTAGTGCGACTCAATCTCATCAGGTTCCTGCATTGACAAACCCACCTCCCGGCCCGCCCTACCATGGCAGCTATCAACCTGCCAATGCTTCCGGCAGTGCGGCGGCATTTGGATCTGCTGCCCAACCACCCGGCCGCCCCCCCTTCCAGCACCCGCCAGGTGTTGGTAATGGCCAATGGTCCACTTCCTCAGCCAGAAGGGCCATGAGTGGAGGTACCGCTAACGCCTTGCCCCAAACTACCTACCGCGATAGGGATAAGGACCCTCACAGGGATGTCTCACAGAAAATGGACTATCGCCTGGATACTTGCAGCAGTGACAGAGCCTCACTGAAGAAGGAGCCTACAGACGATATTTCTCCGCTGACACAGGACTCCAAATCTGCGAACACGCCGTTATCAGCACTTCCTAGCACAGGAGCGACCCCGATCTCGGCGACTTCATCCAGGCCTTATTCACCGCCTCCAGCTCAGGCTCCCTCTGGGCCCAGATCGGGAACCGGTGCCAATCCACCAACCGGGCCTAGAGGGGCACCTACCGGACCTAGACATGGAGTAGATCGGAAGGATGCTGAAAGGAAATGGGTCTCGAAGGATCGTGGTGTATCAGCCGAGTATTGGAACATACAAACGCCAGCTCAAAGTCATCAGACACCACTAAGCAAACAGCCCGCTCAACCCCTTGGTGGTAGGTTGGAAATTGGTAGTAACCTTCATCCCGATAGAAAACGAGAGATCGAAAAAGTTAATGATGACCGTGATAATAAACATCACGTTCAGCAAGCAAGTACTTCATCCGAGTTTTCTACATCCCAAGAGAGTGCAGAGTCATCGGGAGCGGCTGAGCCTGTTGGTGCGGAGCACGGCCCGTGGGCCACTCCCGCTATCCCTCCCACAAGAACATCTGGTGCTGTCTCTAGTGTTACCCCTTTGGCCCCTTCCCGCTCCGGTTCGTCGAGTCAAGGGTTCAGAGTCTCGCAGAATTCACCTAATGCTCCTACATTTGGATCGTCTGGCGCGGGACCGCTTACTCCAACAGCCCCTGCCGGTCCGAGTGGAAGTCCTACAAGTGGTCCGCCACCAATTGGACCAAGGGCGATTCTAAAGACTTCTAGGGGCCAGTACAGGAACCGGAGAGGTGGTGGTGGTGGTGGCTACCGTCCTCCAGGCGATTTTAGGGCCTCTGCCCTCAAGAGAGAGAGCGACGCGGGCTACCGGGGCGCTCGGGGCATGGGTGGAGTAGATGGGGCGGTGGGCAGAGGTAGGCGGGGGAGTAGGAGCGGCCCTGAGCCCGATAGACTGGCTGCAAAGGAAGGTTTAGGTGATGTGGAGATGCTGGATGCTAGATCTAAGGATGAAAAAAAGGAAGATATAGCCACTACTCCCGAACGATCCTCACAGACCCAGGAAAACGCCGAGTCCTATACTGAAAAAACAATTCAGTCATCACCTTCGCCTCCGGTCCCGATTCCAGCAGCGCCCCAACCCCCACTAGTTGTCAAGATCGAAGAAGAGGATGAAGACGATGTATCTCTCACGCAGGCAGACGTTATTTCGAAGATTTCAGATATCGATGGTGATATCCAAAGTCTAGAACAAAAGTTGGAGAAGCTAGATCGCGCTAGGATATATCATCAAGAGGAGCTGGAGAGGATAGAAGAGGAGGAATTGCAAGCGAGGAATGCGGTACCCTCGGCGAAAGAAGTTTCTGTGGTGGCAGAGTTCCCCGAACCCGAAAAGATGGATCATGACCTTCCTGAGGAAATGAATGAGGAGGAACAGCTTCAAAGTCAAGCGCAGCAGGAGCGACAGGAGAGAGCGGATAATGGTGAGCAGCCTTCTGAACAGCTAAACTCAGAGCCGAAACCAGTGGAAGAAGACATTTTAGACCTCCCCGACAGACCGCGAACTCCTACCGCCTCACCATCATCCACCCCTTCGCCTACGAGATCACGTACGCCATCGGACGCTGGCTCGATAGAGACGGAGTCCGACGAATCAATCAAGCACTTGATGATCTCGGCGCATCCAGGCTTACCTTTCTACCGTCCAGGGCCGCCATTGAAACCAACAGACTACGGGTTCTTCCACAGCAACATCCAACAGCACGAGGGTATCAGAGAGCTGGTAGTTGCTCAGATATCTGCCCAAAAACAGGCCACATTCGAAAGAGAGACTGACTTGAAACGGAAGTACTGCCAATACTATGAGCCTTGGCATGAGCGGTGCCTTGAACTCGAGAAGGAATCTAGCCGCAAGAAAAAGAGCAATTCGGAGCCTGCTGATACAAACGGGGCATCTCCGGCGGTGACAGCATCCACGGCCGCTGAGACACCGACAGCAGTTGGAAGAAGGGCGGCCAGAGCAGGTGATGTGGTGAGAAGCGAGGCAGAGTTGGAGCAAGTGATAAAGAACCTCGCTGAACAGGATGAGCAGAAAGCCGATTCGGGAAGCAAACCGCCGGGAGTTAAAGAAGCGTACGTGCCCGCGATGATACTCGACCCCGGCGAGCGCCTCATCTTCCAGGATACGAACCGACTCCTCCAATCAGACGACGAAATCAAGAGTGCATTCCTCTACGATATTCCCCCAGATGATTGGACAGAGCCCGAACAAAAATTGTTTTGTGATCGTTACATGCAATTCCCCAAGCAATGGGGGAAGATCGCTCAGGGGATTCAAGGGAGAGATTTCAAAGCTTGTATCCTACACTACTACATGACCAAAAAGGCGCAGGGTTACAAAGAGCTTCAGAAGGGTGGTGGAAAGAGGGGGAGGGGGAAAAGGAGAAAGGCGGCGAATCCCCAGAAGACGAGGCAGAGCGCGTTGATTGCTGATCTAGGAAGGAGGGGCGGAGAAGAGGAAGATGCAGATTCTGAAGATGTGATGCCGACTGCCATGACAGATAGCGGGCGACCAAAACGGGCCGCTGCGCCCGTTTTCGGAGGCGAATCAAACAATAACAACCAGGACCCCGAGGCTCCCGGGAAGCGGGGTGGCAAAGGGGATGATGATGAGAGTCGGGCTGGAGGAACCAAGAGAACAAGAGGGAATAACAGCGTTGGGCGAGAGAGGGGTCAGAAGAGGGCCAAGGCTCCAGTTACACCTGCTGTTCAGCCAACGCCTCCACCTAACGTACCAGTTGCTCAACCTGCGTTGGCGCCTGTCCCAGACAAGGTAGAGGGGAAGGAAAAGGAGAAGAAAGAAGATCTGGGCGATCGAGAGACGGATGCTGTGCACGTATTAACAGGATTATCCGGTATTGCGGAAAAATCGTCAACTCCCCCCTTGACAGTGCTCCAGCCAGTGCAACCAGTATTAACACCGTCCGTCGTGATTGAAGACAAGAAGCCCATCGCAATCCCTACCACTCCCACCATCCCGTACGCAGCCCCCCTAGATGTGCCAGTTGGGACTCTTATCCCACCTTCCCCGCAGCCATTGGCTTCCCCAATTGAACCCTCCCTAACGCAGGTAGTCGTCAAGAAAGAGAAAGTTGATAGGGGAGGGGGAGGCGGTGTGGAGAAGCCAGTCGCACAAACCTCAAGTTACTGGAGCGTGCCTGAACAAAATGACTTTCCTCAACTTCTCGCAGCCTATGGAACGAACTGGGCCGCAATCGCAGCAAGGCTTGCCTCCAAAACTACAGTCATGGTAGGTTTTTTTTTCTTCTCTTTTGTTTCCCCCTAGTCTGTGTTGATGGCAACTAACATGTAACCATAGGTGAGGAATTTCTATCAGCGCCAGGTCGACAATGGCAAGTCAGAATTCAAGAAAATTGCTGAAGATGCGGAACGTAAGATAAAAGCTGGTGAGCCCACGCCCGAACCACCTAAGCCTGCTACTCTACCAAAGAAGAGGTACGAGAACCAGATTGGGGGTCCTCAGCGTATGCTTGTTCCGCAAGATCCGCCGCAAACTTTGCCTGCAAATCAGTTTCCTTTGCCGTCCCAATCCGTGCTTTTACAGCCAGTGCAACCAGCTCATCTAGTCGTCAACGTGGAGGATAATAACGTTGCTCCAATTAAGCAACAGCCTGCTTACAGTCCACCCCCACCTCCTGTGTCTGCGCCACCTTCACAACACCAGTTTCAGGAGATTCGGCAATTGCCACGTCACATGCCTGGGATGCGTAACCCTATGCTACAACTACCCCGGCAGCAGCAGCAGGAACAGCGGGAGCAGCAGCAACGGGAGCAGCAGCAACGGGAGCAACAGCAGCGGGAGCAACAGCAGCGAGAGCAACAGCAGCGGGAACAACAGCAGCGAGAGCGAGAGCAACGGGAGCAAGAGCAGCGTCAACAACCTCAACGCCCACAACAACAGCACCCTCATCAGCAGCATCCACAGCAGCATCCACAACAGCATCCACAACAGCATCCACAACAGCGTCCACAGCACCCACAGCAGCATCCACAGCAGCATCCACAGCAGCATCCACAGCAGCACCCACAACAGCATCCACAGCAGCACCCACAACAGCATCCACAGCAGCATCCACAGCAGGAACACTCGCAACCAATACCGCAACCGCGTCATCTGCAACAGCCACAACCACTACAGCCGCAGCCACCGCCCGCACCGGTGGTTGTCCCCTCTCATTCGCATCCTCGTGTGCCCCCACCTCCGCCGCAGCCTCCACAACAGGTCCAGCAGCTGCTTGTGGCACCTATTCCTGCACAGGCGCGTGGGGTCTTTATTCAGCAGCCTGAGGAGATACATAGTGGGCGGCCCGAAAGACGGCTTGAGAAGCAGCCGGAGCGCGGTCATGACAGAACTCATAGTGCGCAGCTGGAGCGGCAGGCGGCCGGGCAGGTGGTCGGGCAGGTGAGGAGGCAAATGGAGACCTCAGCAGAGAGACCAATGGATAGGCATGGCGAGAGGCAGAGTGGGGGGCCAGGGAAACATTTGGAAAGGTCCCATATGGTGGGATCGCAAGTGGGACCTCGTGAGGTCGCCAAGCAACCTGGTGGAGTTTATGAGAGGCCACGCGATGGAACACTAGAAAGGCAACGTGATGTCCTCTTGGAGGGACAGGCTGTTGGCGGACAACCTCCCGGCGGGTCGTTGATTGGGAGGCCTCACGGGGTACCGCAAGAGAGGATGCAGGAGAGACCAGAGAAATCGTTGCAGGATAGGAGTCTAGAGAGATCTCATGAGGGACTTCGCACACCTCTCCAAAGACCACCCGCATCTCCCCATACACCCGTTTCGAACACCCCGGCTCCCCAAGGCAAGAATATATCGCCACAGATCCCCATTCCCAAACAGCAAGGGCGAGGGCCCTACAATCAACAGCATCAACCCAACCAGCCCCTTCACCACCGCAATCTATCCAGCCCCTCGAGCATACCAACGTTTGATCTTCAATACTCACAACAGCAACCATTCAGCCAGCAGCCCAGAGCTCCACCAGCTGAGAAGCCTCAACCCTCCCGAGCTCCGGAGCCATTGGCTCCCCCGTCTTCCCGTCCCATGTCTGCACCATCTTCAGGGCAACCAATAAACCCCCCATATAAGCCTCCTCCGCCATCTCTTTTGAGTTCTACGCCACCGATACAACGTCAGCCATCCTTGCCTCCTCAACCTACAGCCCCTCCAGCGCAGTCGCCCGCGGCCCCCTCAAAACCTAGGTTAACGAGTATCCATTCATTGCTTAATCCCGCCAAAGAGGAGCCTCCTTCTCGGCCTCAGAGTAGACCCACTCCACATCACCTACCTCCTCAAACTCCTCAGCAACAGCCACCCCCTCAACACGCGCCTCCTCCTCAATATGCCTCTTCCCAACTCGCTACTACTCAACATGTTGCACAACATCCTGTGCAACATCCTGCGCAACACCCTCCCCAACATTCTCATCACGGTAGCCTTCAACATCTGCAGCATTCGCAGCATTCGCAGCATTCTCATCATTCGCAACATTCGGGGCATCATCAACACCAGCAGCACTCTCAATCATCAAGTATACATGCGCCCATGCCAAGAGAATCGTCTAGAAGGGACGTCGCACCGTACGACCTACTACATGAGAGCCACCAACAGCTATCCTTGATGGCGAAGAGTGCGCTGAGCAGAGGCGGTCCACCGTCATATGACTCTGCCCAGGCTCCACGTGGGCCGAGTAGTTATATTCCCCCCAGGGAGTCTCCGTACACTCCTGCCCTTCGGGAAACGCCATACTCTACCCCACCTCCTCATCAATCACGGCAGGGTTTATCAGGGCCGCATACACCAACCTCACACTCTACCCTACAGCCCCCCAATTATACTCAAGGGCATCATAGCCATTACCCTTCACGGCCACAGACTCGCTCGCCTTATCGACCCGTTGGTCCACCGAGTGGACCGCAAAGTGGCCCGTATCCGCCTCCATCTAGTATACCACCTTCGCAGCCTCCGCATCATCCGCCCTATGGACAACCCCCGCCCCCGCAGCAGCATCCGGGGAATTGTCACACTCCGCCACCTCAAGGGCAGTATCCCCGGGGACATTACGAGCATGATCGTGGGAGGCCGTATTAAATATTAAATAAAAATATTTTCTCTTTCCTTTTTTCGCGTTGGATGAGCTCGTCAAGCGGGTGCCCCCCCCTTTTTTTTTCTTTCACAAACAACATTTCTCCGTCTCATCTTTTTCTTCGGGGCCTTTTAACTTGGGATTGGCAAAGGTGTTACTTTTCTAATGAATTTGTCTACACATTCTCATTTCTCATCTTCTATTCTTTCTCTTTGTTCTCTTTCCCTCCCATCTGTGATTAATGTAAGTTTGTGAGCGTCATGACTTATGGATTCCCCTGTTCGTCTTTTTTTTTCTTTCTTTTCTTCCATCTTCTTTAGCACCATTTTCTGGTTGTGATAGGCGTTGGGGGTGAGATAAGGTCCCCAATTGGAATAGGAATTGATGGATAGTGGAGTTGTAGAATAGTCGAATTTGATGTTTTTATCCCCGATAAGTGGAACCTGGCCTGGTCAGGAATGTGTAGTTGCTACAGTAGAAATTTTGAACAGCCTAGAAACGGGGATGGAGGAGATTGTGCGAGATACAGCTGATACCCATATTTGTGAACTGTTGTACTCGAGTATAGTTCTTGGTCATAAGTCATCGTTGGTCGGGTGAAGTGCCCGTCAAAACACAGCAAAACGAGCGAAGTCTGTTCTCAACGAAACCTGTAGCACAACAAGATTCTCAATACCGATAATTACCAAATTTCGCCTATAGGTAGCTAGGAACTTGGCGATTCAGCCCATGTCACTTTGGCTGCAATTAACTGTGAATTGGCCCTTGCGCGGACAAAGCAAAGAGATACTATAGTTATCGAATTATTTATGCCAAGCCTTGGAATTTGTATATATGGGCACCCAGACATAAGGGTATGATAAGTTACATACTTAATTTCAAAATTGCGATTTTTGCAGACCCACCAATGGCGCGCAACATCAGTCCAATTTCAGTTTGAAATTTCGGTATGGTGAAGTTGAGATATGCCTCCAGTTAGCTTGAACTCTTATTAGATACTCAATTCAGGTGGATAATATTATAGTGTTGCTGCATGGTTTTGCGAAAATGGCCACTTTTTGGTGTTAAAACAAAAAAAAAAAAATGCCAGTGATGATAACATGACATTTGTCATCGAACTTTTTACCATGATATCTCGGCAGTTGAGTTTGCTCCGAACGTACAGTGCTGTTTGGTATAGCTGTTGTAGGGTGAGACATAAGATTACTTACTGTACGAACAAACGATCACTCGATGGGAATCGTGACTATCGGAGAGGGATTAGGGGGGGAGGTAGAGAGAGAGGGGGGGGGCAAAAGGGTATTGTATATAATACAAGTTCTCCTTTCCTTTCTCTAGGTTTTTTTCTTTTTCTTTTCAAGTCTACGGTATATCTTGTTGGAAGGATGTGATTGACTTTGGAATATGCGGGAGAGTCTGAAAGATTGTTTAGGTGTATTGCAGATGATTCGGGAGAGTTTAGATAGATTGTCTCAGAGTAAGAGATTAGACCGGCATGTCTTTCCCTTTGTTATCACGGGAAGTGTTGCGGAGGAATAATGGCATGGAGGAAAATAGAGAGATTGTGGTGATCGATGGAAGGATCAGGACGTGCTATTATACTTATATTTTATTTATACACCTGTCTACCGTGAGTTTTTGTTTTTAGTTATAATAAGGGGGATAACAGGAGCACGTGAGCGAAGTGCCTAAGTTCCGTAATAATATTTATTATATAAATATTGGGAGGTTATGAATGGCGCAGTGGTAGACGATAGAAAGAAAATTCACGTCTGATTCTATTATAATTATTATTATTATTATTATCATATTATAACAGACAAGGACACCAAATCTCGCACTGTAAAGAGGTGAAGTAATAAAGTAGCCGCCACATATGCGGCACCAGAGAAGAGAAGAAAAAAGAAAAAAGGATGTAGCGGCTCCCGTGCCATATACTACTACGTATGATACCGGATAATATAATTCCAGCAACTTTTTCTTGGTCTCGAAAGAAAAAGAAAAAAAAAAAGGGCCCCTCTCCACCCCACTGCTAGGTTTTATCATAATAGTCCAAGGAGAGATTACTTCCCCGTGCGTGCACGGGATACGAAATGTATACTACGGGTTCTCACTCACACACCCTTCCTAGGAATTGGCAGGAGTGCATACACGAGGTGCGCATCGTAGAGTTTGCGGAATTATCAGGTGAGAAATTTAGGGAGAGCATGAGGTATCACTCGATTATCCTTGGATTTACAGTCACATCTGGCTATAAGGAACAGTACATACCTTCTCAGCCACGTTAGTGAATTTCCCGCAGAGGACAGCTTGCCATAGTGAATGCCCATAGTAAAAATTAGTGAACGAGACTCCGGGGTCTTGGCCTCTGGCGTTCATTAGACTAAAGCCAGGTGCGACTGTACTCACACTAGCCCATATGTAGAGTATGGGGAAATAGAAGTGCCAGGATCCCCGAATCTGGGCGTAAAGCACTAGTCCTAGCACTCTCTCCCATCCGGATACTTGAAGAATTAGCGAGTGGGAGGGCGATTTATCAGGATTTGTGCCGTGGCTCAGGAGTACTGGTGCTGGGAGGGGAGGTGCTATCATAGCTGTGGAGAAGTGTATATAAAGTCTGCGGGTCAGGTTCCGAGGCGGATCTGGTGAGAGATAGTCCTTTTGTATTGCCTGCCAGGGCAGTCGGGGTATCCCAAGTATGGTGAGTGCTGGAAAGGGGTATCTTAATTTGTGGCAAGTATCTATCCTGTTTGAAGAAGAGTGGTTTTCGAGAGAGTATCTGGGGGTTGGGATTACATGATCCAGACAAACTAGACCAGGAGCATTATCTCTGAATAAACTTACAATGATATTATTATATCAGTTTTTGGTTTTTAAGTTAGAGCAAAACCCGGTGGATTTTCAAGTATTTACCGCGGGTTCCCTGGGCTTACAAGAGCGAGAAGAACGATTTCCAAAAAACACTCCATCCCAAGGGAGGAATCTGTAGTAAAGACTTCGCATTAGCCTACCATACTTATATATCCCCGGTATCCAGGGAATTATGGGCAGACTTATGGCGCTCTCACGGGTATTGCACCGGTCTATGAGAATTGAAACCTTGCCCAACTTCAACTCGGCCGCGGGAGTACACGTAAGGCATTACAGAGCACCACGTTGCAAGATCGTGGTCCTAAATGTTTACCATGCAAGCAGTGGTACATAAACCACAGTCACAGTCAGTCATCCCTCCTCCCACATTCCCCACCCAACCAACCAACCACCGCTATTTATAGCCACCGTTACCATCCCTCTCCCCTTCCAACCAAAGACTAACCATCACTCCAACCAACCAACAAAATGCAAGATCCTCGAATTCAAGAACTCAAAACCGCTTACCAAGAACTTCGAAAGTTGATCGACGATCTCCTAGAATCTCATACGAAGTCTACAGAGGATCCCAGGCGGACTCCAAGTGATGTTTTCGCACTCAATGAGACCCTAGATCTATTATATGACGAGATGCATGATATTGCAGAGACGCTGGAGGCGAGGGGGGCTGCCGTCTACTAAAGTTGGGGTTGAAGATGAGTTAAGACGAGACGATAGAGGCATGACGGGGAGTCGCTTAAGGCATCTACAAGATGTTCAGTTCGTTTTCGTAGCCAATATACAATAATTTTAATTATCTTTTTACTTTTACCTGAATTTCAAATCAAACGGAATAATACCAGTTGCATTATATTTACTACCCAGACTCGAACAACAAAAGTCTGTAATCCCCAGAGATTATTGTGAGAAGTCTGGGAGGGTTAAGGTACAGACCGTAAGTAAAGGAAGATATTATAGAGTATTGTAGTTACTTGTACATAGCACTTTCTACTAGTACCTGTCAGATATGGTGTAATATTAAGATTCTTCCGAATTAGGGTAGTTCACCTCTCACAGGAGAGTGGGGCCGATTCTCGCAAGATCTTGTGGAGGAATCCGCCACAAACCTACAAAACAGAGCATGAGAGAAAAAAGTAATAATACACCCAGGCAATGGTTCTTACCGCGAGAAAGTTACGCCGTAAGCCATAAAACAGGGAGGGGTGAGGCTCAAGCCTTTCTCCCAGTTCTCTCGCGGCAAGCTCCGAACTCCATGTCGCAACCTCCAAGCTCAGCCTTACTCGCATGGGCACCGCACAATACAGCACATAACTCGTTCCCCGTACCAGGGAAGCCACTCAATATCTCACCTCTCTTCCTCCTACTGCGTATTGCAGTTCTACCAATACTTCTCCCCCGAGATACCGCCGAGGCCGTCGAGAATCCTACCTCACCTCCTCGCAACAAAAAGCAATTCTAACGTCTATAATTGCTCCTATGGTGTCTACGGTAGTTCTATGATCCCTCCGCTTATCATCGGCTTCGCAGGCTCATTCTATCTCCCAGCACTGAACCCAAGCACCAATCGCCAATTGGCCAGTGAAATAAAGGCCACTGACTCTCCAGGGACCCGACTCCCATTCATATCATGCACGCTGTCATATAGCATAAATACCGGCAGTAGCTAGCGATCATTTCTCTACCAGCGAACACTTCCGCAAATACTAGATTGTCAGGCACAAATAAAGTTCCAACTTACTGTGAAGCCAAGCCAATACAATCAGACCATCGAGTGGACACCAGGCACGGTTGGGCGTGGGGAAGATGCCTTGCAGAAAAGCTCATGAACATTCGGAGAACCGGCAGCTCTATACAAAACACAATCCAAATTGATCGCTTAGCTATAGGCTAACTTACATAAATTGCATACCGTAGGAACTCGAAATTCCACTCTGAAAAAGGGCGAAAACACAGCAAAAGGTAAGCTCCTTAGTCCCCTTGAGAGACATAAAAAAACAAAGACGCATCAAACCTCGCCAGGAGACAATTCCGATGACATACTTAGTCTGATTATTTGAGCTTCCATGGTATTCCAACGATAAGGTTAGTCGGGCTCATCTCGATCTGCTACACGTTTCTGGCGGTATCGGGCTTATTATATTAGGTACATTAGTAACGGGGGCGGTATGTGATATGGAGTTCTTAGTTTCCTTTAAAGAGAGTCTCTTTGTTTTTAAAAAGCTTTTGCCCATTGTTTCTCGATCTAAACTCGTTAATAGAATCTCTAGATATAGCTTCCGCCATTCCCCATCTCGCCTCGATACGACACGAGCTCTCTCCAGTGTTGACTAGGAGTTAGCCCCTTGCCCAAAGGCGATGGACATGGAAACTTGCAAACCACCGATAAGTGCAGGCGGCTGTCCTCCAAATCGGGCGCTAGAAGTGGCCCTAGAAGTGGTACCACAAGTCATCCAGTACTGTCCAGTAACTCTGCAAAATCCTCCATCGCTCAGAGAAGCGCATACCACAGCGACGAGATATGACAACAGCCATCACATCCAATTATCGCTCTAACCAGTGTAACAGACGAGAGAGCCGATGCTAAATAGACCTGCGTTCCCAACTGCCACCTAACATTCGGCACTTACGAGCTCCGGGGTCTACTCTTCAAGCCTAAGTTTTTCATGTTCATGAAAAGTCACTCGCCATCGGAACTGGCGCAGCTCCAGAGACTTATAATAGTGCCTGAGCCGAGCCTCCTACCGGTACGCAAAAGATAACTTCGGTCCGGTCGTACCTTATCTATACACTTCGGTGTTAAATGAGTTTCTAACATAAACCCCTTTAAGCGCTCGAAATCGCCATGATAGTACGCACAGGGTCCGTTTCTTGAAACCTAGATGTTTGCTCGCACCCTTGCGATTACAAGGATATTCAGCCAATGGGGCATATCGCGATTGGAAAACCCCAGACAAGTTCGTGCTTGTATCCACCTCACCCCGCGCCGGCACGGAAGCGGTCGGGAAGGATTGTCCTGCTCCCAATCAAAAAAGCCAAAGCCTGTTGAGCCTCTCAACTCTTTTGGGTAGATGAAGAAGCTATGTACGGGTAGCCCATTTGTCCTTCCAAGCTTTTGCGATCGACAAGATCCTTACAGTGCGCTTTTCCTGGAATGGATACCCCTTTTTTGTCCAGAGTACTCGAGTACTGTACGCTGGAATCCTGAAAGACATTCTGTTTTTTTTTTCGGGGTCCCGAAATTTGGGTATGCGGGTCCTCTTCAAATTCGCAACAGCGGTAGAGAGGGGGGAAAAAAAGCCCCGTACCGGTATTGGCTTGGTGCCGGAGCTTTGTGCTTGGAACTAAAAGCCTCAGGCGAATTCGCAGTTGCCTCCTGATTAGGAAACAAAGCCAAACGAAAAAAAAGTTTCCCGTTTGTGGACACACCAAAGTGACACCACAAAAAACTTACCACCCACCCTCCTAAAATGGGGTCCACGTGATCAGGGCAGACCCGAAGCATGCATGGGACAACATGCATGCAAGGCCGAGCCTGGATCCCGAAGAAGAGATGCAAGTACCGGTGCATCTGTTTGGTGTCCGTATTCTTTCACTCACTACCCTCTTGATTTCTATCTACCGGTATTTATTTTGTCAAAATCCGTCAACGGGAGGCCAAGAGTCGGTGAGGAAGCGGCAGCACCGCTATTAGAGGTGATGAGGAAGGGAGTGTCTGTTCATTTATTTCGATGTGGACCTTCTGCATGGTTGGTCACAGTGTGTAGGGTTCATGGTCTTAGCGCCGCAAGGCCGTTCGTTGGGGAAGGATGGGGAAGTTTGTTTCGATGCTGCAAATATATTGCGGGAGGTCGGCAAGAAGGGCTGGCGAGATTGTGAAGGGATGAGATGTGGCCCGAGCGGGAAGGCGAACGTTGGCGCAGCGGGCGGTGTGCGACATGCACTGGTGCGGTCTGGCATAAACTCCTTTGTTGAGGGCGATGCCACAATGAGCCCTTGATAGGGGTTTCGGAAGCAGGGAATCCTCCGTTGTGGTCAATCACGATGGGTGAGAGATGGGCATAAAGTACTAGGGGTAGGGGGAAGTATTGGGACAAGCAGGGGTAGCAAAGGCCTGTGCATATACCTTAATAGGAGTGTGAAAGAATCAAAAGAGTAGGATAACTACTAATTCGAGTAACTCCACTACCCCCCTGCATGTCCCAATATTTTCCCCCTCACCCGAGTAGACAGCGACAGGGTATAATTCCAGAATTTGGTGGGCAAAAAAGGGGGAGGGGGACCTTACCCACTGTGCAAAGGTTCCTCCCACTTTGGACAGAGCCCGCACCATCGGTAGAACCTCCCTCAATAGTCTTTTGCAATTTGTATTGAAACGTTTTACAAGTCTTCACAGTTGGAGATTCATCGCACCCTCGGCGCGGGCCCCTTTCTACTACTAGTACAACGGCAACTAGCTATTGCTATGAGTACAAGTACCATATGTTCGTTCTTAAGTTAGGCAGCAAAAGCCTGTAGGATGAACCTTGAAAAGAGAGATGAGCTTCGCTTGCTGACTGACACTCCCCGCTTGCCATATAATCTATCAGGTTGTGACTGCCCTGCGAACCCCACAATGACAAAGGTTAGGTGGGATTTTCAAGAGCAACGCAGCCGTTGAGCTGCGATATATCCGTTGTACGAGTACTTACCCTTTCTCGTCCTATTTACCAGAGTTTCCCCATTCTGATAGACGTTCACCTGGATGAACCCTATGTTGAGGTTGGTTTGTCAACTGTGATCAACATGCTGCCAGCCTGATACAGGCACCAGCATTCACAGAATCCACCCGTTCTGATTGAATGCTATGTGTGAGTGCTGGTGTGAGTGCCATACTTGTATATTCAATTGTCTTAGCGTAAGGGATCGCGTCTCAGTTGCAATTTTCCGGACACATTGCAGCAAATGCTCCCTGGCAGCACCTACTCGTGGCAAACAAATGAAAAAGGAGAAACCGAGAAATGCTCCCCTTGCTGTGCTCGAATGATACTGTTGTGGTAGTTAGCTATTGCGAGAACTGCATGCTAGTATCTCGCATTGGTCGCCCTGAGTGCACGATTCTGCTTAGTTTAGGGGAAAGCGGAGCCTTGCGTGCGTTGCGCATCCTTTCACTCAACCTCTCATATTTCCACTTGGCCATCAGCCACATGGGCCAAGGGACAGCAGCTGTTGCTGTATATTTGGGCAAGCTTAAAGAGAGATAGTGCATCAATTCTAACAAACGAGGGACCGAGGGAGTACTCGAGAGTGAAAGCAAACTTACAGTATGCTTCTGCAACTTCCCATGATTCTGGCTCGATCCTTCTCATCCCAAAGCCATCTTTTTATATTCATTTGCGAGGGAAGAACTACCGTACTATGTGTAAGAATTTGGTATTTACGCATCTGCGGTCGACGTCCTTGGCTACATTTCCCCCTATCCTTATCCATGTTTGCCGACATAATGCTAGTTGGGAGCCGTGGGTATCTACTAGTACTCGAGCATCCGTTCGGGGTACATGGCATCACAGCCAACCATGTAGGATCTCTCCTCACTAGTCGCTTTGGCACTACGCTTGAGGCCACCATTTGGTATTTCTTGAGGGGGCTGGTTGGCGCTGTACCGGTACTCGAGTACTAGTACAGCACTCGTACAGGACTTAGGTGCGCCCATAAAGAGCGGAAAACGTAACCCTTGTCTCCATATAGATTTGCATGGGATAAGCAGATATAGTTTTCCAATTCTCACTGACACACCCAAGCCCATATCACTTGTTCTTGTTCGCCAGCCGAGGATTCACCAGCGGAGCATGGGGGCTCCTAGTGGCAGCGATGGCAAGACCCTAGCCAACAGCTTCCCAATGTCGTGCTTTTTTACTCGTCTTTCTATGTGCTCAAGTACAGATCGCAACATACGTATCATATGGCAGAGAATAGAGTGGAGGGCTTGGGTGGAGGGGAGGGTTGGGCACAATCCATTGGTTCCATCGTAATAAATGCCCACTTAATGTCTTGGGGTTATTTCCATGATTGATAATTATTTCCTACCACCCTTTTCTCTTGCTTCCTTTGGTTACTGATTTAAGGAATTTTTTCTCTCTTTGGCTACTTTGACGCCAAATAACTCTTATGAGAGGGAGATAGAAAAGAGTGGCCCAGCTGCCGTACCATACTCTTTGCAGCTCTGCTGCTCTGATACTTGCTGCTACCACGTTCAAATCGCAACAATTTTCATATTTTCATGCTTGTGTGTGTATTGAACCAACCCGACCAAGCCAGTTGAAGGGTGAAGAAAAAAAAAAAAGGTCAGCCCGTCGGCTTTGTTGCTTCCACCTCCTTTTTCCGAGCTGCGATTTGACTGACGGTCACACCCAAACTTCCTTCCGCCCCCCTCCACCACCCCCCCCCTTCAACCTCCCTCTCGTCCCCTATTCATCTCATCCCACCACCACTCACCACTTCTCAAATCCGACCCAAGAAGTCTCTCCCCCTTCGACCATCCTCTTCTCTCTTTCTCACTGGCCGTCTGATATCCTCTACTCTGCCGGTTGTCACGAGAGTTGAAAACCCCTCATCATACGTTTTCCCCGCCCCTTTTTTCGGTAACGAGACCCACGCCTTTTAACGATCAGCCACGAGCCACGCATCCTAAAACGACTTTGTGACATTATCTTAAAAGTCACGAATTATTGTTTCCTCGCAAAAAAAAGGCATCTATCATCGTTTGGCCCCGTCATCATTATTTTGTTTTATATCAGCATTTTTTCGAACATATTTTTTTAATATTATTCGATTTTTTTTGATTTTATTTGTTTACGGATTCTTTTTCTTGTACTCGAAACGATAAAGAAGACTTGTAACGGCAGCTCGACGACCACGATACCCAACAAAATTTTTACACTCTTAATACGTTCGTTCGTCAAACAAGGAGGTTCATCCTACTTGTTGAGGAAAAGTATAATCGAAATAACAGCATTCAACAGTAGAGGCTTTCCAGTATCTTGGAAATACAGCTTGTGATTATTGTATTCTACCTTACAGCTACAAACAGGTATTTCAGTCTTCATTCGAACCATCTCATACTGGAGCGTTTCCCAGCTCATTCTCGAATTCATTAGACTTAGCGAGTACTCAGTGCTTTTCGGGTATCATGTCTAGCGACCGCGGATATTACGACACCATAGGTTCCTCGCGTTCGCCCACTGGCCAACACCCGTCTCAGCAACAACACCAGACCTTACACCGAGTCTCGTCCCGGCATTTTGAAACATTTGCGTCTCATGGTGGTGGTGGTGGTCTTTACACCCCGGAGGACCATGCTGCTAGATTCGATCCCAATCGTTATGGTAGTGCTCGTTTAGACGTTAGCATGTCCGGAGGGTACGGGTATGAAGCCTCGGGGGCACAAACATGGAACCCGAGCAGCTTTGGAGGACCCGGTGCTTTGGCTGCAATGGGAGGTGCTACTGGAAGAATTAAGACTCCTTCTAGACAAAGGAGTGCCTTGCCGGCGGTAAGCTTAGGCTTTGCTCACAATGGGTTAAGGTGATTGTGGGCTTGCTGACATTGTTGCCATCACAGATGTGGACTACCGAGGCAGCTCCCTCTCTACCTACGGTTTCACCACTCGCTGCTATGGGAAATGTTCCATTGGGACCTTCTCCCATGCGTGCTGAGACAGTTGGTTCGGATCCTGAAGAGGAATTAATACCTACTGCTATAGTAATCAAAAACATCCCCTTCGCCATCAAGAAGGAGCAGCTGGTCCAGTTAATGACGGATCTCGGCCTGCCGCTACCGTATGCATTCAATTATCATTTTGACAATGGTGTTTTCAGGGGACTCGCTTTTGCCAATTTCACTACTGCCGAGGAGACTGCAGCGGTTATCGATACATTGAATCACTTTGATCTCCAAGGTCGGAAATTACGGGTAGAATATAAGAAAATGTTACCCTTGGCCGAGAGGGAGCGCATTGAGAGGGAAAAGAGAGAAAGAAGAGGTCAACTGGAAGAGCAACATCGTCCTGTACAAATGCTTCCTTCTCAGTCCAACGTCCCTCTTTCAACTTCTCCATCTCCAAGTGCTACTCGGTCAAAGCCAGGTTAGTGCTTCCCCATCCATGCTCAACGCTATTTTTCAAGTCTTCCTGTATTGGAATTGCATACATACCCGCATTGTGCTATGCGGTCTTTGCATTGACTAATAGTCACGCACAGACGTCGATTTGAATGACCCCCAGACTCTACAGTTTTACTCACAACTTTTACTGTTCCGTGATGACGTGTCTCGCGAGGCCCTTATATTCCCTGCTACACTTTCACCCCAACAACGTCGTATTGTCCATACTCTTGCACATCACATGGCCTTGGCACATGTGTCTCGGGGGAATGGGGATCAGCGTCAAGTTCACGTGTTTAGGGCTCCGATTTCTACAACTCCTAGCATTAGTCCTCCTTCTATTCCGACGACCGTGCACCCAGTTGAGTCCCAACGGCGAGTTCTAACAAGGGCTACGACAATGGACTTCAGTGATGCCCGTTCGGAGGGAGCAGGTATTTACTCGACAATGGGAAGACAGGCGCATGCTTTGCTTGACATCCCGAACTCACCATCTGGCCGAGCCGACGCCCTGCACAGTCGCCAGAATTTGCGCGCCGCGAAATCATTTGCTGACTTGAGGTCGTATACACCGTCTCCCGTACCGTCGTCTGCTAGCTTCCCTGCAGCTCTGGGGGGAAATATTTCTCGATACACTGATAATTACGGGAGCGTCACATCGACTACTCCTAGTCTGACACCAACCGCGACTGGTACTACCGTGTCTGCTTCAAATGCTAGTGAGTCGTTACTCGTGAATGGACTTGCTGGAGTGTCGCTTACGTCCTCCCTGGGTGGTAATCTTGGTGTCGGTGGTGCGAGCCTTCGAGATCCCCGGGATCCTAGGGGTGTCCTTGCCGAGAGAGAACGTCAACAGCGAGAACGAGAAAGGGGGGGTGATGAACGGGAGAACATGAGCATTTCTACTACGGGTGGAGGAGGTAATGGTTTACATCATAGCGGATCGAGGAACTTTAGCATGGGCAGCAGCAGTGCAGGCGCATATGACCAGGAGCCTTTGTCGGCTTCTACCACTAGAAGTGATGGCAGGGGTCAGGTTGTGCCTACTAGACAGCCACGGGGACCAGATTCTGAGAGGGCGCCTGGTTTTGCGTCAAGGAGGGGTCAGCATCATCGTGCGTCTGGTGGGGAACTTGATGTTCAGTCCGGTGTTGAGATTGTTGTTGAATAGAGTTTTTTTTTCTTCTTTTTTCTCGATTTTTCCCCTTGATTTCTCATTTTATCCTAGTTTTTTTTTCTAGTTCCATTTTTTTTTTCTTTTTCAATCCTCCGATAACTCTTTGATATTACTGGAATTATTATTCTTGATTCAATTCCCTCATTAAGATTCTACCCCTCTCCTTGTTTTACCCAAAGCACAATTCCATAACGTTGGGTATAAGCCATTGATTTCTATTGCAAGGGGTGTTTTGTCTTTCAGTTGTTGCGGACTTTGAACATGGGAGACTAGAGGAAGGAGGAGTTGGAGATGAGCAAACAGAAAATTGCAAAAATTCACCATCGGCGCGTTTTTGAAAATATATTTTTTTTCATGAAAGGATTTGATAAAAGGAAATGGTCGGGATGGGATGGTTTTACAATATTATGGTCAAGAATGGTTAAGCGCGAGCTGGTATGTTTTTGCTATTTTTTGCTCATTATTTTTTTATTATTATTTTTTATTTCTTATAACTGTTATTGCTTGTAGTTTTCGTTTGAGATAGTAATAGCTTCACAAATGATCACTCGGGTTATTTTTTGCGTCTTTTTTCAATTAAACTTATGTTGACTTGATGGGTTAGCTTCAACCTGGGGGTATTTTCAGCTTAATTTGAGGATATTATTCTGAGTGAATGGTTGGTGCAAAAGCAAAGGGAAAGACACTGCTGTCTACTGTCAGCCTGTATGAGTGCTTGTACTTTTGTCGTATCGGGGTGGTTGCGCCGCGGTGTTACAAACCAATCGCTCTACTGTCGAGGTTAGGGGGGGAAAAGAAAAGAAAAAGAAGCATGCGTGCGACGGTTGGGGAAGTTATTCCGGGAGGCTGAGGGATCGGCGGGGGGAAGCGAGTATATAAATAGTTGACCGTCGCTGCTGCTGCTCCTGCGGGTGCGGTTGCTCGTGAAGGGGAGTTTAAGGAAGAATTGATTGATTGAACCAGCATGGCCGGCGGTGATGGTTGGGAGTGCACTGCTAACACGCCTTCGAATCCGGATATTAGCGGTATAGGAGTATACTCCCTTCTTACCCTCTTACCCCTGCTATCTATAGCTGTAGCTATATCTAACAATTAATGGATGAATGATAGGTAATATCGGCATTCCTAACACAAGCGATCCTCTCTAACCTCCTGGGCTGGTACATGTACCTCTTCCGCTCCGCCCCGTCCTCCGCCTCACCCTCCCCCCGCACACCAAAATTCATTCACCACCTCCGAACCCGCCCCCCAACGCCCGTGCTAAAAGACCTCGTCCTCCTGACCTCGGACACCCAAAGCCTAACTGGAATATCCCTGCTGATAGCTAGCTTCACGCAATCCATGCCCGCCTACCACGCCGTGATAGTGGTGAACATAGCCTGGATGTCCTCTCTCTCGCACCACCTGGCCATACTGTACATATTCCCCGCATCCTCTTCACCCCCTCCCTCCCCCTCCCACCCGCAAGGCCAGAGGAAGGAGCGAGGGCACGAGGGCGCGATGCGCAGCATAAGGCTGGGTGTAATCGCCATCTACGTCCTCTTGTACATATCCTTCTGCGCAAGAACCTACATGCACTTGCGCGCGCGCTGGGGCGAGGAATGCTTCGCCACCTGCCGGACTTGCTCCGGCACTCGGAGGGAGATGACCGAAGTGCTTTCCTGGACCGTCGCTGGCGCTGTAATGTTCTTACTCGGGTACATCCCTTTCGTAACCTCCTTACTTCACCACGGCCGGGAAGCTCCGGCACGTCCTGAATCGGGACGGCGTGCAGTGGGGGTAGTGGTGATGGCCGTGGTGGGGAAGGTGTATGAAGTCGTGACTAGCGTGCCCGCGTCGCTGGCTGTCATGTCGTTTTGGACCGCGTTCTCGGCTTTTGGGATTAGCCAGCATAGGGCCGGAGGTGGGATTGGAGAGGAAGAACGGTGGGGGTTTGGACAGGTTTTGGCAGTCTTGGGGTTGGGAGTTGTGGTATTTGAAGGGATCAAAGTGTTTTGTGGTATGATGCGTTCTCTCCCCTTTCTTTTCGGGGTTGGGGTGGTTGGTTTCCCCTCCTTCGGGCTGATTGTGCTGCGTAGGGTATGGCGGGGATGAAGACGAGCAAGGTGATGGAGAGGAAGAGAGGACCCGGAGGAATAATGGGGTATGTGAGTGCGGGAGGAGGGTCACGTTTGATGCGCAGAGTGGCGGGGCGGTGATATTGGAGACGGTCGGGGTTCGCGTTGAGGAGGGCAAATGATGTTTCGGACGATTGGATGATAGAGAGTGAGTGTATTATAATTTGCCTTTCTGACCCTATCATATATTATTGACCTGGCAAACCTAGTTTAGTTATATACTATACTGTAAATGTCCATAAGCTTACCCTTAATTAGCTAACTTTAATTATTTTCGGTAGAACCACAACCCCCCCCCCCTAAAAATGGCGCAAGAACCAAGAACTATCATTACCAATTCCGCACAGCCATGGGCGCAAAACACCCCTTCCTCTTCTGAACCTCCTAGCGTTTATACAACACATACCATCCAGCTCAGATCCTTTTTTTAAAAAAAAGGGGGGGGGGAAACTAGCGGAACTACAAAACCCGGAAAAAACGACATAAACACTACCACCTATCATCGCGTGGACTCTATTCCACCCATTCCCTACAAGCTATCATACTCTAGGTATGGCATCATCACCCCACAGAACAGGGGAAAAACCACCCTGCCACCCCCCCCAACCCCGATCTTAAAAACCCAAATTTCACGCTGCGTCGCTGGCCGAGTGATATCGTATGCGTTCAACGCAAAATCTTTTTGATAAATCCGCGGATTGAATTAGGTACAGTGACTTACAAGATCAGGACTTACCCCAAGTTACGACGTGGATGTCCAAAGCACCGACCAGGGAAGGGATATCCCACCACTGTTCAATGTCTTTTAATCCTACTGCACCTCCAGTTATGGGGCGGGAGGAGGAGGAGGAGGCATATGGGAAGGATATGAGGGTATCGGTAGGGTACCGGTTGTGGCGCTTTTATAACATATTTATCCTATTATGACGAGGCCCTTGTTATATATTATAAACCTTCGAAGCTCAAAGTTCGGTCCTGTAGCGGGGGAGGGGAGGAGTTCATGAGAACTTGTCTATCGTTTTGTCCCGCACTCGCGCCTCCAAAGTAAGGAAGTAAGAGGGCGGGGTCCAGATAATAGAAGGGGGGAGTGGGGGGACTTGATACCTTCAGCGCAAAATTTGTTACGGATATATATTATAATGTCATGTATTCTCGATTGTGGGCAGTTGTAGGCCTGGCGGCTAGACTAGGCTAGGTATTTTCAGCCCACTCGTCGATTTCGATTACAGTGCAATAAGAAAAAGACACTGCTCAGGTCTGTATTTCTCTCTCTCTCTCACTCCGATCAATGGTCAGGAGTAGGGCAGGCTTTTTTCTTCTTTTTCTTCCTAGATTGGTCGACACTTGCCTTCGGGATTACTAGACTTTAGGCAGTGCCGAAGGGTATGTGTTGGTGCTTGAGAATCCCATCCCATGCTTCCGAGGCAGCTTCCTTCATTATCACCCACTCACCCCCTCTACTTCCATAAGCGCTGCTAACCGTTAATCATCAAGAATAGCGTATTCATAATCCTTATAATAATACAAAATCAATAATCCCCAAGTTACCCCCCAAATCAGTCCATAAAATCATCAAGCCATAAAACTTCTAAGTCCATAAACCACTCAGTGTGATACCAACTCAACAAAGAAAGTATCAGCCACATGCAAATCAGCAAGGCATGTCTCCAAACTCCTCAGCAAGGTAGAGAAAAAATATAGCGAAGAAAGGAAGAGAAAGGAAGCAAGAATTACAGATAATTCTGTTTATTTTGTTTATCAGGAAATCCCCTCAGCCGCTTCAATGTTCACCCTCGTCCCCACGACCGCCTAGTCCTCGAGCCTCACTATCTTTCACGAATGAAGCAACTCGAGTGACATCCCATGATTAAAGTACAAATGATATTACAAGGACCCAACTTGGATACCCTAGAGCAAAGGGGAAAAAAGAGGTTAACGTGAAGAAATAACAGGAAAGGTAGGAGGGAGGGAATGGAAACTCATGAGTAGCGGGATATTGTTCAAAGGAAGCCACATAAAACGCAAACCTCTAAAAGACCCCAGGTGACACAAACGAGAGGGATTTTTTTTTCAGCCAAAAAGCCGGCCTAGGAAGGAAAAAAAAAAAAAAGCATTAAGAGAAGGAAAAGCAAGGGAGAAAAATGGAAAGCAACACAGTTACGCCTAGGCCTCAAGTTCACCAGAAAACCCTAAGAAAAAAACCGAGACAAGGGAGATTCGTAATATTCGTAAGATGCTTTATCTACGCCTGGAGAGGCTATGAGAAATCCATCTGGATATCTATATTGGCTATATCCCAGAATGCAGCGTCGAGGGGGTCGAGGGGGCCGCAGCCAGGTGATACAGGTGTTGGTGGGGGCTGGGAGATCAAGAGTTTGTTGTATTTCCACAAACTCATAGGCAAAGATCGAGCACGGTTCCCCACATACTCTTCTTCGATCTTTGCCTTGCAACTTTCGAGATCGAGTCCAGTGGTCTCGTTGACCCTGTCCCACTTTTTACTCATTGCGTCGGGGAGCTTGTCATACATACTCTTGATATCTTTCGGCCCGGGAAGCAGGATCATATCTTTCCTCCAGTTTAGACCTTCGGGCTTCTCCAGCTCGACGATGGCATAATGTTCCTCACAGAAATGCCCGATGAGTTGCAAAAAGCTCCCATTGCCGGGGTGATTGCTGAGCAAGAGAGTCTTGTTTTCCACACAAATTTTGCAGAAAATCTTTTCGTTGCTCAAAAACCCGACATCGTGATCCACTGCAGCTCTGAGAATCTCGTAGTAAACAGAGTTGAGATCGTGTGGTCTGGAGAAGTTTTCTTCTTTGGACAGATTCGCAAGGAACGCCGCCAACTTAAAGATTGGAAGTACGTCTAATTCATTAACAAGTCTCAGACATCGGACGATACTGAGACGTAAACTGGTCGTCTCTGTAGCGGTGCTTGATTTCCACCCCTTGCTCTGCTTGACAACCGGATACGACTTGGCTGGACACCAGCGCCGCTCATCACAAGGCTGACGGGGTGTGAATTTGGAACCGGCAGGTAAAAACGGCAGAACCTCTGGCCATACGGCCCCGTCCCAATCGAGGAAATCTGTGTATTTAGGAGTGCTCCTAGCCCAGTGCCAGGATATTACAGACTCTTCACGGCTTCCGTGTTCTTCGGCTATGTGGCTTAACATTGCTTTAAAGCCGGCCCGTTGTTCGCAAAACTTGCATTGGAATTCCATATCAGGGACGGCTAGCCCCACGAACAGGGTTTCCCAGAGGTAAAAGATTCCCCTCATCGAAAGTGGTAGGCCCGGATTGTCTTGATGCCAACTTCTCCAAACATAGCCTAAAGTTTCCATCAGAAATGAGGCCGATAACGTGGGATCTATGACCAGGGCGCCAGCTTCCGTCCGAATGTATTCAGTGGCATCGTTGGTCAGATTATTTATTGCGAGATTGATGATCTCGAGGGTCTTGTTGTCCTGACACTCTTTCTGTCTTTCCTTGAGCTTTCGGTCAACGGCGTCTTGAAGAGACTTGCGTTTGCGCGCTTGTATAGAGCTGTACTCGGTTTCAGCGCCTTTCCTTTCTGCTTGGAGTTTCTTTGCGAGCGTCTTCCAAGATCGCTCCGTAAAGGCAGACCCAGATTTTAGCGCTGACAAATATGACGGCATAAGCACCAGGACTTCCTCAGAGATTGGAGGGTCAAAGTCTGTCTTGCACTTTTCTGGAATAGAAAAGTTGCGCTGTTTACGGATAGCGGCAATTTCCTCTCGACGAGCTACGGTTTCTAGTAGGGAAAAAGGAAGAAAAGTGAATTTTAGCCTGGGAGCCGGTTTGGCTAAATAGTGAAAAAAAGACTGAACAAAAATTACCTTTCCTCTCGAATTTTTGAAGTTCACTGGCAGTCTTCATTAATTCAACCGCCCTGTTCCTCTCGAACTCCAAGAAAATCTTCAATACTTCAGGGTTCTCATCCTTTTTACGTTCAAAGTACTCGTTTTTGAAGGTTAGAACTTCGTCCCGCCAATAAGCTGGTTCGCCACCGTAATATATGTCACGCTCGGTAGTGACGGACCTCCCTAATCCCAGAAACGATCAGCACATGTCGGGGAGAAAGAATAGCTATAAATTCCGGGATGAAGAAAAACTCCAAATTGTAAATGGTCTGTAGATATTGAGACTAGAGGTAAGGATGCCTACCGGATATGAAGCAATG
>Ga0307507_10002420_pt1 | contig 39240 bp, 17 predicted proteins | sample 7_EM_MG_FD_207223 | JGI IMG/M metagenome (GOLD analysis project Ga0307507, IMG submission 207223) | Populus trichocarpa ectomycorrhiza microbial communities from riparian zone in the Pacific Northwest, United States - 7_EM | ecosystem: Host-associated > Plants > Roots > Unclassified | place...
TGAACAACCGGAGACCGACCACGAGACGGCAATCTGACAGCAATCTGCCGTATTCCGCCGCAATCTGCCGTCTCTACTGTCGGAGTTGCCAACTGGCAACTTCAAGGACCTTTAACTGCCGAATTCTACCAAGTTCTACCAGAACCGCCACCCAAGCTTTACCCTACCTATGTGTAGCATAGTACCCGTTAACCTAGCAACCAAGCGAACGTTATATACCCTTTTTCCCCTATTTCCTACTTTCTTTTCCTCACGCAACGTCTTGACTTTATTACGCAGTTTATGTACATAGCTTAATAATATCTACTTCGCTATATATTATCACCGCTTGTGCTCGCTCCGTGACACAATCCTAGGAAGGCTCTTAAGCTAGAAAAAGATCAAGGATATATAAGCGTACTGCCAGCAGCGGGGGTAAAGAAGCAGCCATAAAAGCCTAAGGATATACTAAAGAAGCTAAGAGCAAAGACAGCTCTAAAAGAAAGGAAAGTAGCTATTAAGGACGTCTTACAAAAGCACTAGGCCCGCGGAAATAGTCTACTAGAAGCTGCCGTTTATATTTATAAGGAAGGAAGTCTTAGGACAGGTCTCTAGTTTAGATATCTAGTAGACACTAAGAGCCTTAATTAATACAGATGTAGAGCCTTAATTATATATATAGTGGAAGACGCCTTAAGTTAAGCCAGAGCCTTAGTTAAATCTTAATTAATCAGACGCCGCCTCTACAGTTAAGTTAGATTAGCTATAGCTTTTAACCAAACCGACCTAATACCCTATTTAAACGTCAGTTAATCGTACATTATTACGGTTAAATTAAGTCAGTTACCGTCACTATTAGACGTCTTTAATTAGCAGTTAAGGATCCTATAATAGCAGATAGATAGGCACTAGGCCTAATAAGGAAATTAGTATATAGCCAACAGAACGCCAGAAACACGGCCAATTAGTGTTTTAGAGCCTCTACAAGAGCCTCTTCCTTTAACCCCTTAGTCAATTAATTGCCGCCTGTCTTAACGCTTATAGATTAGTTAACTAGAATAATCTTTCCTATAGACATAGATACGGAGCCTTATACAGAGTCTTGCACAGAGCTATACGCAGAGTCTATGGATATAGAGTATATAGGTGCAGAGCCTTGGTTAGATAATAGTACGGCAGCTTAACTGGACGCCTGTATATACAAAGCCTTAATTAAACGGCAGATGCGGAGCCTTGACCAATTATACATCTATATAGAAGTTCTAATTAGTTGTCTACAGATATAAAGCCTTAGTTATATATGCAGCAGAAGACACCTTAAGTTAAGCCAGGGCCTTATTAAGTCTTAATTAGTTAAACGCTTTCTCTGCATCCAAATTAGGATAATTAAAGCCTTTAACCGGCCTAACTTTCTACCTTAGTTAAATAACCGAACGATTAGTTACAGCATGTCGTTGCTAACTAATTAGATAGTCTTCAGCTAGCAGTTAAAGTAAATATATAAATGCACAGCTAGACGCAAAGCTAGATATAGAGTTTTAATATTAAACAACTAACTAAACAATTAAACCAAGCCAGAGTCTCTACTACCTTGGTTAACTGCCCTGCCGCCGCCGCCACTACTACCACTATTCCGTCCAGCTATTTCGTCCCTACTACCTTAGCCAACTATTCCATCCCTACTATTCTTACTGCGCTAGATCTATACCGCTGCGAGATCTACTAGATAACTGTTCTAACCGACCTGTTCTAGGCCTAATGCTATTTTAACTGTTTTACTGTTACTTTCCCAACCGTTACACTCTACCGTTTTAATAGCCCCGCCGCCGCCGTTCTAACTAGCCGCTACTAACTAACCGCTACCAACCAAATACTATTGACCGTTCTGTTGCTGCTACTGCTGCTACTACTACTACTCTAACTATTCTAACTGCTATTCCTACCAACTGTTCCGTTCCGCTGTTTTAATTATTCTACCACTGCTACTCAGTGAGGGTTTCAATATCAATATTGGCCAATCAGATTGATCAATATTGGCACTAATCAATATTGGCGAGTATTGGCGAGTATTGGCGATATTTGTAATATTTGCAGATCTTCTTGGCACCCCATCAAAATTTTTTATCATACGGATAAATTATTAAATATTATGGCTTCTAAAGCAGACTTATTACTTTTTATACCTATATTAGACTCCCTTAATATAAAGGAGTTGTTAAACTGCTAGTAAAAGAAGACTTTTAACCTATAGATACTAGTTAGTAGGGATTTACTTCGCAAATCCTATCCCTTTGTCGTACTACGCTGTGAGGGCTGCTTCGTAGCAGGGGGTAAGCTTTAGGTAGAGCCTCGTGTAGAGCTTTAGTAGAGCTTTGTGTAGAGGTTCGCGCAGAACCCCACGCAGAACTACGTGCGGCGTGTAGGCGTGTAGATGTATAGATGTCTAGACAGGCAGACGTTCGTATAGGCGTTCGTATAGGCAATTAATTGATAAATTGATTAATTGTAGAGCCGTTCGTATAGACGATTATAGAGTCTTCCTAGTATATCAGTGCTGCGTGTTAGTAGAGCTTGGAGTAGAGTGGCGTGTAGAGCTTCGAGCAAAGCCTCGTGTAGAGCTTTTAAGCAGAGCCTAAGTAGAGCTCCGTGCAAAGCCTTAATAAAGCTTTGAGCAGAGCTTCGAGCAGAGCTTTAAGTGGAGCTTAATAAGGCTTTGAGTAGAGCCTCGTGCAGAGCTTTGAGCGGAGCTTTGAGCAGAGCTTTGAGCAGAGCTTTGAGCAGAGCTTTGAGAGAGCTTCGAGCGGAGTTTTCAAGCAGAGCTTTGAGCAGAGCTTTAAGCAGAGCTTCGAGCAGAGCTTTGACCGGAGCTTTGAGTAGAGCTCCGAGTAGAGCTTCGAGTAGAGCTCCGAGTAGAGCTTCGAGTAGAGCTTCAAGTAGAGCTTCGTGTAGAGCTTTTGCAGAGCTTTGGTAGGACGTGTACGGTCGCAAAAAATCTAACTACCCTTCTACTGCGCCACTATAAAGCCATTATATAACTAGCTACTTATAGATAACGTAGATAGCAGAGTAAAAAGGCTATATTAGAGATATAGAGCTTTAATTGCGTATAGTTGTGGTGCAGTTAGGGGTAGTTAATATTTAAATTAATTGATTTTGGTAAGGGAGCGCGTGCTAAGACATTTTATAGTATATAAATACTTCTACACGTAAGAATATATTATAAAACTGCCAATATATGCCAATAATTTATATAATATTTATTTTTGAAATAAGTATATTTTATTATAATATTTTTATCCAAATTATTGCCAATATTCTAATATTGACACTGCAAATATTAACAAATGCTAATATTTTATTGGCTGGATTTTCGCTTATTGAAAACCACGCTGATTTAGCAACATTCTTAAAAGCCTGTTAAGCAGCCTGGACGAGGCCCGATGATAAACGGCCTGACGGAGAGGCTAGTATAGGCCTGCAAAACCCCTTACATCTTGAGCCAATAATTAAGGAAAGGCAGAAAGTAGCTTTGAAGCGTAAGATACCTGCTAAGGATCAGGTTCGTGCCATCTTATTTAACTTATAGATAAACATACTTCTTCTTGCTGTTCCCGTTGGCTTTGTGGTTAATTATCTTTACATTAACGGCATCGCCATATTTATCGTTAACTTTATTGCCATTATCCCGCTTGCTGCAATGATTAGTTACGCTACTGAAGAGATTGCGCTCCACGCCGGTAATACATTGGGTGGTCTTTTAAACGCAACTTTTAGGTACGTTTCTCTGCTTCTTATTTGTCCTAATATTATCTAATATTTGGCGCAGAAATGCTGTTAAATTAATTGTCTCTATTTTAGCCCTAACTAAGGGCCAGATTACCATTGTTAAAACTTCCTTAATCAGTAGTATACTTTTAAACTTACTCCTTATCCTTAGCATGTGCTTCTTCTTTAAAGGCATTAACCGGATAGAGCAACATTTCAATATAATAGTAGCAAATACTGCGGCCGGCCTTCTAGCTCTATGCGTCGGCAGTCTAATTATTCCAACCGCCTTCCACTCTACGCTGTTAAGTAAGTTTAATAATAGCTTTAGACCTATAATAGATACTAACCTATATAGCCATAAGCCTTAATAGCTCTATACTTAATTAGGAGCTTTCCTGCGGAATAGCTGTTATCCTCCTAATTGTGTACGTTTGCTACCTTATATTTTAATTAAAGTTATATGTTAAAATATGTAATGCTCCAAGCTAAAGGGCTCCTAAGCGTAAATCCTCCTAAGTTAAGCAGGATTTAAACGTAGAAAAGGAAGACGACGAGATTAAGGAGCCCAAATTAACGATTTAGGGTGTAATTATAACCCTTGGATTCTTTACCATGTTAGTCGCCTTCTGTTCCAAGTTTATGGTTAACAGCATTAGTGATATTACGGCAAGCGGCACTGTCTCTACTACTTTTATCGGTCTTATCCTACTCCCAATTGTTAGGAACGCTGCCGAGTATATAATAGCTATTACAGTAGCTTGCAAGGATAAAATAAGCCTAGTAATTAATGTTGCTATTAAATCTAGTATATAAATCGCCCTTCTAGTTCTCCCCTTTGTTGTTATACTTGGTTGGACCATAGGCCAGGATTGTATAACGCTTTTATTTAATACCTTTCTAATCGCTGTTTTATTTGTTGCTGTGCTCCTAGTAAACTATTTTATCCAAGATGGCAAATCTAGTAAGTTTTCCTTTCTATATAGGTAATCCACTCCAACTAACACTAAAATAGACTGGCTTGAAGGCGTTCTTATTATGGCAATCTATGCTATTATTGCAGTTGCCGGCTGGTTTTATCTAAAACAAGTTTTAGATCCTCTCTGTCCTGCTTAATTTAAGCCTCTAATTGCTATTTTACTCCTCTGTTAGTGTTAACCAGTTTCCATTACCTGGAGCTAAATGGTATTTTTATAAGCTATATGCATAGCTTTCTAGCAAACCCTAGGCTGATCTTCTTGTATCTATTAAGCCGTCTAGGTTGCCTAGAATGTTGCTTTCTTTTATTTTCTCTTAAAAATTTTTTTTTTATGTATATATACAGATTGTGTCTTATTATACTGTTCTCTATATGCGACCGTGGTGGTTCTGAAAGTAAGGCGGTTTATCTAAGTTCCGAAAAATGATTAGATAAGTGATTGGATAGTGCGAGCAGTTAGCCTTAAAGTTGTCACGAAGTGCATATAGAGCAGTTTATTAATGAAATGGGTTGATTAATTGATTGAGGTTAACCTAGGGCCCCTGGGCTATAAGGAGATTTATAATGCACGTAACTTGTATATGTAACCTACGCCTTTTAAGAATATAGATTATCTAATAGAAGTATAGTCGCTAGCGAAACTGGCTTCCCTTAAGTGCTGCTGCAAACTTTCCACTTTATATATCCGGTAAAGCGTTAGATCTAAAATACACGTATTTAAAGAGCGCTAATAGTAAGCTTTTGTATATATTATAAAACTATATTTCTACCTACTATCTTTAAGCGGCTTATAAGGGTATAGCTAGTATAGGTTGGCCACCCTCCCTGCTTGTGGTGGCGACAATAGTGCTAAGTCACTTTAATTACCGTTAGGTATTTCTCGTAAGCATACTTATACAGCTTGATCGTTTTATATTTGCACTAGTTTTAGAGTCTAGACTTACTACTTTAGATATAAGAAAGTACCTATATAATCTACTAAATAAAGTAGCTTTAAAGTCTAGCCTCCATGTTCTCCCTCTGCCACTTATTTAGAGTTTTAAGCGACTTCTCTATGTTAGGATGCTGAGGGCTAAGGATCTTTTTTTGTTGCTTAAAGCAATTTTTTATTAGTAAGATAGCCTCTTTATTACAACTTTAGGACTTCTATGTGAAGGCGAGGTTGGCTATGCTAGTTAGTATAGAAGGATGCTCCTTCCCAAGCACCCTCTTTCTTGTCTCTATTACTTGCACCTTTAGCTCTTTAGCCTTCTTCCACCGCCCTTAATTCCTATATATTGACGCTAGGTTGGCTATACTGGTTAATATATCTAGATACTCTACCCTAAGCACCCTCTTTCTTGTCTCTATTACTTATATATCTAGCTCTTCGGCCTCCTTCCACCGCCCTTAATTATAAAACGTTAACGCTAGGTTGGCTATGCTGGTTAGCGTGTCTAGATGCTCCGCCCTAAGCACCCTTAAGTATATCTCTAGTTCTTTAACTTAAAGCTCTTTAGCCTTCTTCTACCGCCCTTAATTCTAAAATGTTAACACTAGGTTAGCTATACTGGTTAGCGTATCTAGATGCTCTACCCTAAGTACCCTTAAGTATATCTCTAGTTCTTTAGCTTGAAGCTCTTTGGCCTCCTTTTACCGCCCTTAATTCCTATATATTAACGCTAGGTTAGCCATGCTGGTTAGTATAAAAGGATGCTTTACCCTAAGCACCCTTGAACTTATCTTTATTACTTATATAAATAGCTCTTTGGCCTCCTTCCACCGCCCTTAATTCCTATATATTAACGCTAGGTTAGCCATACTGGTTAGTATAAAAGGATACTCCGCCTTAAGTACCCTTAAACTTGTCTCTATTACTTATACCTCTAGCTCTTTAGCCTCCTTCCACCGCCCTTAATTCCTATACGTTAACGCCAGGTTGGCTATGCTAGTTAGCGTATCTAGATACTCTGCCCTAAGCACCCTCTTTTTTATCTCTATTACTTGCATATCTAGCTCTTTAGCCTCCTTTTACCGCCCTTAATTCCAAAACATTAATGCTAGGTTAACTATGCTGGTTAGCGTGTCTAGATACTCCACCTTAAGTACCCTTAAGCATATCTCTAGTTCTTTAGCTTAAAGCTCTTTGGCCTCCTTTTACCGCCCTTAATTCCAAAACATTAACGCTAGGTTAGCTATACTGGTTAGCATATCTAGATGCTCTACCCTAAGCACCCTTAAGTATATCTCTAGTTCTTTAGCTTAAAGCTCTTTAGCCTCCTTCCACCGCCCTTAATTCCTATATGTTAACGCCAGGTTAGCCATACTAGTTAGCATAGAAGAATGCTCTACTCTAAGCTCCTTTTCTTAAGCCTCTATTACTTACACAAAAGCCTTTTCCGCCTCCTTATATCTTCTGTCGCTATAGACGTACTTCCTAAATTTCTAGAGTAATGCCACCTTTTTAAACCCTATATCTGCATCCAGCCTAGTCTTAAGAGCGTATTATATATATAGTAAGTATATCCTCTATACGCTCCTATTTCTATAGTTGTTGTTTAGAAATACCTTATCTAGTTATTTTAGAGCCTTAGCTGTCTATTATTGGAGAAAGCCCTTTATACGCAACCAGTTTCTAGTTATAAGATATATAAGCCAGTAAAGGCCCAGTAGTTTATTAGTCTTATATTTAATAATAAAGGAGTAGGCGCTAAGAGTCCTAATAGCGTTAACGGCATTTTTATTTAACTATGCTAGCGGGAGGAGCAACTGCGGAATATTCTTTATATTAATGCATAATATAAATAACAAATACTCTGCTGCCAATAGGTCGCAAGTCTAAATTTGCTTAAATGAAATCAGCTATATTATTATAATTGGATTCTTAATATCCCTATATCTTCCTTTGTCCTTAAACTCTTCGCTAAGAATATTAACAATATTCTGCTCTTTGTTATTAAGGAGTATAGCGTACTTTAAGAGCGTTATTTCGTTCTTATTAATATATATAGCCGCTTAGATAATTGCAAGGGGGAGATTAATAAGTTTTTGGAGCAAATCTATTATAGCTTAACTGTTAGTTAATAGGTTCTAGTAGATTAAGAATTTTTTAAGTAAGGCCTTTACTATGGGGTAGTCTATCTTGCTAATTAAGACCATATTCTTACCTACTAATTTTATTACAGCCTTTTAACTTTAGGTTATAAATAGAATAGATCTATACTTACTCTTTAGTAGATAGTTAATTTAACGGCTAGAGCTAAGTATATTATCTACTTTATCTATTTAGATATCTATATTATCAGCGTTATTAAATACTAATAGCTATTTACTAGAGCCTTCTTAACCTAAATAATATTAAATAAGCTTTTGGACGTCTCCCCGCTCCTTCTTAATATTAGAAATCTATAACTGGCGGCTAATCTCTAGGTACGCTTCTAGTATGCTTTTAATATTAGTTATAGGTACCTAGAACACTACGTAGTCTAGGTATTTCTCCCGCCATTAATAGGTAAATTTAAGTGCGATTTATATCTTCCTAACGCCTTTAAGGCCAAAGATCGTGACCTGCTTGCAGCAACTTTTGCTAGAAAGTATAGTATTAATCTAAGTAATTTCTAAAGTCCGACTAATAAACTGCGTGTTTCTTTAGAAAGGGACAATCTATAGGGCTTCTTTTTATAATGCTATATAGCATTTAGTTTTTACAGTTTAGAAGCTAAACGCGGATATACTAATATAGAGCTCTATTATACACTATATATTATATTTCTATATAACGTAAATATAATACTAGTATAAGGTTATAGCGCCCTTATAGAAATAATGTATAAGAGATTGGTCGCTGCTATACCTATTATAGATTAGCTAGGCGTCTATTTTTTCTATATAAAATTTGGGATATATACACTCTCTTTAAGTCCTAAGTTTTAAATATAGTTTTATACTCGGAACTCCTATGCCTAGTAATTAAGATACCTATCTATTACCGCCTTAATAGCCCCTTACTCTTAATATTCCGCTAAGCTAACACCCTATAGCCTTTAGTTAATATTAAACTGGAAGTATTACTTCTTATTAAAATGCTAGCGCTATTTAGCTATAAATCTCTTTTCTATATTCTTAGTCTAAGTGGTAAGCTTAATAAGCGTCCTAGAAAGAAACTTTAGTATATTATCCTTAATTACCTTTTTCCCTAGGTTCCCAGTTCTAATAGATATAAAGCACTTTATAAAAGGCTTTAAGTCTCCTATTCTAGAGTATTAGATATCTAATGCTTTACCTTCTATTTTATCTACTGGATTATTTGCCCCTAAACCGCTATTAGTAAACTTACGCGCTCTAATATTAATAGGGTTAAAGAAGGTTATTATAGCTAATATTATAAGTGCCGCTTAAAGAATAGTGGCATAAATAGGAAGCTTGCTAGAGTTATAGCTTCTTAGGCGTATAATATCCTTTATTTTATATATAATTGTGTAAATAAAGCTAATAGTATTAGATCTATTGCCCTATTACTTTAGAATACTTATACCTAATAGCCGCGTTCTACTCTATTATTAAAGAGATTGGTCTCTTTAGCTCTATAGCTGGTAATAACCTCTTTAACTACGCCCTTAAGCTTTACTATATTAAATTATGACTTTATATTGCTAGTCTAGCTAGCTAGAAACTAGCTCCTTTTTGTTTTAAAGACAGTTTTTATAAGTCTGGTATAAGCTATGATGTACTTATTAACATCTATTTTAAGGCGGCTAAGTATAATTGCGATTAGTCTACCTATGTTAGTGGCGCTAATATTAATAATATAGAACTATATACCCTTCTATACTGGTGCCGCTAATAAGGTTAAAAACCTTATATAGCTTTAATAGTAGAAAGTTCTTCTAGTCCTAGTTTAGGCGATCTATAAGGCCTTTTAAGATATAGAGCGTTAAGAGCCCTTATATGCTGCCGCTATTAAGAGATAGTAGACAGAGTCCTATACTATTAATAGGGTTTGGCTCTGTGCCGTATTTAGTTAATATTACTTACTCTATATCTTAATTGGCGGTTAAGGTCGCACTTACTTTTTAATATAAGGGGAGAAGAGAGTAAGGGGAGATTAGCCTTATAAGCGCTTCTAGGCTAGCTAAGAAGCGCTAGCAGGCTAAGAAGAAATGGGCTAAAGGTTAGGCCTTATAGCGCCGCTAAGGGCAGTAATAGGTAGTTAAGCATACACTAGAAGAGTAGAGTGTCCTTTATTATAGGCTAAGAGAAGGCTAAAGGCTAATAGAAGTAGGGTACTGGCCAGTCGCAGCTAGTAAAGTAGAGGGTCTGGCGCTAGCGAGGTCTACCTAGCCAGCCAGCACTTAGCTTCTGTTTATAGTATTCTATATACTTAACGCTGACGACTAAGGGCTTGTTTACTAACTTTTTTTTACCTATTCGCGTTTACCTGTTTGACGACGCCAGGAAGGCCCAATAGGTAGATTATAAGTGCTACTAGTAAGCGCTTATATAGGGGTATAGATTGAACAGGTTAGAGTAGTTTATTTACTAGAGGTAGTTACCAAGGTTATAGGTACACTGCTTTAGATATATAAGGCTTTATAGTTAAGGTTAGTAATAATTATATAATGCGGACAATCCTTTAAAAAAACATTATAATTAAGGTCGGATTAATTAAATAGGCCGCTTAGGTGAATATATAGGACCCCCCCTTTTTTATAGAGGGTATAGGTGGAATTCTACCTATTTAATAGCCTAGGTGGGCAAAATCGCGCAATCTATACTACTTTTAGCTATGTAATCGCGGTAAATATAAGGATGTTAAATAGGCTAGGTAGAATATTAATTTTAGCTACTAAGACAACCCAATAGGTAGAAAGCGAATAGGTGAAGTAAACAAGCAGCTTCTACCTGTTAGATATTTAGTCGACTTGGAAATATCTACCTGTTTATTCTAGGTGGGTTTTTTAGGCGATAAACAGGTAGGCGTAAATAGGTAAAAAAAAGTTAGTAAATAAGCCCTAAAGCTATAAAACAAGACGTCTTAAGTCTGTTAAATATAACACTAATATCTACATTTGCACACCTTATAAGATTAATAGTATAGGATAGTACGCTGTACTAATTATCTATCTTTAGCTAGTTGGCTAGGTAGACCCTACTAGCGCTAGACCCTCTACTCTACTGGCTATAACTGGCCAGTACCCTACCTCTATTAGCCCTTAGCCTTCTCTTAGCCTATAATAAAGGACACTCTGCTCTTCTAGTGCATGCTTAACTACCTATTACTACCCTTAGCGGCGCTATAAGGCCTAACCTTTAGCCCGTTCCTCCTTAGCCTACTAGCGCTCCTTAGCTAGCCTAAAAGCGCTTATAAGGCTAGTTTCCCCTTACTCTCTTCTCCCCTTATATTAAAGAGTAAGTGCGACCTTAACCGCTAATTAAGATATAGAGTAAGCAATATTAACTAAGTATGGCGCGGAGCTAAACCCTATTAATAATATAGGGCTCTATCTGCTGTCTCTTAATAGTGGCGGCATATAAGGGCTCTTAACGCTCTATATCTTAAAAGGCCTTATAGATTACCTAAACTAGGACTAGAAGAACTTTCCGCTATTAAAGCTATATAAGGTTTTTAACCTTATCAGCGGCACCAGTATAGGAGGGTACGTAGTTCTATATTATTAATATTAGCGCCACTAATATAGGTAGACTAATTGCAATTATGCTCAGCCGCCTTAAAATAGATATTGATAAGTATATTACAGCTTATACCGGACTTATAAAAACTATCTTTAAAATAAAAAGGAGCTGGTTTCTAGCTAGCTAAACTAGTAATATAAAGTTATAATTTAATACGGTAAAGCTTAAGGGCGTAGTTAAAGAGGTTATTACTAGCTATAGAGCTAAAGAGACTAATCTCTTTAATAATAGAGTAGAACGCGGCTATTAGGTATAAGTATCCTAAAGTAATAGGGCGATAGATCTAATGCTATTAGCTTTATTTATATAATTATATATAAGATAAAGGATATTATATACCTAAGGAGCTATAACTCTGGTAAGCTTCCTATTTGTGCCACTATCCTTTAAGCGGCACTTATAATATTGGCTGTAATAACCTTCTTTAACCCTATTAATATTAGAGCGCGCAAGTTTGCTAATAGTAGTTTAGGGGTAAATAATCTGGTAGATAAAATGGAAGGTAAAGTATTAAATATCTAGTGCTCTAGAATAGGAGACTTAAAGCCTTTTATAAAGTGCTTTATATCTATTAGAACTGGGAACCCAGGGAAGAAGGTAATTAAAAATAATATACTAAAGTTCCTTTTTAGGACGCTTATTAAGCTTACTACTTAGACTAAGAATATAGAGAAGAGGTTTATAGCTAAATAGCGCTAGTATTTTAATAAGAAGTAGTACTTCTAGTTTAATATTAACTAAGGGCTATAAGGTATTGGCTTAGCAGAATATTAAAAGTAAGGGGCTATTAAGGTGGTAATAGATAGGTATCTTAATTACTAGGCGTAGGAGTTCTAAGTATAAGACTATATTTAAAACTTAGGACTTAAAGAGAGTGTATATATCCTAAATTTTATATAGAAAAAATAGACGCCTAGCTAATTTATAATAGGTATAGCAGCGACCAATCTCTTATATATTATTTCTATAAGGGCGCCGTGACCTTATACTAGTATTATATTTATATTATATAGGAATATAACATACAGCGTATAATAGAGCTCTATATTAGTATATCTATATTTAGCTTCTAAACTGCGAAAACTAAATGCTATATAGCATTATAAAAAGAAGCCCTATAGATTGTCCCTTTCTAAAGAAATACGCAGTTTATTAGTCAGACTTTGGAAATTGCCTAGGTTAATACTATACTTTCTAGTAAAAGTTACTACAAGTAGGTCACGATCTTTAGCCTTAGAGGCGTTAGGAAGATATAAATCGCACTTAAATTTACCTATTAATAGCGGGAGAAATACCTAGACTATATAGTGTTCTAGGTACCTATAACTAATATTAAAAGTATACTAGAAGCGTACCTAGAGATTAGCCGCTAGTTATAGATTCCTAATATTAAAAAGGAGTGGGGAGACGTCTAAAAGCTTATTTAATATTATTTGGGTTAAGAAGGCTCTAGTAAATAGCTATTAGTGTTTAACAATACTAATAATATAGATATTTAGATAGATAAAGTAAATAATATACTTAGCTCTAGCCGTTAAATTAACTATTTACTAAAGAGTAAGTATAGATCTATTCTATTTATAACCTAAAGTTAAAAGGCTATAACAAAATTAGTAGATAAGAATGTGGTCTTAGTTAGTAAGATAGACTACCCTATAGTAAAGGCCTTACTTAAGAAATCCTTAATCCACCAGGACCTGTTGACTAATAGTTAAGCTATAATAGATTTACTCCAAAAACTTACTAATCTCCCCCTTATAATTGTCTAAGCGGCTATATATATTAATGAGAATAAAATAACGCTCTTAGAGTATGCTATACTCCTTAATAATAAAGAGCAGAACATTATTAATATTTTTAGTAAAGAGTTTAAGGATAAAGAAAGATATAGGGATATTAAGAATCCAATTGCAATAGTATAGCTAATTTTATTTAAGTAAATTCAGACTTGCAACCTATTGGCGGTAGAGTATTTGTTATTTATATTATATATTAACACAAAGGATATTCCATAGTTACTCCTCCTACCAGCATAGTTAAATAAAAATGCCATTAATACCATTGGGACTCTTAATGCCTACTCCTTTATTACTAAATATAAGACTAATAAACTACTAGGCCTTTACTAGCTTATATATCTTATAACTAGAAACTAGTTGTATATAAAGGGCTCTCTCTAATAATAGACAGTTAAGGCTCTAAAATAACTAGATAAGGTATTTCTGGATAATAACTATAGAAACAGGAGCGTATAGAGGATATACTTACTATATATATAATACGCTTTTAAGACTAGGTTAAATGCAGATATAGGGTTTAAAAAGGCAGCGTTACTCTAGAAATTTAGGAAGTATATCTATAGCGACAGAAGATATAAGGAGGCGGAAAAGGCTTTTATATAAGTAATAAAGGCTTAAAAAAAGGAACTTAGAGCAGAGTATCCTTCTATACTAACTAGTATAGCCAACCTAGCGTTAATATATAGGAATTAAGGGCGGTGGAAGGAGGCCAAAAAGCTAGATATATAAGTAATAGAGATAAAAAAGAGGGTACTTAGGGCGGAGCATCCTTTTATACTAACCAGCATGGCCAACCTGGCGTTAATGTATAGGAATTAAGGGCGATAGAAGGAGGCCGAAGAGCTAGATGTGCAAGTAATAGAGATAAAAAAGAGGGTGCTTAGGGCGGAGCATCTAGATACGCTAACCAGCATAGCTAACCTAGCGTTGACGTTTTAGAATTAAGGGCGGTAGAAGAAGGCTAAAGAGCTATTTATGCAAGTAATAGAGATGAAAAAGAGGGTACTTAGAGTAGAGTATCCTTTTATGCTAACTAGTATAGCTAACCTAGCATTAACATATAGGAATTAAGGGCAGTAGAAGGAGGCTAAAAAGCTAGACGTATAAGTAATAGAAATAAGAAAGAGGGTGCTTAGGGTAGAGCATTCTTCCACACTAACTAGTATAGCCAACCTAGCGTTAACATTTTGGAATTAAGGGTAGTAGAAGAAGGCTAAAGAGCTAGAGGTATAAGTAATAGAGACAAGTTTAAGGGTGCTTAGGGCGGAGCATCCTTTTATACTAACCAGTATGGCTAACCTGGCGTTAATATATAGGAATTAAGGGTGGTAGAAGGAGGCTAAAGAGCTAGATATATAAGTAATAGAGATAAGTTTAAGGGTGCTTAGGGCAGAGCATCTAGATACGCTAACTAGTATAGCCAACCTGGCGTTAACGTATAGGAATTAAGGGCGGTGGAAGGAGGCTAAAGAGCTTTAAGCTAAAGAACTAGAGATATGCTTAAGGGTGCTTAGGGCAGAGTATCTAGATATACTAACCAGTATAGCTAACCTAGTATTAATGTTTTAGAATTAAGGGCGGTAGAAGAAGGCTAAAGAGCTTTAAGCTAAAGAACTAGAGATATACTTAAGGGTACTTAGGGTGGAGTATTTAGATACGCTAACTAGCATAGCTAACCTAGCGTTAATGTTTTGGAATTAAGGGCGGTGGAAGAAGGCCAAAGAGCTAGATATATAAGTAATAGAGATAAGAAAGAGGGTGCTTAGGGTAGAGCATCTAGATATACTAACCAGTATAGCTAACCTGGCGTTAATATATAGGAATTAAGGGTGGTGGAAGAAGGCCAAAGAGCTAGAGGTGCAAGTAATGGAGATAAAAAAGAGGGTACTTAGGGTAGAGTATCCTTCTATATTAACTAGCATGGCTAACCTAGCGTTAACGTTTTAGAATTAAGGGCGGTAAAAGGAGGCTAAAGAGCTAGAGGTGCAAGTAATGGAAATAAAAAAGAGGGTGCTTAGGGAGGAGTATCCTTTTATGCTAACTAGTATAGCCAACCTCGCCTTTATATGGAAGTCCTAAAGTTATAATAAAGAGGCTATCTTACTAATGAAAAATTGCTTTAAGTAATAAAAAAAGATCCTTAGCCCTTAGCATTCTGATATAGAGAAGTCGCTTAAAACTCTAAATAAGTGGCAAAGGGAGAATATAGAGGCTAGACTTTAAAGCTACTTTATTTAATAGATTATATAGGTACTTTCTTGTATCTAAAGTAGCAAGTCTAGACTCTAAAACTAGTGCAAATGCAAAACGATTAAGCTGCGTAAGTATGCTTACGAGAAATACCTAACAGTAATTAAAGTGACTTGGTACTATTGTCGCCACTATAAGTAGGGAGGGTGGCTGACCTATACCGGCTATACCCTTGTCGTTACGCCCCGGTAGCACGAATTTATAGAGAACTTTTAAAAGAGGAGGATATTTATCTTAGATATTCTTTTAATTAAATCCTGGTCTTTTGTTTATCTAGTTCCTGCTATAAGGCGGCCCCTATGGCCTACTAAACAAAGCCCTAGAGCCCTAATGGTTACTTTGACTCCTAAACGCGTATTGGCAACACTACCTCTGGCTACGCCAGTAGCTCTACTAAGAGGACGTATAAGGAAACTGAGCGCGAAGGCGCTAGAGGCCTAGCAGTTGCTAAAAACATAAACAATTACGCTATAATTAACGCAGAATAGACTACCCCTATTCCCTACTATAAGTGTCTCCGTCTCACCTAAATATAAGGGAAGAAGTACTAACTTAGAGGAAATTATAAGGCTTATTATAAATCTAAAAGAAATTATAATATAGTAGAGTAGTGTTATTACAAACCAGAATAGCATTATTAAAAGCGTCTAAGATAACCTTATAGAGATCTACTTAAAATAGCAGAGCCTTAAGAGCTAATACGCCGAACTCTAAGAGGAGATCCGTTCTCTTTAAACGTAGTTTAATAATTTTTTAGCATTACCTCCATTAACATAATTATGGGCGTTAGTTGCGGCTAGCGGAGGCGTAATGGGATTAGGGATAACTCTTTTATAAATAATAAGCACTGGGAACCCTTATAAGGAGCCTAATAGTTAACTAGTAATTAATATCAGCTAAGCAGGATAGGGAGTAATAGAGAAGGTAATAAATATAAAGGTGGCAAAACAAACTATTATATAGGGTATAAGTGATATTAAAAGACTTATAGGGGCCACAATTAAGGACTTCTAAGTATGGCGAGCAAACGACAATATGAGCGTTATTAAATTCTTAGTAGAAAAGGATAAAGAGGCTACATTCTAGCAGATAACTACTTAGTAACTTAAACCGCATATCCCTAAGGCTAGGCTTATTAGACTTAAGTAGTATATAGTTAAAGCGGACTAGGTTAAAGTAGCTCTAGTAATAGATATAGATAGTAAAAAAGTAAGCAAGTTAGCTATAAAGTGGTTTAGGGTGGAGAATGGGGTAGAGGTATATATAATAAGATAGCTTAGAAGACTAAGGCCTAGCGGCTAGTACGTATTAGTAGTGGTTAAGGTGGCGACAAAGGAGGATATAGAGAAGCTTCTTAGGATAGATAGTGTGTTGTTTAATAGGGGTGCGATTATAGTGTTGCCATTTAAAGAGTGATGCACTCTAGTGGCATATTTTAAATGTAGAAGGTTTGAATACAGAGCTAGAGACTACATATAACCTAATACGTGCGATATGTGTGGCTAGGAAGGCTATCTTTAGTGTAAAACAGTAAACCTATGCTGTGTAAACTGCTAGGGCCTATACTAAGCCTTATACTATAAGTGCCTAGCATATAGGAAAGAGAAGGACAGGATTCTTATAATTTAGTAGTATAGGTAACCGGGTCCCTATTTTTATCCTCTATTAAATTTTGTTTTAGATCTTGCCTTAATATACAATTGCCGCCGCCCTCTTAACCTGCTTATTAGTATTGGGCTATTTAAGAATAATACGACTTGGTAAACTGCTACTAAGGGGAGCAGCTATTGCAGTTATTGGCAATAGTGGCTAGAGAGGCGCTCTTTAAGGGTAGAGGCGGATACGGGCAGGTTATAGGATGGAATTTTGACATATATATACACTCTTTATCTCTTAGGTTTGTATACTCTCTCTTTATTTCCTATATTAATTACAGTGTTAAAGGAAGGAGAAATAGCTCTTATAGTTGGCTACTAAATTGGAGCCGGTATAATTCGTGTCAGTTTACTCTAGTTAGCGCTTAGTAACGGCCTATACCTAAGTTAGACGGTATATGGCCATAATAGAACATACATATATATATATATACGTCGTTACGCCCCGTCTTCACACCTTGCGGGGTGGCGTAAATATAGTGCATTAAGCGCTTAATAAGCATATTATATTATTTAAGCAGTGTGGCTGCCTAACGCTATAGGGTATTTCTTAGATCTAGCTATATTAAGACTAAAGCGCCTTGGCGAGAAGTGGTATAATAATTCTGCGAGCGCTTAGGGCGGAAGCCGATTTCGCTGTTAACACCTGCAATATTTTATGTCCTTATATTTTAGCAACCTCTTAAAAATGGCTATAATGAAAAATGGCGGCCGTGAAAAGTCGCTTTAAGTCTTGCCGCGAGCAGCACACTGTGAGAAAAGTTTTATTATGCTTACGCTAACCTAAAATAGGTGCAATTAAGGTCTATAGACGCCACTGGTCTAACCTCTGTGCTGTTAGACAGAGAGGTAGTCTTTCTGTTTAGTTTGGTTTAGTTTTATTCTTGCACTATAGGGTGCTAAAAAGGTCTATAGGCTTACTAATCTAATCTAATCTAATCGGAATAAATAAAATTCTGTTAAGTCCACGTTTTAAGGTAGTCTTTTCTTTATAGCGGACCAAATGAGTTATAGGCCAGCTGACTCATCGCTGCTAAGCATATAAAGGTGGAGAACTTATAAGCTTACTGTAAGCGAGTCTCTTAACTTTAATCTAATATACAAAAACTTGTCCATACACGCAAACGATAACGAGATATTCTTGACATAGAAGCAACTAGATAGAAATAAAACACCGAGCTAAGAAAATCCTAATTAACGCCTTAATTCTTAATGCCGAAAGACAAGAATATAATTGTAAAAATCTTCCTTATAAGAAATTTCTTATACCTTAGATCTCTTAGGATCTCTATCTATAGTGGGATCTACCTTTCTCTTGCGTACCCTTCTCCTTAATATCTCTTCTAATAAATCCTCTAATGCCTTTCCTAGTTGATCTCCTTGCTTATACGGTTTACTCCTCTTGGCTATCTCTATTATAACATCTTTAAGTGGTTTGTATATCTTAGCATAACGGCGAAAGAGATGGGGATTCTTAGCATAGTATAATATAAGTCTGTTTGGTGGTATGTCCACGGCTGAAACCTAGGTAGGATACCAGCATATTACTGCAATAGGGCCGAATATAGATATAAATGATTTATGACTAGGGCTTTGGAGACATCTCAAGTCCTTTATTATAAAACAAGAAGGCAACCATAAGACGAAATACTTCAGTTATCTACGCGAAATCATGGCATCGGAAATCGTTAATACTTTAAATGGGGGAGATACAACTCCAAGAAACGTTATAAGATTAGCTAAGCTATTCCCTGCTTACTTATTAGTATTGCTAAATAAATATAGGGGTCTTATAAATATACCTTGAGTTACTGGCAAAACGTGTTTAGAAACCGCAACTGTATCTACTAGTTAAGGCGAGTCTATCTTGGCCTCGCCATGGTCCTTTATTAGCTTAGGTAAGACTGTCTTGGTTTCGCTGCGGCCTTCCAGGCTCTTAAGGTAATTGGCGTATATTTTCATATCCTCTTATATGTTACCCTCTATATTGTCATCAATTTTATAAGAGTTGACCTTATTAGGTGTTTGAGTAAGCATATAAAGTATCTGTTTCTGTATAGGGTCGGAAAGCTATAATTGTTTCTTCTCCCTGCTAACAGATGCTATGTCTTTGTTATCAATACGATTCTAGGATAATTTAAGGTTTCCAGTAAGTTAATAAACAGGTATATTATCTTTAGGGCGATAGCATATCGTGATATTTTTATAAGTACTGATTAAGGACCTATAGGTTATGTTAGCAACGTATCTAAGCTTAGTTAAGGTAATATACATAATGTCTGGTATTCTTATAAAGATAGTAAGGGATGTATGGTTAAGAGGTTAAATTTAAAGGTGAGTTAAATTAATAGCAGATAAAAACCAGGAGCACGACGTTTATATTCTATTTCTCTCCCGGGGTAGAGTTAGGACAAAAGGCAGAAGGGAAAGTTGGAGTATACTAGCCGCCCTTTTCTACCCTATGTAGTGTCTGTGGTACAATATTTAGTGGCTGTGATTACTCTTAGCTTACGTATTGTCTGCGCCCAAGACTATAGGCGCCTAGAGTGATCTATAAGTGAGGCATTACTTGGAGTAGTTATTAGCTGAGCTATTACTGAATTTATATAGCTGACGATCCCTAATAGACGCCATACGCCTTAGTAGGGTTTAGAAGCGTTTGTATAAAGTTATAAACTAGAATTAGAAGTTAACAATAACCCCTTATAACGCCTCTCTTAGCAGAAATAGCATTATATAATCCACTTCCAACGCCTATCCTTCCTAGGGCAAGACGCTGCCTAAGCAGTAGACTTATCCTAGCCAGTTAGTCTCATATATTAACCCCCTATCTGTGGTAAAGGAGCTATTGGTGCCTCTAGGGTGGTTTAATTAGCATTCTAGCTAAGCCCTTTATAAGCGCTCCGCCTTATATGGGCGGTAATCAACTCCTGTTAATCTGCCTTGCGTTAGGGGAGATCTTTTACTTAAAGCGCTAAGCAGCCGGTACTTAGAGGTCCATAGGCTTGTTCTATATCCCAACAATATCAACCACGATTTCTTCTTAAGTGGTATTTACAACCCCAAGTACCTACGAGCGCAGCGTCCCTAAATTGTCAGCTAGTGAGTGGGCGTTCATAGATAGAGAAACCGACTTTAGAGATAACGGCAACATAGAGGCGTTAGCTAGTTGGGGAAGTGGCTTTAGCAATAAGGATTAAGAATGGGACGCAGAGACATTGTGTAGTAAAGAAAATGGTTTCAGCACTAAAGATTAAGAAATAGGGGTAGATAGCGACGAGGCCATATAGGTGATGGTTAGATATAGTGGCCTTGGCTTTATAGTCTTAAATCTGTAAGTATAGGATATAAATATAAAGAAGATTTCTAATAAAAGCTAGTAAAAGGGTTAAAACTTTAGCCTCTTTTTGTTTAGCCTATCGCGAAATGAAACAATATTTTACTATTTCTACTAGAGTCTCTGCCTACTTGACTTATAGCGAGCTATAAAGCATTCGTAATAATCTATACTTTTACTTGGATGAATTTATTCACTACCTTAAAAGCAATAATAATAGGTAAATCTATGCTGACAACCTAGGATTTTTTAAATTTCTTATGGACCTGGGACGTATGCCACCTCAGCAACTATTAGTCGTGTTTAAGACTATAGTACTTATAGATTTATATCTTAAGGATATAAACATATTTTTTTATAGTGTTTTCTTTTTGTTTAAATCATTTCTCTGCTTATAGTACATAGCGGTTATTCATCTATTCCGGTGTGGTGGGGAGGGGTGGTTGGGTTACGCAAGGGGGCTTAGACTTATAGCTACGCTTATAGGGCTGTTTACATAGGAACTTCTCCAAGTGTATATAAGGGGTCTTTATTTAGGAACTTCTTTAATATTTTTAGATCTGGGACTTATGTATTTCTTTTTTTTATAGTCTTAGTATTTTCCTAATATTTGCTTCCCATTTACATGCTAGGCGTTAATAGAGGGCGCTAGGTTAGATCACCCTACTTACACAATCACTCTGCTTGTATAATTACTCTACTTATATGATTGCCTAGCTCGCACGATTACCTAGCTCGCACAATTACCTAGTTCGCACGATCGCCCAGCTCGCATAATCACCTAGCTCGCAGGATTGCCTAGCTCCTATAAGCACCATGCTCGCACGGTTACCTAGCTCGCACAATCACCTAGCTTATAGGATCGGCTAGCTCCTATAAGCATCCAGCTCGCATGATTACCCAGTTCGCATAATTGCCCAGCTCGTACGATTACCTAGCTTACAGGATTGCCTAGCTCCTACGAGCACTATACTCGCACAATTACCTAGCTTGTAGGATCGCCTAGCTCCCACGAGCATCTAGCTTATACGATCAAAGCCGAAGTTATTAAACCCATTAATACCCAATTTACACGCTAGGCATTAATTAAAGGGCGCTAGGTCAGACCACCCTACTTATACAATTACCTACCTTGTAGGATCCCCTAGCTCTTATAAGCCCCTAGCTCCTATGACCTCCTAGCTTATAGGACTAAAGCTATAGCCGCTAAATCCGTTAAGATCCTGGCTGTATATTTAAAGGGCGCTACGCCCAACTACCCAGCTCGCTCTTTTTATAGAATTCCTTAATCAATCGATAGTACCTAAAGGAAATCGTTATAGAGGAAGTAAGGAACGATGGTTAGAGTAGTAAAATATGGACATAGGAGCATTTGTAAGCGCGCATTAAATTTATCCTCTAACAGCTAGCACTATTTAATTTTAATCTAATAAACTGCGCCAAACACAGTGCTTTTTGACTTTAAGACTAAAGATAAACCATAACCAGATCCTTATTACTACTACTCCTCTTATTTATAGCTCCTGGTATTAGTGTTATAGCTACCTTCCCTAACGAAACTTATATTCGCACTTGGAACAATAAAGGTGTATATATTTGTAAACTTTAACAGGTCCTTTAACAGGTCCGTGTCTGGATTGATATTGACACTCTTTTACTATTAGCAGTGCTATATAAATATGAGCAGGTATGCTTATACAGTACCAAGTTTTTATATCTGATATATCTGACTCTTTATATGGTATGCCTACAACGCACCAAGTTATTATATCTGACTCTATATTTGGCTCTTTTTCCGTTTCCACCGGACATTCCTTATAGGCTTTGTGTTTATACACACACGTTGTTCTATATTTTAGCGGACCATCTCCGCAGTAACACTAGTAGCGGTTACGATAAGCTTAATAACTAAAATGGCTAGACTTATACAATACTAGACCAGATAGCTAGATATAGAAGGCTAGGAGTGGCTGGCCTCTATAACTTCTATTAGGGGAAACCTGTATAGCCTATATCAGCACCACTAAAACAGCGATAGTGGTCGAGGCCTATATAGGTCTACACTGTGCGCATATTAAATGCTTATAATTAGGACACCTTGCCCTAAGTCTATATTCCTTATAACAGTGCTGTGCCTTTTATTAGACCATTTAATATTATTATAGAAGGATATATACGCAAACCCAATATATCTGCGGCGACTGAAATTGTTATTATGGGGCCTATGGAATTATTTAATAGCAAAACTCATAATGCGTGGTTTATAACTCTTAGATTTAATAAGCGTGTTTTCTTTTTAATTAGATTTAGTACCAAGATTAAGCTTTTCAAGTTGCTCTAATAGTTGCATACGATTTTCTATACTGGATATTCTTTGCTAGGATTAAGAATAGGAAGGCCAAAAGTCTGGAATTTATAGGTGGACATGCAGGGCAGCCTAAAAGGCAGAAGTCTTGGCACATTATATAAGCTCTTATATTCAGCGGGCTGTATATTATTTTATAGCTACCGCAGAGATCTATAAGGTGTACTATACTATTTATAAGGCGTATATGCTAGCTTCCAACCTCTCCATTCCGTCTATATTATCCGTCGCTGTCTACCTTTCGTAGTATGATCCACGTTGATTAAGCAACTTAGTATGACTTCCCCTTTCTTTTACCTCTCCCTTTACTAAGAAAATAATTTCGTCGGCACCCGTAACTATACTAAGACGATGAGCAGCAGGTTATACTTGCATAGATCCAATCTTTTATGTCTATAACTCCACCCGCTGTTTTCGGTCTACCAGTTAGTAGGTTGTAGGCATTTTAGATACTTACAGCAGCTACAGTTCTTTCGAGAAATGCTTTAATATGAGCTACTCTTGTGCTATGCTTGTTAAACCACGCAATACTATAAAAGGGCACCATACAAATATCCATAAGTGCGGTTGTAAAGACTTTTCTCTAACTTGGTTAAGTTGCGTTACGCTTTAGCTAGAGTTAAGAGCACAAGGGCTAAACGCCTAGAACTTATACGGCAGGTAGGGCAGTAAAAGGTAGAAGTCTTAGCACATATATGAGTTAGCGCTCCTATATTACCAGCCTACTAATATAGGCTTATTACTATCCACAAGGCTGTATACACTAACCTCCTATTTTATTTAGCTTCTATCCCTGCCGTTACCCACTGTCTACATTTCATAGTATATCCTACGTCGATTAAGCAACTCTGTATAACTTCCCCTTTCCTTTATCTCTCCTCTATTTAAGACAATAATGTTATTGGCGCCCGCGACTGTACTAAGATAATAAGCAATAAGTAAAGTTATTTAATTTTATGCTTTACTTTTAAGTGACTTATAAAGCAACACCTCTGTTAAATTATCTATAGCAGAGGTAGCTTTATTAAGAAGTAAAATCTTTGCCTTTTTGAGGATAGCACTTGCAATGGTAATGCGTTAACGTTTACTACCCAAGAGTTTAACACCTCCTTCCCTAATAGTGGTGTTATATCCACCGTCGCAATCTACGATCCGCTTGTAAATAGAAGCGGCTTTATAGGCTTCCATAATTCCATTACCATCTGCGCTAATTCTATACGCTATATTTTCTTTAATCGACCTATTTAGTAAATTGGGGTTTTGTGATACAACTGCAATATTCTCTTATAGACTACTAAGCGTAACATCATAGATATTTTGGCCATCAATTTTAACATTCCCTTTATTAGGGTTGATAAAACGTTATAAGAGGTTAAGGACTATAGTCTTGCCGCTTCTGCTTTGTCTAATAAGTGCAATAGTCTTTCCTCCCTTGACCATAAAACTAATCTTTTCTACTACCGGCTTGCCGCCACCGGGGTAGGAAAATGAGATGTTGTTGAATTTAATGTAACTAATAGCAGCCTTAAGGCATGTTACTCCTTCTTTTTTGATGACAGATGGCCTAGATTAAAGAAGTTTGGAAAAGCGTTCTCCTTCACTAAGGTACTGTATAAGCAGCTTATATAACTGTGTAAGAAATCCTATAAAGCTATATAGCTTTGGCTATAAAATAATTAGAATATATAAGCTGCCTAGAGTTATGGTACCCTCTCTAATGTGAAGAATTACGAGCTATATTGCGGTTAGTAGCCTAATCAATTAGGATATATCCTGTAAAAAATTGGCAGATAGCGCCGTCTAAGCAATTTATAGTATTAGCTTAACGGCATCTATTACCACAGAGGAAAATTGGGCCAGCTCGCGATCTTTATAATTAGCTGAAGCCACCAGTGTCTAATATTTAACTCCTTTAAATCTGATCTGGTTTTCCCTATATTGACTTACAGAATGTTCCTAATACAGCTGGAAAAGCTTAGGATTCTTAGCAAGTTCGATCTAGATATATACAACGACTATGGCTATTATAATAAGTCCAATATACCTATTAATGACGCGTGATATATAGGCTGTAATAGTGATGAAATCGACTACTGAAGGCACTGTATTGAGGAATACTATTTCCGCTATAGAGATAAATCTCTCTCCTAAACCTAGAACCTCCAAAACTTCCCCAGAGCTTTTATCTTTATGGAAGTCTATTAAGAGTCCTATAACGTGTCCGAAGCCACCCTCTTTGATATTGCGCTTTATAGATGTTATAATGTGCCTTCTTGCCATTGGTATAAATTTTATCGGAATGAGGAAAAGATTCTATATTATATAGAAGAAGAATTCTCGAGCAGGGGAGGAACCTATAAAACACTAGTTAGTTAATCCTATTAAAAACAATATAAATATATATACCAAATCTAATAGCATCTATTATTGCACCCTTCTGTATCGATGGTAAAATCACTAGTGGCCTATAGGCTCCTTCCGCAATAACTATAAAGCAAATTAAAACCCATATTTCTAAATCCCTTGGCCGCAAATATGGTATAATAACTAAGAGGTCTCTTCCACAATCTCGCTAGCTTTTTATATTGCTAGTTTAGGGTTGCTCTCTAAGTAGCGGCTTAGCTTTAGTTATAAGGTAATATATTCTACCTAGGATAGAGAGTCTAACCAATAGAAATATTCTTAGAGATGATATTATAAGGCACATAACTTAATGGACATTGCTTAGTTGGCTAATAGTAAGGAGGATAAAGTGGGCGACGTCTAGGGTATAGGCGGCTAGGCAAGAGCTAAAATAAGGATGCCTTTCCTCAGGTGACCGAATTATTTTAAAATGAAAAAAGACCTAAATACTACTCCATACAAGTATTGAAACTTCTAGGAAGGCCTAAATATTAGGTTAGTATAAAACTATGGTCCCATAGGGCAGGTTCATACACATATATATATAGTAATTTGCTTAAACATAACCTAGAGAATACCTTCTATAACCTAGGAGTACTATTAAATCTGCTTATAAATAGCAGGATTTAAATATTTACATAGCTAGTTATAACCCCTGCTACCATCTATAATATAAAAGTGGGTGGCCCCTGTATAACTAATACTAACTGCGATCTTAAAGCTTAAACAGTATAGGTAAGGAAAGAAACGGTTAGAAGTAAGAGATAAATATAGTTAAACGTCATAAGTAGCTCTATGGTTTGTGGTTCTATAGAATAAGATATAGATATATAGGTATCTTTAGCGCTCTATATAGCTTTCTAAGTGCAAGTAGAGACAGCACTACTAGACCTTTATTCGCCCCAATCTCTGACGAAATGACACGCAAAAAACTGGGACGGAAGTAGCTATCTGCACTAAAATAAGACCGCATATGCACGCTACTGACAACTAGATACCGCCCAAGCGCCCTGACGCGCCTTCCACATTCCAGCTCTCTTATGTAATTGCGTGATGCTAAACCTATACACTAGGGTACCCTGCATTCCAAGCGCTTATATTATCTATATAATTAATGCCATTCTGCTTTAGTAGGTACTTGACCTTAACAGAAGTACTAAATTGCGTAAATAGAGCGCGTTGGTAAACCTATATAGTAATTTTAGTTAGCTGACGGTCTGATCTCTTCCACTTAGCAGTTAATAAGACTAGATCTTAAGCTTCTTTGTTCCTCTAATATCTCCGCTCCCTCTCTGTTAGAGGTGGCTCCCCTTTTATAGATTTATAATTTAGAGCTTGCCTCTTTTAGGAATTGTATATTATATAACCCTATAATAAGTTAGCTAAAGGAAATTTGGTAAAAGGTAGTTCTTACTAGTGGCATAATCTTCTTACAAGTTGTACAAAAATGAGTCCTATACGCTGTATACTAGTATAAGTTGTCTATTGAAAAACAACCACTATACGTCGGTCGACTTTTTAGCGTAGTCCTCTTTAAGCCACAACACTAAGGGGTATAAGGTTGAGGGAGTGAATTATATAAAGATTAATTTGTCTCATCTTTGGTTTTGGCTATAATAGTTACAAACTAATTAGGATTATTTAATATCTAGATAAGCTATTTTTCTTTTCTAGCTGGGGCAACAGTATATACAAAAGTGGAAATTAGCCTTAAGGCGGAATATAGATCCCGCTGGAAGATCTGCATATAGGAGGCGTTGGTGGCTTTATTAGACTTTCTTATATATGAGCAAAGAGGCCTTGACAAATTACAGCGGCCCACCCTATTATTAAGTCGCAACTTTCTTATATATAAGCAAACGATTTTCTTATATATAAGTAAATGACTTTCTTATATATAAGCAAAGAAGACTTAATAAATTAGAATGATTTCCACTTATAGATAATTAGACCATTCCCACTTTTAAGAGCTTATCCTATTGGAGAGTCGCACCTTTCTTATATATAAGAAAATGAAACTTGCCTTATATAAGTCTAGAGTAACTCTTTGTAGTTAATTTATGCCCTTATATGGGAATTGCCTCTCTCCCTAACCTAGGATAAAAGAAGTTATATTGCTAATTAATTGTGTGGTCTTACTCTAGCTCCTTAGCCGCTTTAAATATATATAGAGACTATAGATCTTGGGCGTTTGTCTCTTAGCTACTATGCTTTACTTCTCTCTTCCACTTTACGCTTGACTTAGAGTGTACTCTTTCTAAATGTCCTAGTATCGCATTATTTAGGACTTAGGACACCCTATACGTTATACTAATGGTGCTATTTCTGCTCTTACGCCCCCTTTAATTGAATAGAAGGGTTTATTACGCTCTAGCACTCCATCTCCCCTCTATAGCCTATCTAAATGGCAGAGTCTAACACGGTTTGGCAGCCTAGCTCCTTCCTACCACAATCTAGCCGAATAGAAGCATCTACTATACTCTACCACTCCACCTCATTCTCCCTACAATCTATCTGGCTAGGAGGATTTATTACACTCTGGTACCTTACCTCCTTTCTATAGTAAGCGACCTAAATAGGAGGATCTATTACACTCTATCTCCTGTAGACCCTTTAAGGCCGTTTGGGAATATTATATTCCACTAATCCTAAACTTGCTCCTTTTCTCTTGGGTGTGCTCTACTTATAACCTTAAACTAGATTCTTAGCATTACCCTAAACTAGCTATATACCATATATTTTTAGAGGATATATGTTCTAAATTTACATTGGATTAAAGGTATATATTGGTGTAGTTATATTAGGAGGTCTATAGGTTCGACAAATATTTGTTTAAGGTGTTGTCACAGCTAAAGTAGCTTAAATTAAGCCGTGAGGTTTGCTTACTGGTGTTTAAAAGCAGTGTGGCACATCTTCTGCTTTTGCTTTAGAACAAAGGAAAAGAATATAATAGCTTAGAGGAAGCTATGGTAAGACAAGTACCTATCCTTTTAGTTTTATATATACTAAAATTTATAAGCAGGCTATAGCCAAGCGAATAGTAATTGAGGAGATAAGGAGTTGTGATTTAAAGATATAAACTAAGTGTTCTGATTATTCTGCTCTTTAAAAAGCTATATACCGTCAAAGAGTACATACTAAAATACTCGCCACTGGTTGAATTGATAGAGTGCCTCTTAGTGGATTTAAGGACGACTTTCCTTTAATTAAAGTGCTGTGGCTAAGACTGATTGTAGAATTGCAGCGGGATAGTATTAGTAGAGCGGGTTCTTTGTATATAATTGGTTATAATTAGTATATTATTTTATTCACTATTATGAAAATGCTTCTATAACTATTAAATGTTTTTAATCCCCTTTCCAGATAGAGTAAGGCGGGAACAAGTAGTCGGAACTGGGCATTCTATGTAATAGCCTACGACGATTACTAGGCGAGTTTAGGTGTGCTCTGTTACGGTACATAGTTATTATACCTTTTTGTTAAGGACTCTAATATTAACTTTTATCTTCCTAGGCGGAATCAACTTGGTAAAGTAATCAAGAACGCAATACTTTTGACTTGATTAGACTTTGAACTTAATACCTATGTTAACTGTGTTATACGGGCCTGTTTCTAAATCTGCATTAAAACTGCCACTTAAGCAATATATATGTACCTATAGCGCCTAATTCAAAGGCAAAAAGGCGACTTGTGGCTTAAAATATTTAGGTATCTGTGCTCCGCTATTTTTAGTTAACCCAAAACCAGTCGTTGTATGTCCTATCCTTCATTTATGTCATAAATATATTGTTAAATTGATGCAAATAGCACTTTAATTTCTTTATAGTTTATACTTTTGGTTTAATAATATTTCCTATACCAGCTGTTAGCGCATATATCAATTTAGGGTATTTTATGGCGGTAAAATATTTTTGGTGGTATGTGTATGCCTTATTATTTGATCGATTAGTAACCTAGAGGTAGAGAGCGCCTAAAACCTTCTTCTCCTTAAAAATTTTAACTATAAGTTTAATCCAAAATCGCTTCTCTTTTCGCCCTTAGCTTATCCTTACTCTTTTATATCTTGTTTGCTCTCTATTTGCTATTAGGATAAATATATAGTCCGTTTATACTTAATAGAGAAAAGGGCCACAGAATATATCTCCCACAGCAGTTTTTTAGCCTTTAGGTATCTCTTATTAGCCTTCTCTAATACCGGATAATTCTTTTATAATTTCCTTATATATATGGAAGTTTCTCTAATATCACACATAACCCAACCACGCCCCACCAAAATAACTCCTTTAGTTTAAATCAGCATTAGCGGGTTAATGACCAGAGGATAGATAGCCAAAGTATATAGGTATAAATACTTGGACGGACTCTCTTTATCCTAGCCGACTTAAACGAAGCTGTGCGCACTTTATAGTCTAAAGGCGCCCTTTACCTAAAAGGAGCTATAAAGAATAAAACCCCAAGCGATATAATTAGGGAGGATATTATTATTAATAATATAGACCTTTTAATTCTCTTTATAGTTAATAGACCGCTAATATACCATTAGGTTGTTTGTTTAATACTCTTCTAGACTTAGAAGTCAATCTATATTACTAAATACACGCCTTAGATGTTTACTATACCTTATAATAATGGGATTAAAGTAGATAGAAGATAGCCTCCCAAAGTCTCTTTAATATGGTGTATAGCTTTTCTGGGTGATAAAATATCTTATATAATGGAAGTTAGCAAATATACCTAGGAGCTATAGACAGAAGAGATGGTAACTTTAATTATAGAACCAGGTAATATGTATATGCTATATCTTAAACACTCTAGTTAATATTAATATTCTAACTATAAGCTAGATTTATATATCGCGCTTAGTTACCGTGTAACATCCCCTATATTATAAAACAAGGTGAAGAGCAAGGCGAAGCGCGAGTAATTTTCGTTTACTACCTCTGTTGTGATGAACCTCTTCCAGAAATGGTGAAATAGATTTAGCTAGCTGATTAAATAGTTAGTTTGGGTTAAAGGGAATGTTTTAAGGCACTTAAATGGAGTGAATATATAGTTTGGAAAGCCTAATAAGAAAAAACATAGTTGTAATATATAGCGTTGTGGCAATGCGTGGCAAGGGACTATCGCCTTAAGTTGGCGAAATTGAATTAATATACTTAAAAAGGCGTAGTACCTTTGCTTCTAATGTGCTATGAGCTGCTGATAACGTAATAGGGCGAAGTGTGGCGGGGTACTGCATTGCCCCTACTTTCTAAAAATGGAATGGCCGGGTAACTTTGTGTTGGGCACCAACTTATTTTTGCTCTTTTATTGTGCTTATTACACCATATTCACTGAATTTTTAGCCACGTTTCTTCGCACAATTTTATTGCGTTAGGTTATCTTAGTAAGGAGCAGATACAGCGCAAATAAATGAAATACTTACTTATAGGAGCACATACTGGTTGATTATTAGGCCTATAAGGCTAGTAAAAGGTACCTCTTTCTTATATAATTCCCCAAGCGCTCTCCTGTGTGGTTATAAATTCAAAGACTAGCCTCTATAAACCCTTAGACTATAAAGACATTCAGCGCTTACTATTACACAAACGGTATATATAGAAGGGGTAAATAAGGGGACCGACGATGTATCTAATGGTGAGCTAGAAAAAATGGCCTCTACACTAGTAATACTCTTGGTGGATTATATATACTTTTGCTAAGTAATATATAGTATGGATAGGATGTTAAGATAGATAGGAGTTACACAGTTGGTTATACCAATGTGGTTAAGTAGGAAGATATTCTTATAGTCTTTATTAAGAAGCAAAGCGGCGTTGGAGCTGTGTAAATACTTCTATATAATTCGATTCACATAGGCTTAGATTAAAGGGGGTGGGCTATCCTTCTGATGAATATAGATAAAAGATGTACGCTTTTTGGTTAGCCCTTAGTGCGGTTCTTCCGTCGCGGAGGTACTTGAACTAAAATATTCTATTAAATCAACTCCTAATGCCCTTGAATATAATATTATCCTGCTATTTCCTAAGTCAATTATTGTGTCTCCATTGCCTATAAACCACGGAATTGTATATAAAATACGCTTAGAGGGATTAAACTTCGCTATAATAAAATTTGAGAGCTGTTATGCCGTAATTTCCCCTCTTTCTACAAACTCTACTAATAGTTAAACTTTACTTAAATAATAAAGGGTAAAATTGCAAACCTAAAGGATATAATGCATTATTATCTTTATAATGTGTTACAGATACGCTTCTATAATTTAAGTTGCTAATTGGGTCTAGGATAAGCTGAGCGTCTTAATTAAGTCCTAAATGGGTAATAGGTTAATTCTCTATTATAAAAGCAGATTTATCTGTAGCTGCTAAATATGGGTATACCGGGGTTTAGGTATTTAAAATTGGCAAGGATTTATAAAGTGCTATTATATTAGCTGTGGCGTACCGTATGTTAGTGGCCGACTTATAGTTTAGGTTGTGTTTTGGGTGTTTTATAGCTTGTATGTCTATGTTAAGATTTTCTAAGCTCTAGTTACCTTGAGGATAATTAAAAGGGGCTATTTGATAGAAAGAGTCGCTAAATATTATTGAGGATAACTTAAGGGTATCTTGCGAAATAATCTTATTGTCTTGGCCGCTGGTAGGATTGGCGCTACTATTTAAGGCAGTTAATAAGCTTGGTCCACGCTTTAGTGGAGTAGAGGTTAAAGAAGGCCTAGGTATTGCTAGCTAAGTCTTTACTAACTTAGTATTTGTTAGCTGAGCTTTGATTCCCGTTAACGCTTTATATAGTTTTAGGTGTTTGCTTTTATAGTATTAATTAACTGCTTTTATGGTTGTAAGGAGTATCTAGCATATATTACAGTATTTTTGCTCTAGTAGTTTGCAGTAGGTGGAATAGAGCAGCTCCTCTAATTTTGCTTTCTTCTGGGTATATATTAAGAGGGCCCCTATTGTTGTAAAAGAGGCATTGCACTCTTTAACCTTGCAATAGTACTTCTTCTTGCGCCTCTTTTTACGCCTTAGCTTACCCGCCCCCTTCTCTAATTGGTATGTGTCAGCCCCTAGAGCACCCTCTGGTAAAATAGTTCCCCTTTTAAAGCCGGAGCTAGAGCCAGAGCCAGAGTTAGAGTTAGAATTAGAGTTAGAGTTAGAGTTGGAGTTTTCTGGTTACAATAAGTTCGCACTCTTAAAGGTGTCTCTAGGAGACTCTGTTGTGGAAGTTTGACCTATTATCTAATTAGTATAAAATTTAGCCGCAAGATATAGCGCAAAATGCTCTCTTATTATACTCTTGGTTTTGGAGATGCTCCATTGTAATAATAATATAAGAAAAGTATAATGGGAGCATTGACTGGGACGGCGACGAGTTCCAGTATTTATATTGTTCTAATAAAAATGTGTTAATGCTTCTATTGGTGACGGCGGCTATTGATAAGGGTTGGAGGATTTAAAGGACGTGCACTAATAGAATATGTGTGGCACTGCTTAGCTTGGTAAACTGTTAACTGGTTATCTTATAATCCTGTATATAAGCTGCTCTCTATAGCCGCTCCCAAGGCAGAGTCCAATGAACTACGCCTTAAATATAGGAGAGGTGATATAATTGGAGGTAGTGCTTAGGTTCCCTTCCGTATAAATTCTTTAACTTTGACCTTCTTATATAATAGAACCCTGCCGAAATTTTCTTCTATATCCTAACTATTAGCTGACGCTGCCTTTTAGTTTATTACTTATATAAAAACTAGGTGTTAGCGAAACTGTTTTAGAGGGCTTTTTGAACTCCGCCCGACATATATTTATACCACGCGTAAACGGACCAAGGATTTATTTCGAGCTATAGTAACACTACTTAATTAATTTAATTCTTCCTTAAACAGTGTATGCGAGCCAATATCCTTACTATAGGAGGAGTACGAGCCCTAAGCTCTATAAGGTATTTAAGAACATCAGCCATGCCTGAGACAATGCTTACGCTACTCGCCGCTATGCGCCTATACTGACTTAGTGCATATCTAAGAAATTCAAATGTATATCTCGTCTATAGTTGGTCCGTTAGATATTTTGTAGCAACTATATTATCTATCCCCTATTAGCCACCCCTTACCTTACCCTTCACCTTACCCTTTACCTTACTCTTACCTTACCTATTACCCCTCGCCCCCCTGGACGAATTATAAAATCCCAGTCACTGCATCTATTCTATTAAATACTGGAATAGGATTGGATGATAACAGACTAATAAAATAAAATAAAAAGCGATAAAGAATAATAAGATAAGCGCGCAATAACTAGGAAAAGGTCCTATGTATAAGGAACGCATGGTTCTGAATTTACCAGTTATATACCTTTCTATAGGTACCAAAGGGTCAGCATAGGATTCTCGCATAGGCAAGGCGACTTACCTAGCGGTGCCTCTTAATTGGATGCCATACGCTATGCACAAGGGCTGCGTGATTTTTGAAATGCTTGAGTCCTTTAATCCACTCTGAATAACAAGGATGCTTATAGTGGAACCCCTGCCTAAACACTCCTTCTGCAACGTGATTATTGAGATGCTTCTATAGTATATCCTTCTTCGCAAATAGGTGGGTCCGCCTTAGCGTTAAGAGTTAGTTATTACTAATGCAGATAAGGCAAACAGGATTAGTAAACGTTATAGGATACAGCAGCTATATTATCTTAATACCCTTTTCCTTAATCGGAACCGCGCTTTATGTCTTATCTAGGTTTTTTTAGAAAGGCGAGTCTAAGCTAATCTATTCTTTCTACCGCTTTACCTATAGATGGGGACTAGTATTGGTGTCACTTGCACCTCTTTTTATGCCTATTACACTTTTGTCTACTTTAGACCCAAGTTAAAATCCGATAGCCTTGCTTGGGATCCTATTCTGCTAGCTCTCTTATTAATTATAATACTTGATGAGATTGCGGATAAACTTTATATGGAGTTTTATAGCGTGCCCTTCTTTAAGCTTATTTAGTGGCTGAGATAGTAGTTTGGCAATAGCAGCACATTTACAAAATTTATACTGTATAGCTAAATGGGTGGAAATGTCCGTCCCAATACTACTACTAAGCTGTCTTTTAATATCGTAATTGTTGATGGCGTTGTAAAAATTAAGAATAACCTGGTCCTCTTTTTGTTTATATAGGACGTTTATAACACTATAAAGTTTATGTCTGGCTTTATTATAACGGTTATATAGTTTCGTTCCCTTTGTGGTGTTAATAGGGTAATATCCCTAGCTCCTAATCTTTTACTTATATTGCTCTTATTTCTCGCGAAGCTATAGAATATTAGGGTGTTAATTAAGTTCTAGCTGGAATTTAAGCTTCTGCTTACTAGTTAGACCTATAGGGGCCCGCTTATCCCTTAAGATCCCCATCCATATAGTATGTTAGATAAGGTCGTCCTGTAATAGAGTCCTAAAGTAGATTGACTGGAAGTCGCGCTTAATTAAATTAGGCAAATAAAACTGTTAGTAGGTATTGCCGTAATGACCTATTGTCTAATTTCGCTCTTCTAGAGTAAGGGTGCCTAGAAAGCTTAGTTAATAGATATACTTATATTAAATTAAACACTTACTATTTAATTTCCTTCTGGACGCTTATTGTAGCTAGTAAAGTTTAAGTAATTATTTAAACCCAGCTACTTAGCCTAACTACATGTAGTGATCGCGGTATTTTTGGTAAGGGAATGCTTTGGTGTTTAACACTCCCCTATAACTAGCCATTATCTTAATATTTTGAAAGATGGGTCGTTCCTCCATCTCCTTCTTAAACTTCACTTTGAGACTCTCTTTGTTTGCTAGGATTTTGAGTCTAAAAATTTCTTTAGGCGAAGTATAATGGCGTTAAAATGCATTATCTGTAATGGCAAGGCTTATAAGATAGGATAGGATATAAAAAGCTAGGATGCTTTTAAGACGGAAAATGAACCTCTTACTACAGGTCTATTAGCGCCGTTTGTGCTGTCTTTAATTGGCGTCGCTATATACTATCTGCCTTTGCCTCTAGAATTCTTGATATGTATAAAACTTATAAGGGCGACAGTTGTGGTTTAATTAAAGTTTTTTGTATCGCGAACTTTTAGAATTGTGATATGTTTATATAAAAGCGCTTTATTGGAGCCTCTTGCGCTTAAACTTTTAATAAGAGCTTGAGGTCTTATTGCTGTGGCACTAAAGAGGAGAAGGATTGCTCCTATTTGCACTTAAAAACAACTATAGTAAGGCTTCGCGTCCATTATCTAATGGGTATTAATAATTGCATATAAGTCCTGTATATATATTGCATCCTTTTCTTTCTCCGATGTGTCCAGCTTATATATTGGTGTTAAGTAGGTTAGAATCCACTATAACAAATTAGCTAAGTTTTTTTTTTTTGGAAAAATTGAAGATTGCCCTATATCTTATATATTAAGTTCTGCGCCATTGTTTATACTGTGGCCTGCTATATCTATAAATTTGGACAGTATTTATCTCTAGTACACCTTGATCGCGCTTTCCTTCTTAATTCAAGAATTCTTTACGTGCCATTTAAGGTATGTTTTAAACGTGTCGGCCACGCACTGAAGAAGGGCCTTAGTTAGGTTAGACTTAACTTTTAGGCAGAACCTAAATATAAATTGTTAGTATTATAAGGTGAATCTTAGTTTGAATATAAACAAACTTTTTCTATATCTAGAACTTACGCTTAATAAGAGAAGTAGACTAGGGCTTCTATTTTAACTTTACTCTTCCTTGGTTTTTATAATACGCAATCCTCTGCTGTAAATATTCCCCCTTAAAATCGGTGTCTTCCCTAGCTCTAGAGTTAGAGCTTAAATCTGACTCCAAAGCTGGCTTAGAACAAGATAGCTTGCCTAGTTTAAAGTCTAAGCTAGAGGCTGAATCTATATTTTGCCATTTCTTGCTTTAAGAGGGTATGGTGGCTAAATGTATGGTGTTTTATGCTTTAGCAGCTGCCAGTTGCCTATGCGCAGAAGCTAGCTTAAGAGCGACTGCTGTTAATGGGAACGCTGAAAAAGGCTCTATGGGAGATAGGTGTTTTTAAGAGCGGGATAGGGCAAAAAAACCCTGTAAGTAGAAACCTAGAAATCGAGTATTAGAAGTAAACGACATAATAGTAGGGGAAAATGCATACGTAGCTACTGCGGGAAAAGGGTTGAAAGAGCGTAGTGCAGAAGGGAGGTTTTGTCATATAAGGGTAGTGCTTCTAGCGGAGGATAAGGACGAAGGTGGAGATAGGATTAGGTAGGTGGCGGTTTATGGCTTTTTAAATAGTTGCTAAGGGACGTTTGGGGCTTTAAGAGGTGCGTTATAGGGCTACAGCGCGCTTCTAAGTTCGGTAAGGGAGACCCTGCCGCCCTTGGCATGCCTAGCACGTTGCAAAAGCGGCGACAGACATGGGTCTAAGCGAGGAGAAACTGCCTCCCAAAACAGGGGGTAGGAACCTCCAAATCCGGCTATATCTTCTCCAATAACAAGATTCTAAGAGTTATAAAATAATACTTTAGATTATTAAAAGCTTATTTACATTTAGTAGTCTATTTAAATTTTATATTCTTTCTTATTAGGCTTACTAACAGCTAAATAGTTTCTAAGAAGTAGTTAATAAATTATTAATAGAAATTTATAAATTCTAGAAATCCCTAAATATCTTATATATTGCTAGGGCTTTCTTAGTTTATAATTATAGCAACTTTCTAAAGGTCTATTTTAATTCTATTATAGGATATTATTAAGCCTAAGTATATAACCTTAGATGCGTAAAACTTATATTTCTTAATATTATATTATAGGCCCGCATTTTATAGGCGTTTAAGAACCATTTTAATATATTTCTAATATTTAGAAAGCAAAAATAAGTAGATTAAGATATTATTAATATACGCAGTAATAAATATATTAAGAAATTCATAAAGTGTATTATTAATATATTGCTAAAATATACCAGGACTGTTTTTTATGCTAAATAGCATTATTAGGTATTTAAAGAGTCCCTATTATATATAAAAAGCTATATACTTCTTATCTCCTTTATAAATACAGATTTTATTAAAAATAGTAACTATATTAAGCTTTATAAAGTACTATACCTTTACTAAATAGTTAAGCGTCTCTTAAATTAGGGGAATTAAATATTAGTTTTAAATTATAATTATATTTAGAGCTTAATAATTAATATAGAATCTTAAGCCTTCTTCTAGCCTTTTAATAAATAGTACAGGTAAAGTAAATAGAGATTAACTAGGGTAAATAAATTCTTTTTCTAGATACTTATTAAGGTATTATTATATTATAAGTAGTTCTTCTTATAATATACCGTATAGCGGACTAAACTTTAGTATTATACTAGGCCTAAGTTCTATTTTAAAATTATACTTATCTTAATATAGGGCTAGTTAGTCTATAAATTATTTTTTAAACTTATTAGGTATAAGAGGTTAAGAATTAGTATATTATTTTAGTTTTAGTGCTTTCTTAATATCTTCTATAGCTATAGTAAAGATTTTATAATCTTATCTTTTTACTAATAAGATAAAAGGTGCAGCCTATATTATATAAACTTTAAAAGGTTTTAGCATACAGCTCTGTTAACGGCCAGCTTCCACCCCCCCAAGGCGAGCTGCGATTTTTGTACGCCATTTAATTTCGCTTAATCGCCACCAACTGTACATAGCAATCGTAGCGAACGCCCCTTTGCCCATGCTTGGCTGTAAGAACTTCAAGCTGTTTACGCTCCACAGTATCGTCATCTTTGTCAAATATCGTGAGGTTTCCACCCCTACGATAATGACAAATTTGAGCGCTGTGCTCGCGTTTTGGCAGCTGTTATAAGTCTACAACATAGGCGTAGGCGTAGGCAAAAGGGGAAGGAAAGAAACTTCAACAAGTCGTTAAAAGGGAGGAGTCGACAGTTCTCCCAGACAACCAAAATGGCCCTTGCGTTTAGCCATAGGCGTTTGCTACGATTGCTATATACAGTTGGTGGCAATTAGGTGAAATTAAATGGCGTATAAAAATCACAGCTTGCCTTGAGGGGGGGTCAAGCTGGCCGTCAACAAAGCTGTAACATCTTTATATTCTTTACTATTATTAATAGTTATAGCTTTATTATATTAGTTTAAGGCTTATAGTAAGGGTAATTTATATTATATTAATTTTAAATAGTTATATACATATTTATAGGGCAAATGGTTTTTTAAGTAATAGCTTTAGCAGTAGGTTATACAGAACTTTAGTATTTCTTTAACCCAGCTAATTAAAGGGTTATATTATTTTAGCTATATATATCTAAGTATTACCTTATAATACTTTAAAGGTATTATAAATAGGGAAATATATTTAAGGTATTATAAATAGGGAAATATATTTAAGGTATTTGCCTATCTATAATTTTATAAGAGTATAGTGTATTAATTTACTATATATTAAAGGTTTGCCGTTAAAGCCTTATAGGCCTTAGGGCTTATTAAGTTTCTTTAAATTTAGGTGTTAAGTTTTTATATAGTTTATATTAATAAAGCCTATACTAGTAGCTCCGCTATCTATAAGGATTTATACTTCTTTCTACTTTTTAAATATTTAAATTTCGCTAAGTATATTAAGGGAGTTATGTTATATATCAGCGCTAGAAGAGCCTAGACACTTATACTCTTCTACCTTTTATTTTAAGGCGTGACTTAGCCTTAAAATAATTCATTTTCCAAGTTAACTAAAGGTAAGGTACTTTATAGCGTCTAAGTATAATTTATAAAGTAGGTATAATTTAAGGAACGGGAGGAACTATAGCGGACCTTTTTAAAGGGGTAAGTTTGGCAATGCTTTTAAATATATCCTTTTTTACTATATCTAAAGCATTCTCTATTTATAACTTAAGTTCTTTATTTATTAGTTCTTAAGGGTATAACGTATTTCACGGGTGAGCTGATCACTTCAAAAACACACCAAAAAATGGAAAAATCACACTTTAATATCTTAACAACCACTTAATAATAAATTTTAATAATTTAAATTTAGACTTTTATAT
>Ga0307507_10002421_pt1 | contig 39239 bp, 8 predicted proteins | sample 7_EM_MG_FD_207223 | JGI IMG/M metagenome (GOLD analysis project Ga0307507, IMG submission 207223) | Populus trichocarpa ectomycorrhiza microbial communities from riparian zone in the Pacific Northwest, United States - 7_EM | ecosystem: Host-associated > Plants > Roots > Unclassified | place...
GTACGCAAATCGTCGCGTCGACATATAATTTTGAAGATCTTATGCGTTGGCGATAGTGGTCCGTGCAGGGTCACGTGCAGACGTCTGTGCGCGGTGCTGTGGGATGGTGCTGCCCCGAGACGTCCCGCTGCGGCCACCTGGGCTGCAGCCTTACCATACTCCATTGTGCCACCATGCTGAATCCGCTTGCGTTTACGCGTTTTTCTTTTGGTCATCACTGCTAATTGCTCTTTAAGCTCAGAAATCCAGGCTGCTTAAAGCGCGTTTTAGTGCAGCATAAGTTCACCACCTTTTATAAGCTAAGAGAAGCCAGCCTGAGCTGTAACAGGTAATTGAGTAAAGGAGTTACTTACTAGCTTTGACTAAGATCCGAATTCATGCGTATTACTTGGTGTTTTTAATTGCTATAGCGTCTCCTATAGTGGGGGTGCTGGTGGGGTACGCAGCCGTACTTTAAGGCGACCTAGAACCACCTGTATATTAATAGGGACTAGTCCTAATGCCTTAAAGGCCTTTCGGCAGTTAGCCTCTGTAAACACGTCAAGAAACGCGTCTCTAAAGGCTGGTAGGAAGCCCTCCTTGTTAATATGGAAGACGCGTTAGCATGCTAAGTCTCTAACGCGTTGGGAGTACTTGCGCTTTAATAGCAAGAAGCAAACCACATCAAGCAGCTAGAGGATGTGCGAAAAGTGGGCTAGCATACAGAGGGTAAGGATCTTATATTTAAGGCAGTAGTCCTTAAAATCTTAGTTTAGGTGGCTCTTATAGCCGTCTAAAATAAGCAGCCTGTACCCCCCCACCTGGCGCGTTTTTGTGTGCCTATTAAAGTGCTTTAACCACTCTAGACCAAGCATATTGTTAGTCCAGCCATTCTCAGAGACAGAGAGCTTCCAATTATGTAGGATATCAGCCTCCTCGTACCATGCAGAGATGTGGACGCATCCTTTGTAGATAATAAAAGGCGGGGTCGCATACCCAGCCGCGTAGATGCTCTGGATGACTATAACCCACTCGCAATTACCTGGCTAAATAAGCTCTAGTTAAGCGCGTCTCTCTGCACCTGTGATAACCTTTATTAAGCCAACAACGCCCATCTGGAAGCCAGTCTCGTCAAAGTTATACACATCGTCGTTGTGGACGCCGTACTTGGCTTTAGTGTCCTCTACTAGCTTAAACCACGCGCTAATTATCTCTGGATCCTCTTAGAGTATTCTTTAGCGATCCTTTACTTGATTAAACGCTATCTTAAGCTAATCTAAACGCGTTACAAATCTCTCGGCCTAGTGTTTGCTAACTAGCTCACTACCGCGAATACCCAGCACTTTATCAACCATATCTGCCACCTCGCATAGCCAGGGCGCAAATCCTCGCAAATTAAGGTTAAGGATGTATTAGATAATCGTCTACTCTTCAGTCGCAGTGAGCTTCTGGCAATTGGGTCAGGTTTAGGTTCAAGAGGCGATTCTATAGAGCCGATTAGAGAGTCTCTGGTGCATAACATTAAAGGCTACAGCAGCGCGTTACAGTCTCTTAAATTAGCCAGATTTATAAGCGTAAAGAGCAAGCTCAAGTCTACCTTTGTATTGAATAGCTATCGCGTTGCGTTGTTGAGACATTACGTGATAAGGAGAAAGTTGGTTGTGCCAAGGAAAAATGGCCGGCTCGATGGTTTGGCCGGCTCGATGGTGGAATACGTTAATACTAGTATAAATAAAGGAGTCTACTACTATATTTCTTCCTATAGGCTCTTAAAGCCTTGCCCAAGCAGCTGCAATAATCTTAGTTATAATTACTCTCCAAGAACTTGCTGTACGAGTCTCGCTACCGTCAGCTTTATATTGGTCAAGGACGTTATTAAGTGCTTCTTAAAGCCACTCTTTAAACGGCTTATTAATAAAAACATTAAAAGGCTGTAAAAGGGAAGTATAACCTCTAGGGATTAATGCTGGTAAGATTCTATAACCCTAAAGCTTCTCTAGCGCTAATTTGGTTTTATAAAAGGCAGTATAGTCCATTACTAGGAGACTATTACCAACGATAGTAGTAGCAAACTCTTTATTAATCCACTTATTAAATAGCTCGCCGTTATTGTATATAGTATTATTAAACTTAATAGTAATACCCGGGTTGTATAAATGGCTTTCTTTTAACCTAATAGTTCTATCTGGTTTACTATAGAAGATAAGTTTTGGAGCAATTCTTAGAATACTATTGGCAAAAATACAGAGGATTAACGTGGCTTAACGCTTGCCCTAGCCGCTTTAATCTGTTTTGCTAGTAATGGTCTTTATACCGCATACATTATACATATATCTATTAAGAAATTTAAAAGGTATAGGTCCCTTATTTATATTTAGTATGTTAGAGGCCGGAAGTCTTAATAATGGCTGTAATATATAATTGCCGGCTTAATTAACCAGTGGAAAGTACTCTGCAATAATAATATTTCGTTATATAAATTAAAGGAACTTATTAATATATTGTTAATACTCGTGCGGCTATTTTTGAGCTTAATGGGTTACTCTACGTCTTAAAATATTATAACGCCTATAAAAGCCAAAGAACCAGCCCGCCGTAAATATAAAGTCAGTCTCCTTGCTATAGATCTATAAAGTAAGATTCCTAGACCTTCGCTAAAACTACCCCCTTAAGATTAACCTGCTATTAGCGCGGCAAGTTACAAACTGTATAACTAGCTATACCTTAAGATCTGGCCACTTCTCTAAGTATACGCTAGATTAATTACCACGGGATTGCTTACCATCTGTATAGAGGATTAAGTACCAAGTATTCCACTAAACACTAATTATAGGGGCTAGAATCCGCTAGTGCTTTGAGGCCTCTTCGTAGCTTAGAGGCCTCTATAGCTCGTTATCTCGCTTAAGGCCTTCCTGGGTGCGGTAGTTTTAAAAATATAGTGGTTGGGGGTCGTATACTCAATGGTAAAATAGCCAGGTAATAACCTGTAGTTTCGTCTCCCTTAAGTATAAGCGGTGTTCCTTCTACTTCGCTAGCGTAGGTTTAAAGACTTAATTGGCAAAGTCTTTTACCTTAGGGCCGGTTCGTTTACGTGCCTTATTGCGTATAGTATTAGCATTAATCTCTGCTAGGCCCTGGCGGGATGCTATAGCAATAATGTGGGTGAATGTATAAAATGTATTAATAGGGGCACGAGAGTTTTATAGAGGAAGAAAACGATTCGCCTGCATTTAGGTATGTATAGGGCATATAGCCTATATATATGCCCCCTAGCCCAGGCCATGCCTGCTAGCGTATTATATATGTGGTCCATTTCTACGGTATATAAGAAGTCATTAATATACTAGCCCTAATAAGTTACGTAGCTCATCCTTTATATTTTTAATGAACCTACGCAGTTAATTTTCGCCTTAGTCCTAAGGTAGCCCCGCTATAAATTGCCAAAAAGATATTATAGCGTCTACTATATTTTTCTTACTAAAAGAACTTTTTGGGTAAAATTTATATTGTACTTTTCTGCTTTATAGAGCTGAATTTAAGATAGAAGAGTTATTAGTTAAATGCCTAGTATTATATAAAATACTAGGCCGTAAAGAATTCTTAAAAGGTTAGATAGAGGAAATAGTAGCTCCTATCCTTATACCTAGATAAAGGGTATAATATATATAGAAAGGAAACTCTATTAAGAATATCGTTAGACATTCCGGAAAGGTCAAACTAATTATATACCTTATCGCGAAGGTCTTAATCAAATTTAATAACGTTATTACCCAGACTAGTAAATATAAGGAACTTAAGCAATTCCATCTCATTTTTTATTAAGGCTTTAATCTAAAAGCGTTTTCGTAATTTTTGGACTTAAGATTTGCTAAATAACCCTCCTTTATCTCCTTTCTCTAATTATAAGATATCCTTCTTCTATAACTTTAACGTAATGACTTAATAGAATATGGTTATAGTCTTCAACATACTTCTAAAACGTAAATCGTCATGCTAACTATAATATAATATATCTAGCAGAATTAGAATCTAAACCAGTCCCTAAATAAGCTAATAGCCCTTAATAAATATCTAGATCCCTTCTACTACTAATTTATTATTTATAACCTTAGTTAAATAGGTGTCACGGAACGTGGGCAATGGCTACAAAGCGTATGTATTCGGGGAGTCTACAAGACGTTACGCGATCGATCGTATGGGTCGAGGGCGTAAGGAGGTGATATACCCTTGCGTAGCTAACATAAGCTGTACGCGAGGTGTACGCAAGAGCACGGGGTTCTCCTATGGAGGCCCCTGCGGTCGGGTTCCGTGACATTACCTCCCCTCCTATTAAGGCGGAGCTTTAGCAACGCTGTGGTTGCTATATATATATAGGGGGAAATGCTTGGGGTATCTAGAAGAAGGAATATCGTTATAGGTATGATGGGCTCGTATAGGTGCTTCTGACTTAAAGCTTGTGGGTTACTACTATGCAAAGGTACTGGGCTATAGAGGGGAAGGAGGCTGTTGGGGACTTAGTAAGGTGCAAGGGTGTTGCTAAGGCGCTAGTAGCAAGCGAGCTAATAGCAATTTTCCATCCTGGGGATGGAAAATCCTAATTAGTTAGCTTCTCCTTAGCGTCTATAATTTAACTAATTAGACAACTTTAACCGGCGGTTAAAGTTCCTTAATATCTTCTTAGAGTAGTTACATAATGGTAATATACAACGATTTAGCTGTGACGGCTCCCATAGGGGATTAGGTACGAAATCTCTACTTAGGCCTAGTTTCTATAGGTTTGCGTAGTAAAAATCGCTAATTAAATCTTCCCATAGTTGCCATTCCGGCTAATCTATGTTAAATCCTATATAGGTAGCTTTATAGTAGAGCCGCCGTCCTCTACCTTTACTAAAGTATTTAGAGTTAATAATTCGTTTAATAGTCTACTCCTTGTGGTTCTCGTCTTCGTTCTTATCTCAGATTAGTACTAATAGGGGTTTAGGCTGTATTTGTCCTGGTAGAGGGTTAGGCTAGTAAATGTATAGTAGCTATAGGTAAAACACGGGCTATATCCCGCGGGTGGCTAAGGCAGGCAGGAGCTCTAATTTATATATAGCTCCTCTGTTAATAACTTGTTTAATCTAGTAGGGGCCAAGGTTCTTATAATTAAGTAACTTTATAGGTCTCTATATGGAGATATTGCGTGCATCTAACTATACCTAGTCGCCAATATATATCTCAGGTAGTAGTGTTCTGTAGCGATCGGCAAAGTAAGCTTATTTTACTTAGGCCTAGGCCATCTCTCCTTTACAGTAGTTAAGTAGGTCTTTTATATAGTCTGTATATTAATTAGTAAGTAGCATCTTAAGGCGTTTTCCATATAGCAGTTTCTTATTAACAGGCTCTAGTAGCTCTATACCGGATTATAGATAATATCCTTTATTTGCGAAGAACGGGGTAAGTTCTATAGTGGCTAAGACGTAATTATTTACTACAAATTTACCTAGCGGAAGGTGGTCTACCTAGTCATCCTAACTATAGGCGACTACCTGTTATAAGTACGCCTTTATACTAGCGTTAGCGTTTTCCGGTTATCCTATAGTTTTGTAGTAAAAAAATATAGACATCTTAACGGAGATACTAAGGCGTTAGCAGATCCGCCTTTATATATTAAAGTTAAATTACATGCCTTAGTTAGACGTAATAGAGTCAGGTAACCTATATAGTTGGTAGACTTTATAGAGAAAGGCGTTAGCAACGTTGCTTACAGCTAAGCCTTTAGTTAGGATATAGTAGCGTTCTTTTATAAGTTGGCATATTATCATAAGGATATTCTTATCGGTTCGGCTATGTCGTTTATAAGGCGGTAGGTTAACAATAAAATCTATAGCGATATCTGCCCATCATCGTATAGGTACTAGTAGAGGGTATAGCAGTCCTTAGTACTTTATATAAAATACTTTAGCATGTTTACAGCTGTGGTAGGCGCTTATAAAGCATTTAACTAAGTTTATTATTTTGGGCCAGAAGTAGTATCAGCTAAGAAGCTTATAGGTTCCTCCTTTGCCTAGGTAGCCGCTTAATTAGAGGTCGTGGGCTATTTAGATTAATTGCCGTTATAGGTCTTCTAAGTTAGGAATAAATAGATAGCCTCTATAGTAGAGCCTGTTCTCTTTTACTTCTAAAGCTACTATATTAATCTAGCCTAAGCTTTAGAGGTTAATAGGCAGTATACGGGTGCCGGCGATCTTTACAGCAATTAGTTAATACAGTAATAGGTTAACAGGGATGTTATATGCTGCGGTAATAAGTTTATTAATTTTAGGGAGTAACTCTAGTTCTATGGTATAAAGCTAAGGGGCGGTTGGTTCTATCTTGGGTAGTATACCTAGGGCTAAGTTTTGTGCTTTTAGGATTATTTATTATTGGAATTAATTATAAGGGTTATCTTTTAACTAAATAAGGTCTTACGAACGGCATATTAGGCTATTAGGCTTAGTACCTTATACTTCTAGCCTGTATACAATTTTAAAGTTAACACCAGAGAGAAACTCGTTCCAACGTACTTAGCGTTAGTTTAGTTATTTCATAGTTATAAAGTACTTAAGGTTGCAATAATCCATAAGGACCTTAGTTGGCTGGTTAGGTTCTACTAAAGAGAGTTCTGGTTAGAATTCCTTAAACGCTTATATAATTACAAGGAGTTCCTTATTATAGATCTTATAGTTACATTCTTATAGTATAAGCTTAGATAAGTAGAATATAACTAGGTAGAGAAGACCGTGGTCACCTATCTAAAAGAGAACGCCCGCGTTAACGTAGTCTAAGAAGTTAGTCTTAAAATAGAGTTGTCGTCCTAGTATAAAGTAAGCTAGAATAGGTGCTTTAGTAAATATATCTTTTAAGTCTTAGAATGCCTTTTTATATTTAGACATCTAAATAAAACGTAGATATATTTTTCTTCCTTTTATAGAAAGGCCCTTTATTTATATCATTGCTATAAATAATACTATAATATCTAAGAAGTTATATATAAATTTCTAATAGAAGTTGGCGAAACTAAGAAAGGCTTATACGTCCTTAATACAGGTAGGGGTTTGCTATTTAGTAATTATATATACTTTTTTAGGGTCTATATAGACACCCTTAGTAGTAACAATTAGTTTAAGGTATTTTACTTCTATAACTAAGAATTTGCACTTCTTTAAATTAATATAAAATCCTACATCTCTAAGGCGTTATAGAACCTTTTAAACGTGCTCAGTATGCTTAGAAGGGTTGTTGCTATAAATAAGTATATTATCTAAGTACGCGGAGCAGAAGTCATTAAGGTAGTCCTATAAGGCATTATTAATATAGCTTTAGAAGCTGCCTAGGCCATTATATACGCCAAAAGGCATAATAGTATATTTAAATTAGCTGAAGCGCAATACAAATGCAGTTTTCTATTTATCACCTTCCCATATTTAGAGGCGATTAAAGGCGGCAATAATATTAAGTTTAGTATAGATTTTAGCTTAGCTAAGCCGTTTAAGGGTCTCGCGTATAAGTGATACAGGGTATTAGTTTTTAATCATAATAGCGTTAAGTCCTCTATAGTTAATATAGAATTAAATACCTCCTCTTAGTTTTTTAGTAAGGAGGATAGGGGCGGCTACTAGGGATATGCTAGGACAAATAAACCCTTTATTAAGGTGCTTATTAATATACTTTTTAACAACTAGGAGTTCGTCTTTTAATATTAGGTAGGGTCTCTTATAGGGCAGCGTTTTTCCTTATTTAATATTAATGGCATAGTTGTTAGGTTAATATAGGGGGAGTATATCTACACTTTTTTATAAGCATACGTTAATAAAGTTATAGAATCTCTTAGGGAGGAGCTTGCGGAGTTTCTTATTAGTAAGTCCTTTTTTAAGCTTTATAAACTTCTTAAAGTCTAAGGGTAAAAGTCCATAGAGTTCTATGGGGGCATTATTTTCTAGGAGGTTAACTATATCTATTCTATTACTATAGAGGACGTAGTCCTAATCTTTATTAAGCTTATATAGTCGTAATTAGGAGGCTGCGGCAACAGTTTAGCCTTTCCTACGTGTTATGCAGTAGAAGGCCGCGGTGCTTATATAGTGGCAGTTAGTTATAGGTGGGGTAATAAGGGTTTCCTTAAGTTGATATCCTGGGGAGTAGATAGAGGCGGCTAGGCTATGCCCTAGGCAAGTCTCTCTGCAGTATTTAGAGTTAAAGGTTACTTCTCTCTTTTACTAGTTAATAGCGGGGTTGTATTATTTAAGCTAGTTTATTTTAAGGATAATAGGGTAGTTTGCAAGTGGTGTAATATAGGCCCAGAGCTCCTCCTAGTGTCCATTTATATTTAGGTAAAATTATACTATATAGGTAATCTTTTATATAGTATAACTATTGTTAGCAAGTTATAGGGCGTGGGCTTTAGTAAGGGATAAGGTAGGTAGGTTATAAGTACGCACAAATTAGGTATCTATAAATTTATTAGTAGCTCTATAGTTAATTATAGAACGGGTTTTATATTATTTCTTAGCAGTAGTTCCCTCTATAGGTAAGACTATTTACTTTTATCCTTCTATTCTTACTAAGCTATCTATTAAGTAAGCCGATATATAGATCCCTTTATTATTAGAGTGTCCTAACCTATAACTTAGGGCTAGGACTTTACATTTTCCGCTTCCGCGTCTAATTCTACTACTATTACTACATCTTTATCTTATGCGGTAGCGGTATATAGCAATATATTTAGTATCCGGGGCATAGGGTTAGGTATTTAACAGCGGCTACTAAACCTAGCCATTAGGCAGTTTAGGCTATAGCTATAACAGCCTTCTTAACGGCATCTATAGTAACGCCTTAGCTTCTAAAGTAGCTTACGCTCTCTATCTAGTAGCTTTTTTAGGAAGGCTGGTATAGAGAGGTCAATATTAGAACCAGTAGTATTGCTTAGGGTAGTGGGCGTCAGTGGTTTAGTAGGTCCGGAGGGCTTCTATAGGGAGGTCTTTAGGTAGGGGTTTATAGTAATAATCTACTTCAGCCGTTATTTAATCTTCTATAGGGCTACTACCATATCATAAACGTCGTTATAGTTATGGCTGGCGGCTGTGTAACTAAGGCAATAAGTAACTTTTTTAAGGAGATCTTCCTAGTCTTTAGCGTTATCTTAAGTAAGGACTCTAGTGTATTCCTAGAATTTAACATAGAACTCATTAAATAATTTAGTAAAACTCATCTTTAGGGCGCGTAGTTTAGCTTAACTAGTGGCCACTAGGTTATAGTCGCGGTATATTTAGTTAAGGTTATTAAGGACTTTCTAATAGGACTGCCACTTTTGGGGACTACTAGTCTCCTATTAAGTAAAAAGCCTATTAAACGGGATGCCCTTCGTTCGTCTAATAATATAGCCAATCTTAGTATTTTCTATAGGGAAAAGGCAGGCGCTCTAGGTCAGTTTCTTGCGGGTTTATATCTTTTAGTAGCTATATTCCTTATAGTCACCCTTAAAGATTAGGGGATTAGGGTAGCATATATTAAACCCTATAGTGGTAGTTTAGGTTTAATTATTATAGCTTTTGTTATCACCACTACTATAGTAGGGGTTCCTGTTAGGTAAAGCTGCTTAGCACTAACCTTCCGTTAAGTATTAAGTAGGTAAGGTTGCCGGGGGCATAGAGACTTAGGTGGCGTTATATATAATAAAGAGAAAGCAGCTGGAACCCCTCTGGCCCCACTTAGGCCAATCGGAAGATTAAGCGCTAGAGGCAACCCTAAGATCTTCCCCTAAATTAGAAATACCAGAGGAATACACTAACGCGCCTAACTAGGGACCCAACTGGAACCCTCCTAAAAGACCACCGGCCTATAATTGGCATAGTAGCAACGTATAGACTGCTTATAAGCTAAACAGGCCTACCCCTTTAGGTAATCCAACCCAACCACTAACTCAAGACTTAAGCCTCGTAGGGAAACCCGCATCAGCTACTAGTATTAATACTACCTCTGTAGCCAGAGCTTCCCTAGGCCTAAGGTCAGAAAGTTAAGAGCCCCACACTAATTTTCTCTAAGGAGGATATTAGGAAGCTGCCGCGAGGCTCTTAGAAGCCATGCGGGAAGGAGCCACTAATAAACATATTAGAAACCTCTAGGGGTAGGTCTAAATCTGGTAGAGCTTAATCTAGGCTAGATAAAATCTTTTATAACCTGGCTAAGGCTAAGGGCCTCTTGGGGGCTACTTAGTACCTACCTAAGGAGGTGTGGAAGACTTAGAGAGGTATCTATATAGCAAATAGAAAAAGAATATAGACCAACTGGCTAAGGCCTCTGGTAGTTTAGAACTCCGCCATAGACCTAACACCTAACAGTTAAACGATTGGGTTCGTTAAATAGATAACTTCTTTAAGATGCTAATAATATAAGATAATACCAAAGAGCGTACTTAATGGATTATTAGTAAGATTAATCCTTAATCCTTAAACTAGATTGCACTAAATCAGCTTAATAAAGAGCAAATTACTATATAGTCGCGGCTGTAAACCTTTCTAAAGAAATAGACTTAAGATCAGTATATTGTATAATATAATAACGCAGAACTATTTTAGAATGGGATATAGCTCAACTGCCATAATTTCCGCCAGTTTATAAACTTTGTGGAAACTTATGCTTAATTAATGGATTTAGAGCCCTTTAAAAACAAGGATAGTAGCATCTATAAGAAGGAGAAGATTAGATTTATCTAGGCTAGAATTAAGCTAGCAATTTATAATAAAATAAAGCGCGTAGGAGCCCTATTGTGGATTACTATATATATGGATTTTAAACAAGCGGTTCTAAACGCTAAGGATATGGTAAGAAACCAGACCTCTTTTAGTAAGAAGCTAGGGGGTAACTAAAAGCGTAGGCACTCTAGTAGTAATATAGGGCAGACCCAATCTCTAAAGAAGCCGTTCTTAAAGAGAAATCTGGAATGGTTAAAGCTAGGGACCTTAAGTAATGGGAAAGACTCCTAGGGCCAACCTAATACCCGTCCGGCACCCTTACGGGAATACTCTAAAAAGTTAAGAGAAAACTTCTCTAGAGGTAAACCTAACTAGAAAAATAAGTAGGGCGATAACCGTACTAACAATTTAAAAAAAGAAAAGCCCTAGTCGCGGACCTCTCCCAGCTGTAACTAGGGCAAGATATAGAAGGAGAGACTCTCTATATTACTATTAAGCTGGAAATATTACTCCCTATAGGCGAGGTACGTTAGTTCTAAGTGCTGTATAATAGTGGCGCTAAAATCAATCTTATATGATATAATTTGGTAAAAGAGCATAAGCTTATCCCGTTGCTAAGGTAGCGGAAACCTATTATAGGGTTCCTAGATAAGCATTGGATCAAACTACACAGTACCCATAAGCTTATAGTGTTAGTGGCCAATATACACAACCGCACTAAGGTGGTTGGCCCGCAACCCTTCTAGGCGGCTAACTTTGTAGGCTATAACCTTATTCTTGGATATCCTTAGCTTACAGAAGTAGATTCTAAGATACGCTTTAAGATAGGAGCCTTTAAATAGTGGAATAATAAAGAATCAGAAGGGCGTATTTCACTAATAAGCTTAAAAGACATCCTAGAAGATGTAGCTCTAAGAGAAATAGTATATACTCTATACCTAAAGAAGTATTAGATCCAACCCCTGTTCTATAGCAAGATAGGTATAGAGCCTAGCATAGACGATAACCCTTCCGTAATGGATACCCTATGGGGAACTACCGGATAGGTCGCGGAGATACTGTAGGGAGGCGGCGATCTTAAAGATCTTATAAGATACTTCCACCGCCATGGGTTACTCTGGCTTAAGCAATACGCAGAGAGTATGCTATGATACCTTAAATATTATGTTAAAGAGTTCCCTACCCTCCACTAGCTACCGCATAAAACTATTTAATAAACAGTGGTAACTATGTATAAACAGCCACTATAGCGCGCAATGCTACCTATAAGTGTCCTAAGGGAGCTCCGGGACCTACCTAATAATAATATAGAGGATAAGCGTAACCCTAACCTATTAAATATTCCGTTAAGCCTAAGAGACTTACTTAGGGTATTTTTAGGCAGGTGAGTAAAAGTCCTTTAGCGGAACTCAGAATATGATTATACAATTAATCTAAAAGAAGGTAAATAACTACTAAACCTTCCTATTTATAACCTCTCTTATAAAGAGCTTAAGATCCTATAGGAGTACCTTAACGGCTTACTAAAAAAGGGATGGATATGGCCTAGTAAGTTACCGGTAGGCGCGCTAATTCTCTTTATCCTAAAACCAGATAGAATTATAAGGCTATATATAGACTATTACGGTCTTAATAAGATTATAATTAAGAACCGTTACCTACTACTACTAGTTAGTGAAATGCTAGATTAACTATCTAGGGCGAAGATCTTTACAAAGCTGGATCTATAAGACGCCTATTATAGGCTCCGTATTAAAGAAGGGGATAAGTAGAAGACCACTTTTAAAACCTAATACGGCCACTTTAAGTATATAGCAATGCCTTTTAGGGTAGCTAATATGCCTATAACATTTTAATTATATATTTATAGAGTCTTAGGGGGACTAGTTAACCGCATATATATTATCTATCTAGATAACATTCTAATCTACTTAGAAGATAAGGATTAGTATAAGTAACACGTCCACAAAGTGCTAGAACGCTTAGATAATTAGGGCCTCTATGCTAAGGCGTTAAAGTATATCTTTAATACTAAGTAGGTCGAGTTCCTAGGGTATATTATAACGCCTATAGGTGTAGTTATAGACCTAGTATAGGTATAGATAATCTAAGAGTAGCTAGAGCTAGAGAGCTACTAGGATATTTAAGTGTTTCTAGGCTTTGCTAATTTCTATAGGCGCTTTATCTATAACTACTTAGATATCGCCTAATACCTATCTAACTATATTACTAAAGCTTCCTAAGACCCAGCCTAGGAGGCAAAAAGCTTAAAGGTAGGAAGAAAGAAAACTAAGAAGGGACTAACTAAATGGTATAAACTATGGATATAGCCTAGAAAGGTATAGGAAGCCTTTTAGGAACTATATATAAAGTTTATAGAAGCTCTACTATTGCGGCATTTTAACCTAGATTAGCCACTAATAATAGTTACTAATGCATTAAATTTTGCCCTTATTAGTATCCTACTATAACCTAATAGGCATCTAGACGCTACCCAGCTCCACTAGAGACCGGTAGTATTCTATAGCAGAAAATTCTAGGGACCTAAAGTTAGGTATTATACCCATAATAAGGAACTACTAGCCATAGTTAACTACTTTAAATAGTGGCGACACTACCTTAAGCACGCAAGCTATACTACTTGTATACTCTCAAATCATTATAATCTACGCTATTTTATAACTATAAAGAAGCTTATACCTTAATAAGCTAGATAGGTAGAGGAGCTCGCGCGATTTAACTTTAAGATTAAATATAAGCTAGGGGAAAATAACCCTACTAATAAACCGTTATAACGGCCAGACTATACCAAAGGCTTTAAAACGGGAGAAGGAAAATAGATAATAGATATTTTACTCCCTATATTATAGAACAAGCTCTGGGTGTGGGATACTTAAGCACCTATAGCTCTAAGTACTAAGTCTTAGGCAGTGCAAACCCCATCGGCTTCCACTAATATTTTAGCTAGTACCCGGTCCGTGGCCGATAAGGGTCTAAGTATACCTAGATAGGATGTCCCCGATATAAGTGCGGAACCTAGTAATATACTACTAATTACTAAGCTATTCCCTTAAACTAATAGCGAAGCCAAAGAGTAATTAGAACTCGGAGCCCTATAAAGACTAAAGGACTTTAACCTTATAGCGGCCTTCCTAACGCACGCGCACCAAGAAGTTATAAGATCTATAGTACCATCTAGTCTCGTACTTAGAGCAGTATAAGGCGAAATAGCTTTCACCTAGGAACTATCTAAAAGGTATAATGGAGGGATGCCTTCTATGCCATCTTTAATGCGGAAGCAGACCGGAAATATAATGGAAAAAAAGCTGTAAGGCGCTAAAATTGGGAACTGGACCTAATGGGCCTACTGTATAGAAATGGCAAGGTTTAGGTGCCATAAAAAGCAAATCTATGTTAGAAAATTCTTATAAAGAATTATAATAATCCTCTAGGCGGCTACTATGGTCAAGCCAAGATAGTAGAATTACTTTAACACAAATACTATTAGCTAAAACTTAAGCAGGAAGTAAAGGAGTACATTAACTACTATAAGAAGTGTTAAGTATATAAAATCCAAAGGTATAAGCTATGGGGTTTACTTAAATTAGTTCCCCCTACTAGTAAGCTATAATAATATTACGCTATAGACTTTATTACAGATCTCCTACCCTTAAAAGATAGGTAAGGATGAATATATAATTCGGTCCTAGTACTTATTAATAGGTTTTTAAAGTACGTCTAATACCTTCCCGTTAATAAGACAATTAATGTATAAGCGCTTACCAGCCTAATTAAGGAGAAATACTTTTTTAAAGTAGATTAGCCACACTCCATTATTACTAATAGGGGCAGCGTTTTTATAAGCTAGTACTGATTGGATCTATGCTTTTATTTAAAGATAGACTACTGCTATAGTATAGCTTTCCATCCGTAGATAAATAGGCAAATGGAACGCCAGAACTAGGAACTGAAGTCTTATTTACGAATATATTTAAACTACTAGCAAGACAATTAGTATAAGCTACTTCCGTACGTGGAGTACGCTTATAACTTAAAGCAATATTTATTGCATTAGTTTGCACCAATCCAGATTACCTATAGCGTCCAACTATTAGGATTTAATGGTATACCCAACAATTACTAGCTAAGGCCGTATAATCAATTATAGGATCATATTAGGAAGTCTAAGGACATCTACTAGAGAGTATAAGGATACCTTAAGGAATAGAAAGAGTAATAAAAGTATATAAAGCAGAGCCTACAAGATGCGCAAGAGCAGCAGAGACTTTGGTATAACCGCAAATACTAGGATAAGCATTTTAGTGTAGGCGATAAGGTTCTATTACGTTTAACAAATATCAAGACCTGTTAACTATTAAAGAAGCATAATATAAGATACCTAGGTCCCTTTTAAATTAAGGAACAAATTAGTAAGCTAGCCTACTATCTCTAGCTACCCCCATCTATGGCCTATATATATCTAGTATTTCATATAAATCTACTAGAGCCATGGCACAGACTATTGTAAGAAAAGAACTTCTGTCTAGGCCCAATTAAACACCCTAAAGTAGTAGGCAAGCGGTACGAAGTTAAAGCTATACTATGCCATAAGTCTGTCAAGAACAAGCTTTAATATGAAGTTAAATAGCTAGGCTAGCCCACTAAGGACTCTATATAGGAACCAGAGGATCACCTTAATTATTGTAAAGATATTCTAAAAGAATATTAGGACTAAGGTCTATAATCTATAAATTATAGAAAGCGCTCTAATACTATGGTGTCATCACAACCTATAAAGAAAGCTTGTAGTAGGCTAAGAGAGGCCCTAAAGAGTAAATAGATTAAATTGGATATGGAACGGATAAGCTCCAGAAACCATAAGGATTGATTAGGGCTACGGCCTAAGGTAGGATAGGTCCTTAGCCTTTTCATATACATGGCATAGAATTAATAGGGTATTTTGCTAGAATTGCATTCCTATTCATTAGTCTATATTAGGAACAGTATTCCTATGCCTTTCTAAATGCCTTATAAGGCCTTCCCGAGTATTAATTAAGATTCTCAAGTGCTATTATATATAAGAACCAATCCCAAATTCCATAAGTCTAAACCGTAAATGCCTAATCTAAAAAGCCACTATGCCTTATCTTTAAGAGTAGGATTAGTATCCATCGGCCCTCTAAGCGATGGCTAACGGGAATAAGATCCCTTTATAGGTATATAAGTAGGCATAAAAACAGGGGTAGGATAATAAGGTGTAGATAGAGCAGAGATTCTTAAACGCTTAATACTAATATTAGGTCCAAACCAATACCAATAAAGCTCTTAAGGCGTTAGCTTATAGTTAATAAAGACACGCTTAAGCCCAGAATAAATAGAGACGTTGGCTGGCTAATACAGTCCAGAACTACTAAGACCTTACTATGGCAACTATCAGTTACCTATCCGCTAGGTACCCGGAGGGTAACCTACCTAATACCATATTATATTATGCTCTTTTGAAACTTAATGTGCATACGCGAACTTCTTCTTGTAGTAAACGGCAACCTTCTTCTTATTACCCCTATCCTTTACCCTATCCTTAGTATACTAACCTTACTCCCTTATTAGGCGTTGCTGGCTGGCTTGCTGGGAATTATAGGCGGTGTAGATAGCTATAGCATAGTCTTAAATTTAACCCAGACGTTTAGCATTAGTGCTGGAATGAGAGAGAGCCCGGGCGATATAGTAGTCAAGGACATTAAAGGATTGTAGCCACTTAGGCCCAGGCTATATTAAAGCCTAAAGTTAGTAATAGAAACCTATTAATAATAGAAAAGCTTACTTTAATATAACTGCCGCTCTTGGTATGTATGCATTAATTACAAGGACTAAAGGTGTTAGACCTTATATAGTGGGTCTTATTATAAGTATCTAGAATCTTTTTATTAGATTTCTGGTCTTTTAAGGACGTATATATAAAGTCATTTAGGTAGGACCAGCACCAGTTATGGGTTAGCGGAGGCTGGGGTTCTATATATAGCGGTAGGGCCAGAATGCGCTAAGGAATTGGTTTAAAAGAGTAGTTAGTAAGAGAACAAAGAGGCATATTAAATTAATAATGGGAAAAAAGAAAATCTTAATAATATATTAAAGATACGTCCAAAATTGGACAAAGGCTAATAATGGAAAGTAAGGTGTTAAGGAAAAGGAGTAGCTTAATAAGTAAGATGTCTCTATACTTTACCTTCTAATACCCTTCCGGTAAATAGCCGTAACCTTACCAATATAACTCCGTTACAATAGCGCAATTTAGAAGGAAGGAAACACGCGTATACGCCATTTAGCTATTACTTCCTTATAAAAACTAATTACGCGGCCAGGGAAGGCAATTAAGATATTAATTATAGATATATATAGGTTAAAATTATACCTAAATAAGATAAGTCTCTTTAATTAACTAATTAATTACCTAACTGTATATAATAGCCCAAGGGCGAATACAGAAGCAATGCGTTAGTGACGTAGGGGATTATAAGAAAGGATTACAAGATTATAAATTATATCCCAATAGTTAAAGATAACAGTAAGCTAAGGCCATATACGTTAAATCCTATACTAAAAGGTTTTATGGAACCATATTAGGAACACTAAATTGCCTATAATACTCGCAATTAATTGCAGACTGGTATAAAGGCTTAGAAGTAAAGTTGCATAAAAATCCTTAAGTTAGCTTAAGTAGTCACCGGCATGCTTCTGGCAGGCTTCTAATAGGTCTTCTAGCAATCCTTACGTCTTTTCTCCAGTTATGTTTTTTCCTTATTAAGGTTTTTAGGAGTTTAAAGCAGGGGCTAGATAGATAGATAATATATAATAGCATGCCAATATCTCTCTAAACCCCTTCTAGGACGAGCCCTTATAATCTCCCTCTACCGCAAGGTAATGGCAATCGGGGGCCAACCGCAAGAAAGGGGGGGGCAATGTAAGGGATATTATTGCGGTCACCTTGGGTTGCCCTTAAGACAACCCCCAGACACCCCTTGGACGTCCGTCGGTTATGTGCCGGAGGTACGTGCCCGTAGTATATAGTCTCCACGATCCCTAAGGCCTTACCTCCTTAAGGATTCGTCTCTCTTACCAATCTATCCTGTTCCACAATCGTGTCCTTATAGCCCCCTGTCTACAAAGTCCCCTCATAATATTATTCCAAAAAAGATAAGAAATAGTTTGGTCTATTTTTAAGTTGGGGATGCTAGTAGTTGTCACAAAGTTCAAATAGATAAGTTCATTAATAAAATGGGTTAATTGATTAATGATGTTATATCGTGTCTTTTTGACCTTGATCTGACGTGTCTTTAGTGACGTGTCTTCGTGCACATGACTTGTGTACGTGACCCACGCCTTTAGAGAATACAGATTATCTAACACACCCCCTTAGCTTTAAGCTCTTTAAGGTCAAAGCTAGCCACCTTCTCGTGTCCGTTAATGAGTTAATTGAACCGTAATCTTATCTAAATCCTTCCGTCTTGCTCTAATACTGTCCCTTAGGTCCTCTAGTTGCTTCTCCTTATCTAGCTGCTCCTTAATATCCACTATCCCGATTATATTAACGAAGCTTTAAAACCTCTGCTTGGGCAGGGCCTTTATAAGTCTATCAGCGATTATCTCCTTTATTACTGTCTATTAAAATCGTACTTGTCTTATTGCGTATTCCTAATATAGCCAGTATTAATAGATGTTAACGTGTTAGAGCTTTGTGATTAGCTTTGCCGTGTCTTCTATAATTAGTTGGAGCGTCTGCGTATTATTGCATTTGATAATTAAGGGCTCGTTTAGGCGTAACGTCATTGCTTTAAATAGCCTGCTAATAAAGATAGCTTCCTTTACTGTCTGTAATAGGGCTAATAACTTGGCTTCTATACTTAACGTTGTCACCGTACTCTGCTTGTTTGCTCTTTAGGCGATCGGCCCCCTAAATAGCTTTATAATATATCCTTGCGAGCTCTTTCTGTTGACGGAGTTGTCCGCGAATAATGCATCGCTGGTATAGATAAATAATTGCACTTTACCTCTACCGTCTCTTCTGTTGTCTTGTCCTTTATTGCGTATTCCTTTGTCTTTCCCTCTACCGTTTATTCCTTCCTTGTCTCCTTTATAGTAGATTTCTCTGCTCCTTGTGCTATATAGGTACTGGATTACTCTGTCTACCGCTTAATGGTGCTTTTGGCCTGGGTTCTGATTAAACCTTACCAGCTATAATACTGCAAAAGCAATATCTAGACGCGTTATAGTGGCTGTATAAAGTATTAAACCCATTTTTCTCTAATATAGCATCGTAGAAGCTGCTTCTTTTAGTAGGGATATAGGACGGACTAGTAGGTCTATATTAGGGGATAGAAGCGTTAGATGGATTAATTGGTAATTAGTAGGGAGGAGTTCCAATTCTGCTATAGAAGTGTCTGGAAGACGCCCTCTGAGATCTATCTTATACTAGTTAGCTATCTTCTCAATATAGGCTTCCTGGGATAGCTATAGGAGCCTCTGGCTATAATTGTGTAGCACATGGATTCCTAGGAACTATTTTAGCTCGCTAAGGATACTTATCTGGTATTCCTTGTATAGCTCCTTAATTACTTTTTAAGCTTTCTTCTTATCTGTCTTTTAGTAGCAGAAGACAATATTGTTAATATAGAAGAAGACGGCTATTCCACCTTTTAGCATAACGTATAGCTTCTAAGGTACCTCTTTAAAGCCCAATTTATTTAATAAGCTCGTGAGATTCTTCTGCTATAATAGTGGTAATCGTTGTAGTCTGTATAAGGCTTTTCTTAAGCGTAGTACTTTATCTGTCTTTCCTTTATTAAACCCTGGCGGTAGCTTTATATAAACAACCTCGTTGAGATCGCAATAGATAAACGCATTAACTGCATCTATCTGCGTCATCTCTAGGTCGAATTTTGCGGTGATTGCTATAAGGGTTTAAAAGGTCGTACTAGCTAATATAGTAGCTCTTATAGGTAGGTCTCCTAGGGCCTGTTAATTTTCGCATACTACTAAGCGTGCCTTGTATTTCTGGAGAAATCTGTGCTTGTCTGTCTTGTAGATAAACACCCATATTAAGCTAAGGACCTGTTGTCTCTTTATATACTTCTTGTCTGTTTCTTAAAACAACCTTATTTGATAATGGGATTAGAGGTAGGCTTGTTAAGCTTCTTGGAACTAATTTTAAAGAGGATATATATTAAGGTCGCGGATTGACTAAGGTGGCGGAGGTAAGTTCTTCCTATGTAATCTAACATTATGTGTTCTGCCTAATTTTAGCTTGCTATCGTTAAGTTAACTATTAAGGTTGAACTTCCTTCCTGCTAAGAAGGCGCCTTAATAGGCTAATATAATCCTTTTAATAACAAAGTCTTTAAACCTATTATTACAGGCTTTCTTGAATAAGTTTTTAACTAAGTTGTTGGATACCCCTTAAGTGTTAAACGCATCTCCTGCTTGATAAGCGACGTCTTAATTAGTACCTTATACACCTAACTTTGTAGGATACTTGACGTGAAAGGCATATAGAGATTCTTTATCTTCTTCTATTAGAGGTGGTATATAGTACGCATCTTTAAGAGCTCTTATAAGCTTGAGATCTACTGACTTATTAAAGGTTTAAACTGGCTTATTAACGTTGTCGTCGTCTTCCTCTTAAATTGACAGTTTAAATATTTCTTTATTATCTTCCAGAAGGACCTTATTCTTGGTTAGGGTATTAGGGAGTTAAATCTTCTTAATCAGCGTGTCTAATTCAGTGTGTAGGTCCTTTGAGATGTCTGTTTACTTGCTGTCAAAGAACGTCTTTTTATCGAAGATAATGTCCCTAGTAGAGATAATAATACCTTTGTATAGGATCCAGATCCTGTAGATATTGGTAGAGTTATAGCCAACGAGGTAGCTAATATAGGCTTGTGGATCTAGCTTGCTTAGCCTTTTTTTCTTTAGCTGGGCATCTGACGTCATTGCGTACGCCCTACAGCCGTAGGCTTTTAGGTGCGCTAGTTACGGCTTTCTTAACCCATTAGCTAGGTAGGTATAGAACCTCTTATATAGTAATTTCCATCTATTGCTTTCTCGTGGCGTTTAATCTTGAAGGTAGACTATATAGTTAACGATCTCGTTCCATAGATTATACAGTAGCTTGGTAGTAATTCTTATTACTTATATTCTCTTAATAATTATACCCCCTAAGCGTTCGGCGGTACCGTTCTAAGCTTGGGTATATGGCGCTAAAGGCTTAAATATAATCCTTTAGGTCTGTAGCTATTTAAGGGTTCTCCTTCTCCCTAGCTTATTGTCTAACCTAATGGTGTTAACCTTAAGGTTATACCTCAGACGAATCCATTAGATGAAATCTTTAAGTACTTATAGTGTCTCCTTCTCCTTGCTATGCGTTGTTATAAAATATAGGAAGGTTTTTCCTAAGAAGGTGTTGTAGATAAATATAACTTGTATAAATCTAGTATGCGCTTCCTTAAGGTCAGTCCAGTCAATATAGAGGTTAAGACAAGGTTTATTAATATTCTGTTTTAAGAACCTTCTTAAGACCTAACGCTTAATTTTGGCGAGACTGTAATATTAACATTCCGTTGTCTTTAGGCCTTAAAGCTTAACTCCTAAGGCGTTAAGACCTAAATAGTGAAGGCTTATAGGTCCTAGATAACCTAGACGCAGATACTATAGATGCATATTACCTTTTAAATCTGGACAAGCGTCTCTTAACGATGCTCTACGCTTCCGTTGGCGGCGTAGCAGTCGGCTTATATTGAACGCTGATAGACTTTCTGGTCGGATGTATTTAATAGTCTGTTATCTGTAACGTTCTTCTATTTAATATAGGATTGTGTCGTCCTTCTAAACTAGCAGATTATTGTCTCCTTTGTTGTCCTAGTAGAACCCTCGTTTTTGAAGTAGATGGAACGACACTAGATTCGTATTAAAGTCTATATAAAAGGCAATGTCCTTAAGACGTAGGATTCCCTTGCTCTTGTCTAGTTTTGTAACCTAGATAGTGACATCGCCATAACCTAGTATAGGCACTTCTGAGCTGCCGGCGATAATATATTCGTGTCTTAGAGCTTTCCTGAAATTATAAAAACGAGAGAGGTTATTAAAGATATAGAGAGTAGTTTCTAAGTTAAGAATAGTTAATAGCTTTAATGGATAGAGTTGACCGGTGTGATATAATTCTAGGAATATCGTTTTAGCTTTTCCCTTAATCTTAACTGTCTCCTATTATTGTTAAGCTTTATTAACCTTTAATTCCTTAAGCTTAAGTCGTTCTACTTAGGCAGCTAGATCCTTGTCTTACTCTACCTTTATAAGTACCCTTTTTATATGTATACCTACGGCTTTAAATCCCTTAGGCCTTTTACTCTCAAATAGATACTAACAGTTAGGAAGGGTATGTCCCCTTATATCGCATGCCAGGCATTTGAGGTTCTTTAACCTTTTGGAAGACGTCTCTTTAGTTAAATTTATACCTGCCCTTTTTTGGCTGCGAGATAAGTTGTTCCCTTTTCCTTTTTGGACTTTAGCAGCAATAGAGATACCCTTTTTGGGCTCTCCTGCGAAGTCTACGTTGAATGCACTCCCTCTTGCTGTCGTAGGTACGGCTTTAAAAAGGTTTTGGAATGCTTCTCGTAGCTCTATTACTACTTTATAGTATTCTCATAAGGGAGCCTTTTTGGTATTATTTGCCTGCTTTATATACAGAACAAAATAGGTTTCGCTTATAGGTTGTATTATATTTGCAAGGTCTATTAGCTAGATCCCATTAGTTATCTATAAAAGATTATACTTCTCTACTATCTTTATCGCATGCTCCTATTGGTTAAGCTACTGGGTGACCTTTGTCTGCTTAAGCCCTTTAAGTAACTCTATATACTGCAGTTGTACCTTCCTTATTATAAAGTTCTTTAAAGGCTTAGTGTCTTCTTTTAACCGAATCAGCCATTCCTTAACTGTAAGGGAAGGGTCGAGTAGTAGCTTTTTCTAAATTAATACTGTGGACGTGATCTAGGTGCGTATCTATTATAGATGCTCTTCCTATTTTAGGAAGTACTTTATGTCCTAGTTATAATATCGTCTGCTGTTCTTGTACGCTTTCTATTAATTCGTCAAGAGCTGTGTATATAAGGTTGCATTCTTATTGAAATTAGTAACTTCTGGATAGGCTAGTTCTTATAGTAGAGCTCGTTAAGGTGCTATATTATCTGGGTTAACGTGGGCCTAAATTTATTTATCCACTAGGGCTTATAATTGCCAGATCTATTGCTCCCAGTCTTCTAGTTTATTGAGGATAATCATAGTTAACGAACTTGACGTCAGTGGAGTCATTTTGACTGATAGGCAGGTGGGGAATTGAGATGGTATTTTGTTGTTAGGATCGTCCTTTGACGATTAAGGTAGGATTTCTCGTGGAATCTCGTGGAATCTCGTGGAATCTTGTGGAAGAATCGTCCTGTGACGATTGAGGTAGGATTTCTGTCAGAGTCTGCGTCTTGACGATAAGGTGTCAGAGTCTGACGATAAGGTAGAATTTCTTCAAATAATTAAATAATAGCTGACTAGCTTCTTAAGTCGGCGGACCAGGCTCATAACTGTCACGAAGTTCAGATAGAGGGGTTCATTGATGAAATGGGTTGATTGATTGATGATATTATATCATGTCTTTTTGACCTTGATCTAACGTGTCTTCAGTAACGTGTCTTCGTGCACGTGACTCGTGCACATGACCCACGCCTTTAGAGAATACAGATTATCTGACAGTAGTAACTTAATATTGATTATAAGAGCTTCTATTGCGTTATTAATAGATTTTAAGTTAAGTTTATTATTATAATCTGTTCCCTCGTACTTAGTAATATACTACTTAATATGTTTATCAAAGCGGCGGTTAAATCTATCCTTAAACTTTTTCTTTAATTTATTATGTTCTTCTCTTAAGTATTTAGATAACTAGTAACCTTCCTTATAGCAGACAAAGCAGCCCTTCTTAGGTGGTATATATTAGTTAGGTGGTCTATTATATAGTCAAAATAGTAGTTAGGGGTACTACTTATAGTAATAGCGGTTAGTAGAGAAAGCTTAGGGGTTCTCATTATTTAACTTTTTAAAAGTTATAATAAAAGATTGTAGGTTATTAATTAAGCCAGTTAGGCTGTTAGAAGGTTTAAAGCAGGTATATTAATATACTGGTAACTCTTGGTAGGCGTTAATAAGCTTGTTATAAAGGAACTTATCTATATATAAATCTAAATTAAGGCCATGCTGGAGGTGTCTTAGTTCTTTAATAAGCAACTATAGGTAGTCTAGGGTTAATTTTCCAGTATTTTTGCTTTTGCTTATTATAGACCTTAAGGTTATTAAGTTCTATTGCCCTAGTATGCCATACCTATACTTAGGTCCCTTAAAGTAATTGCGTGTAGTGTCGCAGATTTAGTCAAATAAAAGAGTTAGGGTGACATTCTTAAGGTTAGTATAGTAGTGGTTAAGTGCTAAGCCGCGTAATATTGTGGGGTAGGCTTTAGCCTTAGCTTCTTAGGGTACATTAGCTCTACTACAAAGGTTATAAAAGATAGTGAGTTTAAAGTTAAAATTATTATCTTCTTCGCTATACTTGTTGTCTTCTATATACATTTTTGCAAGGTTTATTAACTCCTTGCCAAAACCCTAGTTTTAACTCTGTCCCCTAGGTGGTTCTAGTTATAGGGTTAAGTTAATATAATTAGACTCCTATTATAGAGGTGGTATAAGGGTAGGCTAGAGTATAGTAGTAGATAGTATTATAGGTTAAACGGGGTTTATAGGTGGTATCATAAATAGGGTAGGATTTGTAGTTGGTAAGATTAAGATTAGGGTTTCAATTATGGATTATAAGGTTAGGTTTTTAATAGTACTGGTAAAGTTATTCTTAAAAAGGTATTTAATTCGTCCTAAATTAAACTCTCCTCTAGTTACCATATATTCCCCAATCTTAAGCTTAGTCTATTTTATAGGGTCTTCTTCTTACAAGGTGTTGAATAGCGATTTAGGGACTATGGCATTCCTATACTTCCTTACCTATACGCCATTGGTCTGTAGGAACGTTCGAAGCTTTTAGATACTGTATTAGTTACAATCCCTAAAGGGTTATAATATAAAGTTATTAAAATCTTCCTTATCGACCTCCTATAGTTCATTATCTTTAAAATTATAGGCTTTATATTCTAGGATCTTAAACTTTACAAATTTATTAATATCCTCTATAGTAGTTTTATTAGATTATAGGTCAATACCCTTATCCCATTTCTTCTGTCCTGCGTTAACTTGTGCCCTAATATCTAACATATTAATTCTTGTCTTATAACCCTTATTAAGTTCAATTTTAGGTTCTAAACGAGTAATAGACGCGAGCTGATTAAAATGCATAATAGACGCAAGTGCTTAACTTTTACCAAGTTTAAATGCGTGGTGGACGCGAACCAAGGGCCTATTAGGTAGGGGTCAGTTCTTTAAGTACCTAAAGGCTTTATATAAAGAATCAAGGGCCTATTAGATAAGGGTTAACTTTTTAAATACATATTAACTAATGCTCCTTAGCATAATCTAGGTAGTATAAAATGCATAATAGACGCAAACCGAGGGCCTATTAGGTAGGGGTCGGTTCTTTAAGTACCTAAAGGCTATATATAAAGAATCAAGGGCCTATTAGATAGGGGTTAACTTTTTAAGTACACGTTAACTAATACTCCTTAGCAAACAAGATCGGTAGAGGCCTATAACAGGGACTAATCGAGCTTGTCTCTCTTTGTAGATAATACGTCTCCTAATCTATAATCACTAATTAGTGTTAGTATCACTTCCGGTAATACGTACTGCTATTGCAATAGTATTGGGGTGGTAACTAATTTGATTAATGCTTAATTGATTCTCCTATTCTATAGGTGGAATTTAGTGGATTTCCTAAGCTTGCTTAGCTCACGTAACTAACACCTTTTAACTAGCGTTCGCAGGCAAGTTGCCGCAAATTGCCCTAGATTGCCGTTATGTGATGGCAATTTGCGGTTATATAACTGCAAAGACGCAACCTTAATCAGACAAGTATAAATATAAAAGGCTATTATTCCATCTTTCCGTTATCTAACCGCTTTATACCATCCTCTTAAGTATACTCTATTATAATAAGGTTAATATAACATTAGCCTATATTTAGAAAGTCGTTAAAAAGACGTTAAATCTTAAGGCGTCCTCTTTAAGTGTAATATTTGTATATTTAGATATCGGTATAGAATATTTAGGCTTCTTTATACTTGGATTATACTATCTCTAATAGGGTTAGAGGGAGATTTTTAAGTTTTATCTTTACCTTTAGAAATATCTATAGTATAGTCTTATAATTTTTATTTCTCCAAATTCTAACCTTATATACCTTTTTTATATAAGGGGGGAGTAGAAGCGCCCTTTTAATAAGGCTAATTAAAAGTGCTAGTAATTAGCCTAATCCACTCCTACACATATTAGTTATTTAGCCTTAGCTAATTTATAGTCTGCTTAATTAACTTTATAATTTAGCTTTTTAGAGGTAAATCCCTAATTACCTAGGCTTGTTTAAGCTAAGTATAAAAGCCATACTAGAATAAATCTTTTTTATAGTAAGGCGTTTATTAGATAAAGTCTATAAGCATATAACATGCCCTAGCCTTTCTGTCTTAATAGGCTTCTTATACTCTTAACCATACCTTTTATATCTTTGGATGTGGCCGTCGAAAACGGACTCTGTACCTGTACGTGGTAATGGCTACAAACCTAGGTCTTTGAAGTTCAGACTCAGAGCCAACGTAGAGACGTCGCACAGCGTGCGATATGACTTCGTGGTGGTGGTTGCGAGCGTTGTAGGCGGTGGTGAAAAGTTTTCACATAGGATGGTAAGATCTCGAAAACTACCACTAATGGTACCCCTTTACAATATCAGCTACTTCTACACTGCTCTATTAGGGCACCTATATAATCCAATATAGATGCGCAGTATTTAATAACATCCCCTAACCCCTAATTAAAAGCATTAACAACCTTATATTAATAAACGGCGAATGCGAATAAACGAACAAATGAGCAAATATACGGCCCCTCCTAACCCCTAGGGCGATCGCCCACAGAGCATGCGGTCACTTGCCGTTTTCTCTACTAAATACTTAGCAGCCTAGATTGCGATCCACGGTTCTCCTTATCTCCTTTTAACGGAGTGGTGACCCTTAAAAAGGGCCTAGCTAGGGCCTAGGTATAAAAGATACCCAAAATACACACAATAATATATCCCGCTGTTAGTATTACGGTAGTTAAAACGGATAAATCCCACTTACGCCTTTAATAGCTCTTAGGAGGGGGGGGGGGGAGGCAAGGCGTATATAGCAATGGTCTACAGGAGATAGTATATAGGGGATGGTTAAGATATAGAACATAAAGCATACAGTAATTAATTAGCAAGGCCTAGCTAGGACATAGTAAACCCTAGCTTTAGATAAGCTAGAGAAGGAAGTAGTAGTTCCTATAGAGTTTAAATATTTAAGGAGGTGTTGAACGGACAACCAGGTATGAGAACTCTGTCTATTAAAGAGGGCTCTAGAGCCTCTATATATACACCAGATAGGTGACAAATAGGTTGCAAAGAGAATGACGACTACGTCGTCATTCGGTAATGGAAACAGGTATTTAGATATTCGATGAGATATACGAGGAGACATACGAGGTAAGGAGCGGGGTATTGAGACATAGGGTTCTAGACTTGAAGCCAGTATCAAGATGGTAGTAAGGAAATACGATCCAGTTCGACAGGAGGACAGGATATAGCTATAGGCCCATAGGGCCGCTGCTATGGACAAACATAGTAAATTAGGGTTTTTTTATCCTACTAAGGTGGCTTATAGGGTTTTTCCGTCCCCTATATAGCAGGGTTTTCTTCCTGTCAATTTATAAGTTTTCCCCCCTGCGACGGCAAGTGTCTGCGTGGGCCTAGATAGGATCCGTATTAGACGTTAATTAAAGAACTTATTATTATATCTTTGGATATATTATATATATCTTAAGCCGCTTTAACTAGGGACTTAATAAGAGAAAGCAATTTTATTAAATCAGGAGTGGCGTTAATAATTCTTATAAGATCTATGGTCGAAACGGCGCTAGTAATCTTTTCTATTACCTAAAAAATTATACAGCTATATATAAGAGGTTAGTCTAACTAGAACGTATAATTATCTAATTAATAGTGTAGAATAAGAGTTATAGATAAGTAGAAGGTAAGTCGAAGGTAGAATAAGCTTTATATATTAAAGAACAAATACTTTCTAACCTCTTCTATTTAGAGACTAATTGCTAGTTCTTCTCTAGAGGAGAACTAGCTCCCTTTATAATCCTTTTAAGACACTAGTAAAACCCTTTGCCCCTTATCTATCTAACGATATCTTCCCTAGGATATTAGTAGGATAAGATCGAACCCCTAGAACTTGGTCGCCTCCTAAACCCAGTCGCTTTACCAAAATTAAGTTACTAATTTCCACACCTAATTAATCCACCACTTTTTATTTAATAAAGTTCAAATTAAGAATATAGTATAAGAGGCTCTTATTAAATGCAAAAATAAAGGATATTTATTTACCTTAGAAATTATACAGGCTTATAATGTTCTAGATTCAATTTTAGGCGATTAATTATATAGGTAGTTTCTATAGTATTTTGTATACTAATATTAATAGCAATTAATCTCTACTTAAGAAATATTGCTGATAAATAAGACCCTTAAATAAAACTTATAAGGATTTACTCCCCTATATACGCGTTTATAAGATATAGCTACTTAAATTCTTTACTAAAATAATAATATTAAGCCTTTAGATAAATTAGAGGTATACAGGTTCTTAGATTATAAATTATGTATTAAATTCTTATATAGCTGACTAATAAAAATTATATAAGCTAAAAGTATATATTATAGACTAAATTTAAGAGTTTTATAATTATATTTAGAGCTAGAAAAAAATACAAATAAACGTAGTATTATATTAAGGGTCTATATTAATATAATTATCATTAAAGCATAGATAAATTAGGTAACCCCTAACGTATTCTATAAGCGAATTACCAATATAAGCAAGTTATTAAAACTAATTCCTCACCAAAATCTATAAAATTCACAACGAAATATCTTAATAACGACTAAATAAAAAACTCTAAAATTTTAATAGATTATAAATATTAGTTAGAAAAAGGTATTATTAAATTTTTATAGGATAACACCTTATAATTATTAAAATATTAAGCTTTAATCTACAAATTTAAATAAATTATTATATCTTAATAATTATTAGTTTTATTAGTTTTAAATTTTAATATAGGCTTTAAAGTATATATAAAAGCTTAATTTTAAAATTTTTGAGTTTTTTATTCAGTTATTGTTGAGATATTTCGTTATAAATTTTATAGATTTTGGTAAGGAATTGGTTTCGGTAACTTACTTGTATTGGTAATTCGCTTGTGGAATACGTTATATAGTTGCCATAAAATTATAAATAGGCATTTATTATGGAGATTATCTCTATAACTAGTTATATAATTTAACTAATTATTATTTTCAATAGAAAAAGCCTTAAACTACTTAGTTCTAATATAATAAAGTTTCTAATTAATTTATATAACTTCTAAGAATAGCTAAAAAGCAAATTAAATAATATTTATATAGTTTGCTACTATTTTCCTACCTAAAATATAGCTATTTAGTAATAGAACCTAATTATTACTACTTAATAGGCATATAAGTGTGAAGGGCTCAGTCAACAGAACAAGAATCTATTGGTAGGCAGTAACGAGAATTCCAAGACGAGGACTAGAAGAAGGTCGAGGAAAGGACACGTCTATATACATGGCGCCAAGGCTCGGCCGAGCCCCTGACTAGGGTCTGTAACAGTGCCGTAACAATAAGCCACTATATATATACGTAGTTATAGATATATAGGTAGAAGAATATCTATTTTATCTATTTACACTCCCTATATAACCTATATACTCTAGTTACTAAATCTATTATACTTTTTACTAATTTAAAAAAGGCGTTAAAATTAAGTTATCGGCTCTTACCTTTATTAACAATATAGCCTATATTATAAAGCTCCATTTTATATAATATCACTATTAAATATATAAAGATTGCCTTAGTATTAGAATAATTAAATTTAAGTAGAAGGCCTTTAGTATTTACCCTTAAAACCGTTGTAAATGCCCCTAATTATAATAAGCTAAAATAAGGCTTTAAGTAAGTTCTGAAGGCAAAATAGGTTTAATATCGCAATATTAATATCCCCTTTACAATAAAATACATATAAGATATATATAAAATAATTTAAAATCCTAAAATATAGTGTACACTTATAGGTACTTTTAAAATACGTAAGTAAGTAATTTAATTAAGTCTCTATACAAAATATAACATATAAAAGCCAAATTTATAACTTATAATAATAGCTTAATATATTCTAAAGCCAAACCCCTAAAAATAGGTTATACTAGATCTAAATATACAGTGTACTGATATAGATATAATTGAAAGTGCTTAGGGTGAAATAGTAGAGTAAAAGGTATAAATTAAAGCTAAGAGGCTAAAAAAAAAAGTCAAATCGGCGGTATAGGCAGTATAAATGGTAAAAATATAAGACCCTAAAATTGTATAGTAAACTGTTTAGATTTGGTAGGTATACAAAGGCTTAAATTGGGGGCGCCAATTTTGGTAAGGCGACCGAGTTCTAGGGATCCGAGCTTACTCTTAAATATCTTTAGTAGCTTAGATATAAAGGATAGAAATAGGATTAGCAATAGGGGCGATCCCTATAGGATACCTATAGGTGTTAGTATTAATTTGCTTTTGTAGTCCTTAAATACTATTTTAGTAATATACCCTATTAGGAAAGCTTATATAAACCTAATTATCTAGTTTAGTAGGCCCTTCTTTCTTAGGATCTATAGAAGTCTTTTATATAATATATTATTAAAGGCTCCACTTAGGTCTAGGCTTAGTATAAATACTATATAGCTTAAGTAGGCTTACTACATCGCCTAAATACTAAAGGTAATTAGGGAGAGGGCTAAAAGCGTTAGTTATTTCTTTCTTATACCTATTTATATCTATAGTAGTAGTCTTTACTCTTTTGCTACCTTTTATATATACTTTATACCTTTTTTTTAGGAGCTTTCCTAGTATATTTTTAAAAGTAATTAGTTAGAAGCTTCCTAGGAGAGAGTAGTCCTTTTTATTTACCTTTTTTAGAACGACTATAGTTGTTACTTTATAGTAATCTGGTAGCTTGCATTTAAGTAGGTAGGTAGTTATAGTGTTAGCTAGTAGTATTGCTAGGGCTTTTAATACAGCTTTAATTGCCTTAATTAGGATCTTATCTAGCCCTATTACTTTGCCTATAGGGAGCTTTTAAATAGCTTCTTTTATATCCTTTATTAAAACTATCTAGCTTATCTCTAGAGGTAGGGAGTAGTCTTAATTATTAGTATCTATAGGTCTACTTAGCCTATGCCTGGAAAGAATATCTTTATTGGTTTTTTTTTTGGTTTTTTTCTTATTATTATTTGTGTACTAGTTATATTTTGTCTAGCATAATATAGGTAGGTAGAGGTCCCCTAGCACTTCCTCTATAGTTTACCTGCCCTATTTTAATATTTACTAAAGTCTCTAGTTATATAGCTTAGTAGAGTTTAAGGTAAACTAGTGCTAGCTATTTCTATTCTCCTTCTATATTGTCTTTTTAAGCCTATTATTTAGGGCCTTATAACTCTATTAGTAGTAGACTTTGCCTATTATACTATACTATTGCTTCGCCCTCTTTAAGCCTATAAGTAGCTATACTGCCTTTAGTAGCTACTTATACTAAGTATATTTATTAAGCTAGGCCTCTAGGCAGTATTTATCTAAGCAGTTACTTATAGTTTTTTAGATATCCTTTAGTATTACCTAAGGTATTATTGCCAGTCTATTAATAATTGCCTAGGTATATTCTTCCTAATTAAGTTTTTAGATAGCGTATCTCTAGTAAGTTTATTATACTAATGTGTTAATATTAAGAGTTATCTATATAGGTATATAGTCTATAGTTATTACCTATATATTTTCTAGCTTATAGAATGCTAGCCGGCCTACTAGTGCTTTTTATATAAATATAAGGTTAATTATACTCTTTTAGGTTTCTCTTTTTTAGGTAGATTTGCCTATTAAAGTAGTTAGGATAAGGCCTTACATTTCTAGCTTATTAAGTAAGTAAGTTGCCTATACTTCTACTATAGCCTACTTTTCTCCTTATACTATATAGTGTGTATCAAAGTCCCCTAGGACTATTATCTCGCCTTCTACTATATTATTGGTTTATTAAAGTAGTCCCTATATAGTTATCTAAGGTTTATTATCTCTTAAATTATAGATATTAATTATATTAATTTAGCCCCTATCTATAGCTATATATAGTTTAGCTATATTAGGGCTAATAGTATAGTAGCTTTATACTTGTATATTAATACATTGGCTAATTAGGAAGTATATATAGGTATATAGGTCTAGTTTATATAGAAGGTAGTATCTATTTAGTTAGTATATTTTGCAGGTTTATTTATTAAACGCTATTTTTTATAGGGCTATTATCTAGTGTTGTTCTAGGTCTAGGCTGTTAAATAAAGGGCGTATTACTCTATAGTTTAAGTGTCTATAGTTGTATTATACTATTATTAGCCCTTTTATAATTCGTCTAGTAACTTATAGGCATCTTCCCTTTAGATCTAGGGCGTTTTACCTAGGGCTACTATAATTGGGATTCTTTGCTAGGATAGGTCTTTAGCAGTATTAGTGCTACCTTACAGGCGTCCTACAGCCCGTTTTACTGCTAGTTAGGTAGAGGCTGCTCCTATTAGGGTAGGTATTTTAGTTCTCTTTTGCAGTTTAATTATCTAGCTACTATTATTTGCCCTACTTGTCTCCTTCTCCTTATATACATTTCTCTAGAGCGTAGCTGTAATCTAGTGTAGTTAGGCTTATTTTATCCTAGTAGTTTCTAGGTATACCTAGTAGGTTTTATATACTATCTTCTACCATACTCTATATTCTTTACCGTAATTTATATATCTAACTCTCTTGTCCTTAGGGCAGTCCCTAGTATTATAGTTATTGGCGCACTCCCTACGCCTTACCTGCTTCCTATATACGCTCTAGGTATATCCCTATTGCCGGCATCTAAAGCATTATTTGTTAGCGACTTGGTCAATCAAGGCACAAGTACGGCAAGAGGGTCGCGTAAGCCTGTATAATTATATTGTCTATAAATAAGGATCTAAAGCTAAAGAAAGGAAACAAGAAGAACGGAAGCACTGCTTAAAGTTATATACAATCTTCTGGTTATATAATGGCAACTTGCCGCAACTTGCCATTATATAATGGCAGCTTACGGCAATCTAACAGCAATTTACCAGTGCCATAATATTACCCCCCCTCTAAAAAAGCCTGCTCTTAGGCTTTATATATCCATATTACCCCTACAGGGCATTCTTATCTTTATGCTCTATTAGTAATTTGTTATCTTTGCTATACTAGCACTCTATCCACTTATCTAAGTACTTTAGCGGTCTAGGTTTATTAGGATAACGGCTATAGAACTCTTATAACTTATAGGGGCTACCTATAAAATTCTATGCGGGGTACTAGGTAGGGTCTAGATTATATCCTTTCCAACTTATATGGTATTTTAGTGTTCCTTATACAAGTTTACAAGCTAGTATTTCATTAATTTCCTATTTATTGTCGCTATTAACTTAAATTGTAGGGGTGGTTTATTCTTTTGTTTAGGTAATAGGTTATTTATAGCTTTCCGTAGCTTATCTGATAAGAATTTAGGGTAGACCTTAATGAAATCTAGGAGCTTTACTTTATATAAGTTGCCTCTTTTTTTAAGAACTTTATATAGTCCTGCTATTTAATAGTCGAGCTTATAGCTAGGCCACTCTATTCTCTAGTTCTTTATTATAACCCAGACCTTATTATCTATAGTAAAGTCAGGCTTACGCCTATACTTATTTGTCTACTATTCTATTAATTTTTAGGCCTTTTCTAGGTTTATATAGGCTACCGTCTAGGCTTCTTCTAAGCGCTTGGCGTACTACTGGGCTTCCTTATAAGATAGTTTTTTGCGTATAGTCTAGGGTCCTTCTGGTCTTTCCCAGTTAAAGCTTATATAGGGTAAGTAGCCTATTTATAGCTGAATAGGTGTAAACCCTGTAGAGTTATGGGGTAAGGTTGCCTAAGTATAGTCTATTAGGGGTAGCAGTTTAGCCTAGTTATTTTAAAAGTAGTTAATAAAGGGCCGAAGTCTTTGGTCTAAATATTAATTTATAATCTCTGTCTAACCGTCTATCTAGGAGTGGTATACTATAGAGAGCTTTAGCTTAATATTTAAGATCTAGGTAAACTTATTCTAGAAAGCTAATATAAATTGTGGCCTATAATTAGATACAATAGTATCTAGTGGTCTATAAATTTAGTAGACGTAGTGGATATATAGTTGGGCCGTCTCTTTAGTATTAATATTTTTATAATAAGGGATTAAGAATGGGCGCTTACTAAAGCGGTTGACTATAACTATAGCTATATTGTATCCGCTACGGTCTATAGGTAGCTTATGGAAATCTATAAAGATATGCTGCTAGGGGCGCTCTGGTATTAGGAGTGGTTTTAATAGTCCTAGGGTCTTATCTTGTGGGATTGTAGATTTATAGCAGCTGTTGTAGTTCTGTATATAACGGTTAATATCTATAACCATTTTAGGCTAGTAGTAGCGGTTGCCAATAATCCTATAGGTTTTATTTTTTCTAGGGTGGGCCGTAGAGACCTAGGTATGTACTTTAGCAATAAGCCAAGTCTATAAGTTTTGCTCCTCTACTACTACTAGCCGCTCCTAATGCTTAAGTAATTTATTTTTAAGGGACTATAGGCTGGTAATATCCTTTACCTTTTTATGGTACTCTTATAGAGAAGGGGTCGTATAATTTGCTTATAGTAGCTTATTAATAAGGTTAAGTTCTATAGTGTTAATAGGGCATATCTTGGCCTTTGTGGGGTCTGTATTTAGTTCTACCTATATTTAGGGGTTAAGGTGCTCTGGTTATAGTAGCATTTAGGTCCATAATGTAATTTTTGTGGCTATTTAGTTATTTAGGTCTTGTTTATGCCTTATAAGGGCATTTGCATAGTTAGTTGCGCCTAGCCTATATATAATTAGGAAGTGGAACTAAGATAGGATATCCGCCTAGCGTGCCTGCTAGGCTGTAAGGGCCTTTATTATTATAAAGTATTCTAAGGCCTTATAATCTAAAATTACTTTAATAGGCTTAGGGGCCCCTTTTAGCTATATACACTGGTGCTAAAAGCTAGAGATAATAGCCAGCATTTCTTTATTATGGATGTGGTAGTTTAGCTTAGCATTTATTATGGTCTTTAAATAGTATATAATAGGGTGCTATTCTCTGTCTGGTTGCTTCTAGGAAAAGATACTAGCTATTGCGCTGTTTAAGGTATTAGTTTCTAGTATTAAGGGCTATTTTAGGTTAAAATAGGCAAGTAGGGGAGCTAATACTAGCCGTTTTTTAAGCTTATTAAAGGCCTACCTATATATGGCGTTAAAATAGAAGGGCTAGTCTTTCCTAGTAAGATGGTTAAGAGGCTAGGAGATCCTACTATAGTCCTTAATAAAGTGTTGATAGAAGTTATAGAAACCTAAAAATGATTATACCCCCTTTATGGTCCGTGGGGGTGCCCACTAGTTAATTATAGCTGTTTTTTTTAGGTCTGCCTTAATTCCGTCTGTACTAATAATAAACCCTAGGTACTTAGTGCGCTTAATACTAAATTCTAACTTCCTAATATTGGCCTAGAGACTAGCTTTATAGAGCTATTATAGAACTTTATAGATATGTTTCCTATGTTCTAGTTTATTCTTAGAGTAAATTATAATATTATTTAGGTAGGCTGTATAGAAGTTATTAAGGTAGTTAAAGAGTATATTATTTATATACTGTTGGTATATAGCTGGTCCATTGGTCAGTCTAAAAGGTAGTACTTTATATTTATATAATCCGTAGCGGGTCTAAAATATAGTAAGATCTTTAGATCTAGGGTCTATTCTAATTTAGTAAAAAGCCTAGTGGATATTAAGCTTTATAAAAATCTTAGCCTTACTTATATAGGCCAGTGTTTCTTTAAGTAAGGGTAGTGAATATTAGTCTTTGCGGGTTATATGGTTTAGTTTATAGTAGTTAATATAGAAATGGAGTCCGCCATTTAGCTTTTTTGTAAAGAGAATAGGTAAGGTAAAGGGGACCTAGCTAGGCTTAATAAAGCCATTATTAAGGTTATTAATAATATACTACTTAGTAGCCTATAGTTTGTTAGTAGATTACTGGCGGAGGGGGCTATAGCTAAGGGTATTTTCTTTATCTGGCTTAATCTTAATTTTATAGTTATATGGTTAGTAAGGTGGGAGTATATTAGATACTGCCTTGGAGAATACGTCCTTAAATTCCTAGTATTGGTGGGGTAGTTTCTGTTCTACTAGCTCCTTATCTATAAGCTTACTTTCCCTACTAAGCTAGTTACGGGCTAGGGCTTCCTTGTCTTTAATTATCTAGTTAATTTTATATAAGCTAGTTATAAAGGCAATAGTATTAGGCTGTTTTAAGTTCTGGTAGAACCCTATAGCACTAATATAGTAGATATTAACTAGTGGGAGGTTTATAGGTTTCTTTATAGATGTTCCGTAAACTGTATTTTGCGGTAAAGGGTTTATAACCCTCTTTAGCTCCTATTCTATTTTCTATAAGTTATTCTTTTAGTCTATATATTTAGTATAGCGTGTAATATTTCTTATTGTTCTTTGTAGCTGTATAGGGCCTAAGCTAGCTGGCTTATTACTAACTTCCTAGGTTTCTAGTGCCGGTGGTGCGATATTAGTAGTCTGGAGGCGGCATAGTATATAGACCCGTTATAAATTAAGCTGTATATCTTTCTTAAAGGCCTGGTCCCTATATATAGCATTAGCCTAGTAAATGGTATCTATCTATAGCCGTATAAGATTTTCTATTATTGACTGAGTTTACGAGGTCTATACTTTCCGGTCCTAGATTTTAAACTTTGCCAAGCCTACTTCTAATTGGTTTAAAAAAAAGTTGTGCGCGGTAAGTCATGGTAGTATATTCACGTGACGAACTTCAAAATACTAAGTTCTAGCAAAGCTCTGCAAAAGTTCTGCGAAAACTCTACACCAAGCTCTACTAAAGCCTTATAAAAGCTCTACACGAAGCTCTATACAAAGCTCTAAAAAAGCTCTACTTGAAGCTCTGCTTAAAGCCCTATACAGAGCTCTAAGGCTCTACTAACACACAGCACTAATATACTAGGAAGTCTCACAATTGTCTCTATAAATATCTCTATAAATGCCTCTACAACAGCTCTATAATTGCCCTACAATCATCTGTATAAATGTCTCTATAAACGTCTCTACAAATATCTGCGCAATTATCTGTATAAACGCCTATACAAATGCCTATACAAAGTTCTGCTCAAAGCTCTATACAAAGTTATTTATAAGGCCTTTAAAAATAAGCCTAAAGCCTCTACTAAAGCCTCTGCAAGACCTCTGCCTATATAGTAAATAGAGCACGCAGTGCGTAAGGGAGGTCCAAGGGGGTCTCCCCCTTAAACTTAAAGCTTAACTTAAAGCTTAATACAGAGCTCTAAAGCTCTACTAGCACGTAGCACTAATATACTAGGAAGGTTCTGCAATCGGCCGTATAACCACCTATACAATTGTCTCTACAAACGGCTCTATAAACGTCTATATAATTACCCGTACAAACACCCGTATAAATGTCCATATAAACGCCTATACGATTGTCTCTATATACGGCTCTACAATCAATTAATTAAATGCGTATACAATTAATTAGACGCCTGTATAAACAGCTCTATAAACGTCCATATAATTAACCAATTAATTAATTAATCAATCGCCTATACAAACGCCTATACAACTGCTTATACAATCATCTCTATAAACGTCTCTATAATTAATCCACCCGTACGAACGTCTACACCCTACACACCTATACATAACTCTATCCCTTAACCCGCCGAAATTCGTCTACTTGGTATTAATAAGAACCAACTAATAAGATTAATGCAATTAAATTGTTGTGATGAGAAATATAAAGCTATTGTAAAATTGGGCAGTAGCTATAGCTCTAGTGGTGAGTTTCTAGTAACCCAATTTGGCTAAATATTATATTAAGTTATCTAAATAAGGACTATATTATTAGAAGTACAATTAGAAGGCATAGTTAATAGTATTATATTAATGAAATCTACATAGGTTATACGTGTACTTCTAATTCTGGTGTTCCCGCACGGACCATATACTTAGTGGATGTCAACGGGTTAAGGGATAGAAGCTCTATATAAAGCTCTACACAAAGCTCTACACAAAGCTCTGCAAAAGCTCTACCAAATGCTCTACCAAATGCTCTATCAAACGCTCTACTAAAGCCTCTGCAAGAGCTCTGCCCACGCAGTAAATGGAGCACGTAGTGCGCAGGGGGGGTCCAAGGGGGTCTCCCCCTTGAGCTTAAAGCCCTACTTAAAGCTCTACTTAAAGCCCTACTTAAAGCTCTACTTAAAGCTCTACTCAAAGCTCTACTAAATCTCTGTATGGAGCTCTACCAAAGCTCTGTACAAAGCTCCGTACGAAGCTCTATAAAAGCTCTACCAAAGCCTCTATAAGAGCTCTGCCTACGTAGTGAATAGAGTATATAGTGCGCAGGGGGGTCTAAGGGGGTCTCCCCCTTGAGCTTATAGTTCTACTTGGAGCTCTACTTAAGGCTTAGTATGGAGCTCTAAAGCTCTACTAACATGCAGCACTAATATACTAGAAAGGTTCTATAATCGGCTGTACAATTGTCTCTATAAATGGCTCTACAAACGGCTCTATAAACGTCTATACGATCGCCTATACAAACGCCCATATAAACGCCTATACAATTAATTAATTAAACGTCTATATAATTGCCTATACAATCGTCTCTATTAACGTCTCTATAATTAATCAGCTGTATAAACATCTCTATAATTAATCAGCTGTATAAACATCTATATATATACATATAACTCTATAGAAGCTCTATATAAAGCTCTACCAAAAGCCCTATTAAACGCTCTACTAAAGCCTCTATAAGAGCTCTGCCTATATAGTAAATAGAGCACGTAGTGCACAGGGGGGGGGGGGTCCAAGGGGGTCTCCCCCTTAAGCTTAAAGCTCTACTTAAAGCTCTACTTAAAGCTTAAAGCTCTACTTAAAGCTCTACTTAAAGCTTAAAGCTCTACTTAAAGCTCTACTTAAAGCTTAAAGCTCTACTTAAAGCTCTACTTAAAGCTTAAAGCTCTACTTAAAGCTCTACTTAAAG
>Ga0307507_10002422_pt1 | contig 39234 bp, 7 predicted proteins | sample 7_EM_MG_FD_207223 | JGI IMG/M metagenome (GOLD analysis project Ga0307507, IMG submission 207223) | Populus trichocarpa ectomycorrhiza microbial communities from riparian zone in the Pacific Northwest, United States - 7_EM | ecosystem: Host-associated > Plants > Roots > Unclassified | place...
CTTTACATTGCATCGGCTTTAATATATAGTTATAGGGGGGGAATATTGGCTTCCTTCTTAAGCAGTGCTGTGGCCGTTTGCTTATACCCGCCTGTTATACTCCTAAGGCAGGCTATTTGGACCTTTTAAAGTGGTTTAAGGAGTGATTTAGGGGGGCCTTTCTTAGTTTCTCTAGTGGCCCAAATGCTAGATCTATACGTTATGGTTAGCCGGACAACTGCTGTGTATAGTAGGCGTAACCTCTGGAAGCATGGACCCTATATAGAATTAACGATCCTGGACATGGTGATATACTGTGCTTGGCCCTTACGGGCCGCTTGCGCCGTATATACGCTCCACCAGAGCTTACTGTCTACCCACACTCCTAATACCCTTAGGCCTTAAACCAGTTGACCCCTAAAGCCTTAGATATGGATTATATGCTAAAGATCTACAGATTGGTTACGTTTTCTTATAAAATAGATTAGCTAGTATTTCTCTAGTAAGAATTGGACTCCATGTTATCTTGCCCATTCTATATAGGTATTATAGGCTTTCTCTAGTGTCCTGCAGTTCTCTGCGGCTGTTGGCCTATATATAATTAGGTTTATATTATTAACAAAGCCTATCCCCTAAGTTGCCCCTTCCTTAAAGGTGTCAAGCAGGTTGCTTACAAAGAAGAGGAAGAGTATAGGCGACAGAGGTGATCCTTATAGTATTCCTATTGTAACTGCGATAGGGGGGCTCTGGTATCCGCTAAAGACTAGTAACGTTTCTTTCTAGCCTATAAATCCTTAAACAAACTAAATGATCTATTCTAGGAAGCCCTTTGCCCTAAGGATGTATAGAAGACGCTTATGGGGTATATTATTATAGGCGCCGCTGATATCTAGGCTAAGCATTAATACTATAAAGTCCTTTCGCATAGCCCATGCAGTTTTAATGGTAGTAGTGAGTAGTGTAAGTGCTAATAGCGTTAAGCGATTCTTTCTTGCCCCCATTTAGCTTTGTGGTAGTAGGGCGTGTTCCTCTACCGTGTCTACTATATGGTCCGCTATAACCTTTTCTAAGATCTTGCTTAGGGTGTTTTCTAAGGCAATAGGGCGGTAGCTTCCTAAAATTAAGTAGTCTGCTTTACCTTCTTTTTATAAGACAACCGTTATTATGGATCTTCTAAGTCGTGGGTAGTAGCCTATTATAAAGTATACTCTGGCTACATCTGCAAGCCAAGGTGCTATAAGTGGTCCATAGGTCTTTAGGGCTTTGTTTGGGATCCCATCTAGTCCTAGTGCTGTATTATTTAAGAGGCGGCTAATAGTTCTGGCCATTTCTTTAGTTGTTATGTCGCTGTTGACCCTTAGGCGAGTTACTGGTGTTTTACCGGTAATGTCGCTAAGGTCTGCTAGAGCCAGTTAAGGAAAAAATCTTTCTATAAGGATCTTTGCCTTCTTGTTATTGTTGCTTGTGGCCTATGGTTCGCCTGCTCTTTATAGGGGTAGTAGGTGTAGATCTTCTACTAGGCGTCCCGCCTTTTTCTTTACCCATTTCGCTATGGTCCAAAGGCCCTTGTTATAGGGGAGACTTAGGTTAGTAGTATATTTATTTATAAACCGTCTCTAGTTATTCCTTGCTTCTTTTCTTAGGGTATTCTTTAGCTAGTTTCTTGTGTCTTTATATCATCTCTTGTCCTCAGAATCATGGCTACTTGTATATTTCCTCCTTGCTCGTCATTGGCCGGCTATAAGGGCCGCGCACTATGCGGACCATATATGTCGCGCATAGGGGCCTGGTTTTAAAACCGGGCAGTGCTCTTTCAGCCTACTTTTAATTGCTGCCTAGATCCTTTCTAGTCTTTAATTAATTTCCTTAGGGGTAGCCAATAAGCCTCACTTATTTAGTATTAGGTGGATTTCTTCTAGGTCTTAGAGTTGTTATTTAATTATATTAAGGAAGCTATCTATGTTAAGCTTCCTTATTACGTATCTTTTGCCATTTGGTTGCGCCTTAATGTCCAGATCTAGTTATATCTGGATAGGGATATGGTCTAAGGTAAGTGCCTATTCTTCTTTAGGGGAGCACCTTTTGAGTCTCTGGTATAGGTTTTCGTCTATAATCGTAAGGTTAATTATACTTTTAGCAGTGCCCCGTTGCCATATAATTGCACCTAGGGGGGTAGCTAGCTTAAGGCCCCCGTTATCTATAGCTCTTAGTAGGCACTCTGCCTGTCAATTAGCAGCAACATGGATGCCCCCCCACTATGGGTGGTAGAGGTTCATGTCTCCTAGTAGGATAGACTCTATGTATTCAGTTTCTAGCAAGCTTATTACAGATATAATATTCTCTATCTATGCTACCCCTTCGACCCTAGGGTTATAGACATTAATAATTTATACTAGTCCCCTATATATCTAGATAGTTATAACTGCAATATCTAGGTTAACTACCTGCCATAACCATAAGGCAAGGCTAATATTTTTGCTAATTATAAAGCATACGCGTATAGCTGCTTTTGGTTTATATAGGAGCTAGAATCCTTAGGGGCAGTATATTAATTATATATAGGTATTATAGTACGGCTCTTATATAATAAGAATATAGTATTTCTCTAGGTCTAGACTGTCTAGTAGGGGCCTTGCTAGACGGTGGTTCGTATTGCCGCAGTTATACTATATAATGGTCAAGTGGCGGACCCCTGGTGGGGGTCCTTTACCTCTCCTTCACTCCTCGCTTCTTCCGTTTCCACTTTCTCTAAAATATTCAGAACTTCCGTCTCCTATATTTGCTCCCTGGCCATTACTTATTTTATATAGAGCTTTCCATTCCTATATCTTATGTTCCTACTAGCCTTTCTAAATCTGAGTCTATTATTGCCTCCAGTTCTTCCCCCATTCTCGCCGGTTGGCTATATACCCCTTATAAGCCAGCTGCGTGTGTTATATTTGCCGCGTTAAATCTAATTCTTAATTATCCCAGCCTTAAACTTACTATAGCCGTCTATAGGGGTCTTCCTACTGGGTATCCTCTCCCTTATGTCCTATGTGTCCCTTATGTCCCTGTTTAGTCTAGTGATGTTGCGCGGTATCACTTTTGGCCCGTTAAGGCTTGGGATGGCTGGCTTAGCCCCCTAGTATTAAAGGTAGGAAACGCTAGAAAGACACCTATATCCCCCTAGCTTATCGCCTGTTATTTCCATTTATATAACCTAGCGTGCAGTTATTCCCGTAGCTATTAAGCCCTTTCCTTCCGTCTCTTGTATTCAATGCAGTCTTCTCTCTCCCACGCCTTATATGTGCTTCGGTAACAGTTCGCGCATTTTATTTAGTCTTAATTTGTACATTATCTTGTATCATAGGGGCCTGTATAGTGGCCGCAGCATACCTGTGCTGTGTATGTGGATTGGGTGTGTCCCCATTATGTACAGCAATAATATCGTTCCAGGCGTAGTCTATGGTTATAGAGCCTTGTGTTATATATAAGGCCATTTATAATTATTCCTTTTTGGATAAAAAGTTTTTGCATTCCTAGTGTATATACACTGACGATAAGGGAGCCATGCGTTTATCTGTTATCTCCCTAGTAAGTCTCTGGCGCCCCTTATATCCTCTTATTGTTCTCATTATATGCTTAGTTTGTATTTTCCTATTAAAGCCATTGGATCTGGGTAATTACAAGTCCTAGTATAAAGCGTTCCGTTTGTTTTACTATCTCCTATATAGTTGCTGTATTATCCGCCTAGTGTCCCCTTTCTACCCTAAGGCTTATGGGAACCAATAGGACTTCAACTGGGTGATCTTCACAAAGCACTTTTATGCCAATACGCTCTCCTAGCCTGTCCCCTACCCTTATAGCCCGTTCCTTTGCCTATTAGTCCTTTAGGGTGACTCTAATGTCTCCACTCCTAAGGTGTCAGACTGCAACGGCGTTATGGACCTCCTTACGAATCTCTATAAGAACTTCTGTTTCTAATTGTCCCCTAAGTTCCTCTACCTTTTCTATATTTAGTTGTATTATGATTATATACCCGGTTATTGTTTTTAGGGGGGTAGGTTCCCTGTGCTATAGGAGCACAGCTACGGCGGCCTAGGTGCGGTTCGCCTATAGGGGGGGGTTTTATTTATCTTCAATTTTGTTTAGCCGTTAGAGGATTTAATTAAGGGTTTACTAGAGGGGCGCCTAAGGTTCGCTAGACTAGAGCCATTCTGCTAGCTGTATTAGTTTATAATGGCTAACAGATACTCCCCCACAGTTCCGGATACTAGACGCGTCTAATAGGCTTTATATTTTGTCAGATGCCTTCTTAATTAGGGTATTTCCGCTTTCTAGTGTGGTATTCGCCCGTCCTTGTTGTTGTTATGGGGGGCCATTGTTGGGTATGGGTCTGGCGGTTGCACGCGACTGCGTACCACCATTGTTCCACCTGTGCCTCCCCTGTGATGCATGCATCTTAGGGGATTATTAGGGTGTTTTTCAGGGTTCTTTTGGTTGGTTTGGTCTTTTTGGGCCGGGTGCAGCAAGAGCTCCAAAAGTCTTAAACCCCTATATAGAATGTCCTCCATTAGCTACTATTACTAGATAGCTATAGTTTATACCTTATAAAGGAATTTATAAAATATTATAAGAAGAAGAATATTTATCTATTAGCTATTCTGCCCTATATAAGCCACTTTCTATAACTGCTTAATATTGTTCTCTTCTAGCCGTTTAAGCACCACTATAGACTAGCTGTTAAGATAGCTGTATAAATAGGCTGTATAAACTTTAACACTGTTAAATTCCTCCACGCTCTACACTAAATTTGTATAGCTATATTTAAATCCTTATCTATCCTATTAGGATGGGCAAAGACTAGTCTTATTCCATATAATCCTAAGGTTATATTAACTAGATTGCGACGTTAAATAGCTATAGTGCGTCTATCTACACCACTACCTACAATACTATAACTACTGCGGCTATGACTTATAGTGCTATAAACACCTAATATACCGTGTAGCTTGCAGATAATAATAAACTAGGTTCGCAGCTTTATTATTAAGCAGCCTAATAGGGTAAGGAATCCTTTATTAATGCTTTATAAGAGCGCTAGGAAGAATACTATACTTTACTTATTAATAGAGGAAGACCTATATTTAATATAGGCAGTAGTATACACCTATATAAAGTGTTAAAGGACTAACCAACGGGTTATTTAAAAGGAAGGCTTAATATCTATAGTAGATAGACGGCTTAAAGTATTATAACGAGTTCAAAAGGAAGCAGAGAAGGCAGGTAGGGCGGCTGTATATGCAGTAAAGAAGTAGGTAAAGGAGGACGCTACATAACATGCAGAGGCCTTAGACTCGTAATATTTGGCAGAATTGTAGCTAGGCTATTGCTTAAGGTGCTCCACCAAGGATTTCTGTATATATGTAGCCTACGTAGAAATCTACGGCTTTAAAATTATGTGGTGGGGCTCGTGTTCCGTTGAGCTCGGTGTTCCGTTGAGCTGCGTAGGACTATGAGCGTAAGCGAATAGTCCGTGGGGCGGATAGACGCAGAGCTTGCAACTCTATTAGGGCCTCCACAACGGCTTGCAGAGGCGTGCAAGATAGATATATCGCATAACGTAGGTAATAGGGTTATAACGGTCGGCATAATTAACAAATTTCGTCTATACGCAGTTTTGATGTTCCAAGCCGTTTAAATGGGTATCTGGCAGAATCTTGAAGTTCCAAACCTTATTAGGCAGGCAGCAAGCCTAATTAGGAAGGCGGTGCCCCACCGTTATAACTATGCCGACCGTCATAACCCTATCACCTACGTTACTAGCTTTACTGTCTCCTTAAGGTAATTATAAAGATTTATTAGGTTCTCTATTCTTTCTTTAACTATACTACTTATTTTCTTTACTTATTTTAGTAATAATAATATTCTTAGTTTATATCCGTAGTTCGCTTTAAAGGGTAATATACCTATCCCTTCCTATAGTATTATACTATATATAAACTATATAACTAGTAATAATAATACCCAATTATTCTATATATAATTAATATAATGCCTTAGATACTGCTTTAATATCTAGTTTGGTTTTTCTATTTAACTGTCTGTCTATAGGTAATATACAGTTAATATTACTGCTTAAACCCCTTATTTTACTAAAAATACCTTTTAAAATACCGCTATAAATCTTAGATTCCTATCCAATATAACCTTTATTAGTGTTCTATACCTTATAAATACTTCTTTAATATAGATTCTAGCTATATCCTCTATTAAGACCTCTTCTATATATACTATAAAGTAGCCCTACTTAATTAACTTATCTACTATTACTAAGATTACATTGTAATCTTATCTAGTAATAGGATCTTTTAACTTTAATAACTTTATAATAAAGTCCTATAATATAACCTCCTATAGTCTTTTTAGTATCTTAATAGGTTATAGCCTTCTATATAGCTTATACCTTATTAATTTGTTTCTCTAACAATCTAAATATTTCTTTATAACTTGTTTTGCTAGTTCCTATATTCCTTAAATAATATACTCCTCTTAAAGTCTTAATACTAAGCCTATAGCTCTATTATATCCTTAAGTTATTTGTTTATAAAAGTCTTCTATAAACTCTTTTGCAACTTCCTTGTGTATATATTAGCTTCTTAGTGCTTATACTGCTCTAAGTCTAAATCCTTATTCTATACTTCTTAGATCTTTTATAACTATACACTCTCTAGTATCTTATAGGCCCTTTCTTCTCTTATTGCTAAAATCTTTAGGTAATTATACCTAATTAATCCGTCTTTATCTTTGTATAACATTGCCCCTAATAGCTTTTCTTTATTTTACAATTCTGCCCTCCTACTAAGTGCATCTACTCTTGCATTTTTAGTACCTTTAGTATACTAAATTTTAAAGTAATATTCTGTAAGCATCTCTACCCATCTAACTAATCTTTAGTTTAGTTCCTTTATTATTAGGAATCCTATTAGGTTTTTATAGTCCATCTTAACTATAAATGGGTTCTCTATACCTTATAAGAATGCTCTTTATTTCTTAAGTGCTGTAACTATACCTAGCAACTCCTTATTATAAATATCATAGTTTAGTTCTAGCGGTGTTATCTTTTAACTATAGTATATTACTAGATGCTATATGTCCTAGTGCTTTTATAGTAAATATACTCCTAGTATAAAGCCTAATACGTCTATTTTGACCACTGTCTCTAACTACGGTTAATAGATCTTAAGGATTAGATCCTAGGTAAACAGTTCCTTAAGTTCTTTAAACAGCTTCTTTTATTTATTACTCTATACCTATAGTTCCTCTTTTTTCGTAAGTCTTATAAACGGCTTAATATTCTTTAACTACTATGTAATAAACCTCCTATAGTAGTTGCAAAACCCTAGAAATAATCTTAACTGTATAAAGTTCTCTAGTTCTTGCCAACTTACTATAGCTTCTACTTTCTTTAGGTCTATTTGGATTTTTCCTAGTTTAATAATAAATTTAATAAAATTAGTCTTCCTGGTAAAGAACTTGTCTTTCTTAATTACTACTAGCATCTTTTCTTCTTATAGTCTCTTTAAGACCTACTTAATGTGTTCTTTATATTCTTCCTTACTTATTAAGTAGATAATATCGGTAAGGTATACTATAATAAACTTATTAAGGTGTTCTCCTAATACGTTATTAATTCTCTTTTAAAATGTTACTAGTGCGTTTATAAGTCTAAACTGCATTACTAATAGCTTATATAGTCCTTCCTTTAACCTAAAGGCTACCTTTTATTTATTACCTTCCTTAATCCTAATCTAATAGTACGTCTATCTTAGATCTATTTTTGTAAAAATTTATATATTACCTATCCTATCTTAGATTTTGCTAATTAAGGGTAAAGAATAACTATCCTTTTATATAATGCTATTTAACTATCTATAGTTAATGCATAATCTAAATTTTCCTTTTTTTTGGTATAAACAGTACTGGATAACCTACTAATAACTATAATGGTCTAATATATCCCTTTTATAGGGTTTCCTGGATAAACTCCTTAAGTGCTACTAACTTGGTTTTAATAAGCTTGTAGATTAGAAAGAACTTTAGACTTATTCCTAGTTCTAACTTTATCTTATAGTCCTATGCTATATACTCTAACAGCTTTTTACTTTCTAGGCTCTATAACTTTTTACCGTACTTATAGTATCTCTTTAGTACATAACTTAAGCCTTACTTAGTCTCCTCGTATATCGCTCTAACTTAGTACTATACTATCTTAGTTTATTATTACATCTTATATTATTAAGTATCCCTAATATTAACCTTATCACGGAGCGAGCACAAGCGGTAATAATATATAGCGAAGTAGATATTATTAAGCTATGTACATAAACTGCGTAATAAAGTTAAGACGTTGCGTAAGGAAAAGAAAGTAGGAAATAGGGGAAAAAAGGGTACATAACGTTCGCTTAGTTGCTAGGTTAACGGGTACTATGCTACACACGGGCAGGGTAGAGCTTAGGTGGCGGTTCTGGTAGAACTTGGCAGAATTTGGCAGTTAGAGGTCCTTGAAGTTGCCAGTTAGCAACTCCAATAGTAGAGACGGCAGATTGCGGTGGAATACAGCAGATTGCTGTCAGATTGCCGTCTTATGGTTAGTCTCCGGTTATTCAGTTAGTGGAAACAGGTGGACGTATATAAGGTGTCACGGGGGTGTCCTATAATAGTACCCCCCCTTTAAACTCAAGCATCTGCGAGATAGGGCTGTAGTAGTTCTAAGTAGAGTTTATAAAAGTCTTCTACGGCTTATGTAAGTCCTATAGAGTCAGCAGGTTCCCATAAGGGTTTAGTAAAACCTCTCCATTTCATAAGGTACATATATTTACGTTTCCGTTTGTTGTACTTAATATTATTAACTCTTTTAATAAGGTACTCATCCTCACCATCCACTTTAACTAGTGGGGGAGGGTCTTAGATCTGTCTAGGTAGGGCGTCTAATATAGGGGCGGTAGGGTAGAGGACTAACGTATGGAATATAGGGTAGATTTTAACCGAATTAGGGAGCTTTAGTCGGTAGGCATAAGGAGAGACAACTTTTTTAACCTTATAAGGGCCAGCGTTCTTCCAATTAAGTTTCTTAGTAGGTCGTTTTATATTTAGATTTCTTATATCTAGCCAGACAAAGTTATTAATTTGGTAAACCAGTGCTAGGGTTTAGTTCTTATTTACTACAGCTTTATAGACAGATTGGGCCTATATTATTTTGTTAGTAAGAAACTCTTATAGTTCTTCTATCTTCTTTATAAATTCGTTTACTTCTGTAACTTATAAGGCCTAATAAGCCAGGCAAGGAATATTACTAAAGGGTTCAAACCTATTTATAGATGCTGGCCATAGTTAGCCAGGAATGGGGAGACCTTTATGGTTTCTAAAATAGAGTTATTTGTAGTAAACTTAGTAAATGCAAGCCAGTCCATCCAGTTATCCTATAGATACAACGTATATATCTAAATATATTATTCTATTATAGCATTTGCACGTTCTATTTAACCATCTATTTCTAGGTGGTATGCTGTAGATAACAGTGCTTTAATGCAGAGTTAGGTAGTTAGTTCTTTCTAGAACGCAGAGACAAACTGGCTGCCTTTATTAGAGATAATTGTTTTAGGGAGTCTGTGGAGTTTCTATACGTAATCTAGGAACAGTTAAACAACAGCAGGTGTTAACATATTAGGATAGGCAATTAAGTGTCTTATTTTAGATAGTCAGTTTATAACTACTATAATGTTTATACAGCCTTTACTTATGGGGAGTTCAACAATAAAGTTAATTAAGATATCCTTCTATCTTCGGTCCGGAATAGGTAGTGGCTTTAGAAAGCCGTTATATGTCTTATATAAAGCCTTAGCTTATCAGTAGGTATAACAGCTGGAGATGTACCTTCGTATTATATTATGCATATTTAGCTAATAGTACTCCCGTTAGAGTAGTTCTAGGGTTTTTCCACGGCCTGGGTGGCTGGCTACTAGTAGGTTGTATATATGTTTAAGAAGCTTAAGCTTAAGTTTGTTGTGGTTAGGTATAACTAGGCAGTTCTAGTAGTATAAGCAGTCTCCACAAGCTTTATATTTACTTAGAGAGATCTTTTTAGAGCGTCTAACGCCATCTTAAATTAGCTTAAGTGTCTCTTAAATAAACTTATTATTTAGGTATTTATTAATTATAATCTGTTCAACTAATTAATTAGTTATTTTAAGGACGTATACTATAAGGTCTTTAGCTAGGGGATTAAATAATTTGGGGCGAAGTAGGGTTTAATTGCGGTAGGTATGCGCTTCTTCCTATACTGGTATATCTTATAAATATTGGGTTAGGGTATTAGGTTTTTAACCTTAAACACCTAGGTGGTATATAATTGAGAATTGGAAACAAAACAGATATTCTAACTAGTGGGCTTAACAATAATTTAGCTGTTTTATGGTTATAAAGTACTGTAGATTCTTATGGTCGCTAAGGACCTTAATTAGAAATCTAGTACCTTTCAGTTTGGGTCACCATTATTTAAAATATCTAATAATGGCTAACAATTCCTTATTATAGATCTTATAGTTATATTTAGCTGAACTTAGTTGTTTTAAGAAGTATACTATAGGGTGTAGTACTCCTTCCTTATTATATTAAGACAAAATGCCTCTAGTAACATAGTTAGATAAGTCGGCTTCTATAACACTCTTTTAGTTTAGGTTAAGGTGTTAGAGTATAGGTATAGTAGTAAATATAACTTTTAGATAAGCAAAGGCCTTTTTACATTCCTTGTTAAAGATAAAGGTTTTGTCTTTTTAGGTTAGAGCTATAAGGGGTAAGACTAGGGCGGAGAAGTTATTAATAAACTGTTAGTAGAAGTTAGCAAATCCTATAAAGGCTCTTACGTCCTTAACGTTCTTAGGTTCTTACTAGTTTATAATTACTTTAATTTTCTTTGGGTCTATTTATATGCTGTCTATAGAAATAATAAGTCTAAGGTACAGGACTTCCATTTTATGGAATTCGCATTTATCTATATTTAATTATAGGCTAGCTCTATGCAAGGCTTCTAAAACAAGGTTAATATATTTCTTATATTTAGTTAAGTTATTACTGTATACTAGGATGTTATTAATATAAGCAGTACAAAAAATGTCTAAGTAAGGTTATAGGGTATTATTTATAAAGTGTTAGAATAAACTTAGGGCATTTACGAGGCTAAACGGCGTTACTAAGTATTTAAATAGTCCATACCTAGTACGGAATGCAGTAAGCCATTTATCTCCTTTTGTGATATAGAGACAGTTAAATACGTAGATAAGGTTAAGTTTTGTATAGTAGTAAGCCTTACTTAATTAGTTTAGTATCTCTTAAATTAACAGGAGCGGGTACTAATTCTTAATGGTAATAGCGTTAAGAGCTTAGTAGTCTATATAGAAGTGTAGACCACTGCTAGGTTTCTTAATAAAGATTATAGGTATAGCTATAGGCGAAGAGCTTGCTTTAATAAATCCTTTACTTAGGTATTTATCTAAGTACTTCCGCAGCACTTAGAGTTTATTTTAGGACATTCTATATAAGGGTCCAAATCCTAGCTGTTTTCCTTCTTTAAGTATGATCTTATGGTTATATAGTTAGTGCTCTGCTAACTTATTAGCTTCCTTTTATAAAAATACTTCCAGATGCTTATAATAGCATACTGGTACTTTTATAGTAGGGTTAGTATACTTCTTTAGTGCTAGGGCCTTTTTAATATTAGCCATTATAATGGCAAAGATTATATATTTAGGTTTCCTAGCAAGTTATGCTAATAGGGTAGCTCTAATTATATAGATATCTATAAAAAGGGGGGTAAGTTGCCAGCTAGCAACTTCCTTTTAATTATCTACTATTTCTTATTTAACTTTAGGTTTAGTGTTAAGTACGGAGTCAGTGTTAGATTTAGGTTTAGGTTCTTTAAGTATCCTTTTTATAGTAGAATACCAGTTTTTCTAGTACTTTTATATGTTAAGCTTAAGTTTAGGCTTCTGCTTAGTTTGGGGTGGTATAGTAGTTAGGGTCAGTTTATATAGTTTAGTATAATTTTTGGGTTCTTAGTGGAATTAGGTGGACTTTTTAGGTGTAGGGTAGATATTAGTAGAAATTTTAGACTAATAGATCCTAGTGGATTTTTCAGATTTTGGTTTAGGGTCTAAGTAGTAAGTTATAAGGCACTTCTGCTTATAACAGGAGGCGGTAAATAGAAGCTTAAGGTTGTCCTAATTAATGGTTACCTTATATAGCTTTATCTAAGGTTGTTTAAGTATTACTAAGTAACTTAGGGTGATAACGAAAAGCCTAATTAGTTCTTTGTGGTTTAGGTATTAGAGTCTTAGGAATACTATATAGGTAATACAGCCTAAGATAGTACGTTTGCCATTAAATCTAAATACATTAATATGCTGGTTAAGGGGGGTTAGGGTAAAACTATTATCTTACACAAAGATCTTATTAATAAATCCTATATTACTGGCTCCTATGTTAATTAGAACTTAAGTATTAGCCTATTAATTATTCTGCCAAAGATAACAGTTAATAGTTATACTGCAATCCTAAGAGTTAGAATTTATAACATCTAGAGCATTTAACGAGATCCTAAGGCAGCGCTATTCTAGAGAGCGACTTAGCTCTAGGACCTTCCTTTTAGGGGTAACTAGGGTAGGGTTCCTATGGAACGTTGGCTATAACTTTATCCTTATAAGTGGTGCTTACTAGATACAGGGCTAGAGCTATATAAAGATTAGGGACGGTGACTAGAGGATTAATACAGTAAACGGTTGCTAGTATTAGCTATTTATAAATTGTGTTGGGGTATAGGAACAGAGTAGTATCTTAAGATATAAGCCTTACTTCCGCATTTAAAGTAAAGGCCTAGCTTAATGTGTTGTTCTTATTTAAGGGACCCTAGTAGGGCATACTCTAGGGTTCTAGAGTTAATGTCCATAGCGTTAGGGTGCTTAGGCTGAGATAATAACTTAGTAGTCGTTTACAGAGCTATCATATTGTATTAAGGAGTGGACTTCGGTGTTAGGCGTAGTATATTATTATATTGTTTATTAATAATATTTACGCAGGCATTAAGGGCTCCTAGTAGGTCTACACCTATTAGGGAGGTTTTCAGTTTAGGACTTAGGGATTTAATAAGGCTATTAACTAGTATAGAGTTGTTCCAGCCTGTTTCCTTTACGTAACGGTTAAATTTAGAGAAGTATACTGGAAAGCTTTTCGTTCCTTAAGTTATATAGTTTATCTTTCTCTAAGCAGTAGCTTGGCGGTTTAGGTCACCATATATAGCTTTAAGAAGTATAACTAGACTTTATACTAAATTCAGTTAAAGGGGTTTAATAAGGTTAGCTATATCTCCTCCTAGTTAACTTAAGGCGTAGCAGAGTTAGTTAGCTTCAGTTAGGTAGCAATTAGCATTACTAGTTAGCTTATTTTTAAGCTAGCTTAGAAATAATCAGAGTTCTTATTATTTACCAGTAAATATTAGAGGGTCTGGTAGTTGTTTGGATTATTATAGTATAATAGTTGGTTTAGGGTGAATAGCTACTATAGGTTCAGGACTCTTGTTTTGCGTGTTTGTTTCCAGAGAAGGCGTTTAGTCTTAGGGCCCTAGTATGGGCATCTTAAGGGTACGGACTTCTTCTTAAAGGTCCTTAATTATTTACAGGTGTTATGCTTCTTATTTGGCTTATTATTAAGTTAAAGTGGCTTAGTTCTATATAAGGGCGTCTATAAAGAACTTCTGTATCTCTACCAACTGTTTTTGCTATTATAGGGGCTTTAGGGTCGTTTTATATTTCGGAGGGTAGTATATAAGGTTAACGCAACGTAGTGTCACGGAGCAAGTATAAGCGGTAATAATATATAGCGAAGTAGATATTATTAAGCTATGTACATAAACTGCGTAATAAAGTTAAGACATTATATAAGGAAAAGAAAGTAGGAAATAGGGGAAAAAAGGGTATATAACATTCGCTTGGTTGCTAGGTTAACAGGTACTGTGCTATACACGGGCAGGGTAGAGCTTAGGTGGCAGTTCTGGTAAAACTTGGCAGAATTCGGCAGTTAGAGGTCCTTAAAGTTGCCAGTTGGCAACTCCAACAGTAGAGACGGCAGATTGCGGCGGAATACGGCAGATTGCTGTCAGATTGCCGTCTCGTGGTCGGTCTCCGGTTATTCAGTCAGTGGAAACAGGTGGACGTGTGTAAGGTATTACAGGGGTGTCCCGTGACAAACCTAACCTATAACCCAATTAATCTTTAGATTGTACTCCTATAACTAAGGCATTCCTAGTATTGCCTTATCCTTTCCCAATAGTAGGATATTAAAAGACATCTTAATTTATCTCCCTTTAATAGTTATCTAAATAGGTCCTATTTTAAGATTAATAATACCTCCTCTATAGGCTATTAGATCTCCTAAAATCATTATTAATAGATATAGGTGTTCTTTTTATCTATATAGTAACCCTATCCTTTTAACCACTATTAGTAATATATAGTTCCTTATTGCTCTACTATCCACTAGTGCTTTAAACTTTTAATCTTGCCATGTAATTTATAAATTTAGGTATTGTCCTGTAATTCCTTTAAGGGTCTAAGGCTCTACTACTAGCTCCCTCTAGTTCTATAGGCCTCCGCTTTTCCTAATTATTAGCTACTAGATCCTGTTTATACTTAGTCTACTTTTAGCCAATACTTAGTTCGCTTCTTTTCCTTAATATACTATAGATACGTATTTTCTAGACACTCCTACTACTATTATCCATCTAAGTATTCTTCCATAAAGAATCTTTTTAGTTAAAGTATTAAGTTACCTAACTCCTAAACTTCTACTAGGTGCCATCTATATATATACTTAGCATCTCTAAATAACTTTTCTTCTATTATCTAATACATTCTTATTAGATACTTATAATATTTATCCTTTAGCGCTCTATGCATATTGTATATATTATCTATATATACGATCCATGCCAATATATAATATACTAGGTGTCTTAGGTTAATTCTTAGTTCGTCTTTATCCTTAAGTTTAAACCTCTCCTATATTAATCTAAACATTGCTATTTTGTTTACTGGTACTAATATTTATATTATCTCTTTCTAGTCTATAGCTTATTCCTCTAGGTTCTTTAATATTATAATCAAAGCTCCTTTAATATAACTTATCTATTTCTCTAATATAGCCTAATCCGGTATAGCTCTTTAGTCTAACTATATACAGAAATCTTCCCACTTATCATTCTTGCGTTCCTTATCCCTTAATATGTTGGCGTCCTTATCTAGGCGCCAAGCCTAGGAATAACGTGCCTAGGTGTACGTAATACCTTATAGAAATTGTAAATAGCTAGTTATTTTCAACAATTCGATACCGCACAATGCCGCATACATTTTCAAATAATATTGAATTGCCTTAGCTGGGTGTAGTCTCTAGCACAGGCCGCCAATTCAGAGCCTCTAATTGGCTAAGCCCTTATTAATAGCTAAGGACGTAAATCAACGTGTTAAGGGATACCACTTATAGTATAGCTCTATAAGTGTATACAATCTATCCGTAAGAAAGTATCTCTTTATTGCTGTCTTATTATAACCTTTTACGTATTATTCTACAAACCTAGTTAAAATCCCTAGATCCTCTTTTTGTTCTAGGTTATCTAGCCACTTAGCTCTTAGTATACCTACCTTTAGCCTATTAGTAACCTTTTATACAGGTGCTCTGTCCCTTATATATCCTAGCATAGTTAATCTCTAATCTAACTTCTACTCCCACTATGCGATAATTTATTACCTAAACTTATCTATGCTTTCTATCCTATTACGTCTTATAAATAGATTTTTAATGTTATTAAACCTTTTAATTATTATGTCGACTTTTTAACCTTTAGGCTAAATACTATATTTACCTAGAATTGCTATAGACCTTATTCGTTCTTCAAAATCTTAGCTCCCTAGGAATTATTATCCTGTGCTTATTTATTTATCTTTAAACTAAGCTGTTACCCTTTCCCATTAGTTGTCTTCCATTATAGGTTCTTAAGCATGTCTTATCTCATCTTAAGAATCTTAAGTATCTCTTATCTCTTCCTAAAAATCTTAAGCCTATGGCCTTTTACCTTTACCAAGTGGTAAGCTAGCACTAGTAGTTATCTGCTTACTTAATTATCTTTAAATATTACTCCTTCTATCTTATAAAGCGATGGATGCCATATCTAATAGTATTATAATGCCCATTACTAAACCGCGTTCTATAGTGGTCTTAGTCTCTACTTCTATTACATTATTAAGGTTTATATATCCCTAGTTAACCACTTTTTCCTTCTCGTCACTATTAATTAATAAGTACTCTAACTCTATTATTATTATTACTAATCTTTATCCGCATATTACTATAACATCTTAATTTAGCTTATAGAGTTAATCTTGTTCTTTATCTAACTCTTTAGTTCCTTTAAGTTCTTATAACTTTAGCTCCTATAGCTAATAGCTTGCGCCATACTTAGCATCCTTATAAATTTGGTATGCGTTATTATAATAAAATACAAAGTACTTAATTAAACACTCCTTGGTCCCGCGCAATACAGTTATATCTATATTATTATACTCTAATAACCTTATGCCTTTTACCGCGTGGTTACTTTAACTACCTCTATAGTCTTTAGTAAAATAACCCTATTTTCCGCAATTTATGCAAGCTCCATTTTTAAACCATTCTTCTTATTATAGAGTCTGCCTAAACGTCTTCTACTACTAAGATCCCTAGTTTAGCCTTTACTCCTTAGTTCTATAATTACTTAATTCTTAATCTCTAGGTTTCTATAGGTTTCTATTTTACTTTTTAAATTCTTTAGTACCGCTTAAGTCCATTAGCTCTAGTCCGCCATTTTATAGTTTATAACTCTATATCTGTCATTACGTACTCTATGCCTTATATAACTATAGAACTCTATCTTGCCCTTTCTTAGCTTATTCCCTCTAATAAATCTTATTATTAATCTTTATTAACTAGTTAATTAACTCCCTTAGAGTTTCCATATCTTCCATTAGGATAATTGCGTCCTAGACTTTAGCCTTAAGTCCCTATTTATACTATACCATAAGCACCCTATTATTCTACTTAATCTATATTACAAGTATCTAAAACTATGTTATGTACTTAATTACTAAAGTATATTATACTAGATTCTGAAGTTTTCTTTCTACCATAGTCTTTACCACTAGATCTCTAAATATCTATATTAACCTTTCTAAGAATCCATTTTAGTTAGCAAACATATACCATACTTCCTAATTAGTAGTTGTTATTCTATTCGCTTAGATCTTAGTAAGGTAAAATTTAAACTATTTAAGTGCTCTTCTAGTTAGGAATAATCCTATATACGCCACTTAGTCTATAGGCATTGCTAGCTTTACTCCTTCTTATATAACCTTAAAGTATATCTATATAAGAAACCCCTTAAGCTTTAACTTCTCCCCTAAGAATTGTTTAATTAATAGTAACTTAACCTTAGCTGCTCCAATTCCATTAATTCTGTTTTTAAGTATTTAATTATTATCTATTAACCAATTAACTATTTCCTATAACTAACCTACTATAACTAGCTGCGAATTAGTATCTCTTATACTAGTGTCCCCGCTAGTACCTAAGGTAGTTACCGCCATCAATAGTGTTATAACTAGTGCTTTTGGTGGTATATTATTCAACTTTATTAATACTATAACCTTAGTAGTAAATGTATAACGAAGCCTTATAGGAAATACTATAGTAGACTTATTATTGGGCTGGGTATATAGGTAAATAGGAAGTTAATAATATAACAAATAGATAATAACTAGTGGAGTGGTTACCTAATAGATTAACTCTAATTATATTCTAAGATTTACTACAAAGAAAGGAACTATCTAGGTAGGGACTATGGTCCTTTAAATACACAAACTGCGCCTAAGAAAGTCCTTGCTCCACCTACTTTATCTACTCTATTCGCTCTATTATAGATCTTATAGATCTTATAGATTATATAGATTATATAGATTATATTACGTGATTGCTTACCACTCTTTATTATACGGTTCTACTAGTTCCATCTTAGATCATACTCTTATTAACCAACTAGCTTCTTCTAACTCTTCTCCAAGTAGTTATAACATTGTACTTAAAGCGTCCGTAATATAAAGCTTATATATTAAATAAGGCAGGAGAGCTACTAGGACGATTTTATGTAATAATATATACTAGATAAACTGCTAGGTAAGACAGCTGAAATAATTATCTATTAGAAGTATAGAGTCGCCTTAAATATTACCCTTAACATCTCCTATAAGTTGTCTTGTATATTTATTATAGTATTTAATATAATATAGGCCTAATAAATCGTCCGTTTAGCTATTAGTTAAGGTTATATAGGTGTATCCGCGAAGGCGTTTATTATACTTAATAATTTAATACCTAGTCTTTTAGTATTGCTATTACTACTAAATTAAAAATGAAGGTAGTATAAGGTAAGGATATATATAGAAAGCTTATTAATAGAATAATAGAATGTATTATATAGATAGATAAATTCTTAAGGGAAAAAGGAGGAGTCTATATATAAGGTAAGGAAGGGTTTTTTCTAGGTATATATAGCGCACATGCCTTATAGGCGAGTTACTTCTAAGTTGCTCTAGGGTCGCCAATACCTTACGGCTATATAACTATCTACTTAGGTTTTACCTAATAATGCCCCTCCCTTTAAAAAGGATTGTCCCTAATCCTTTATATACTTAAACCCTAATAAGGAAAAAAAATTAAAGGGGAAAGAGTGTTTTAATTTTATATATAGAGAGATAAGTAGTATATATGCGCGGTATAAAGATATTAAGGAACTTTAACCGCCGGTTAAAGTTATCTAATTAGTTAGATTTGCCTTACTAAGACTCCCTATATTTAACCAAGCTAACAGCAATTTTCTATTCCTAGGATAGAAAATCCTAATTAGTCTATTTAGGGCTCGCCTAAATTTAGTAAACCATTAAAAATATTAATTTTTTTTACTTATATAGGTAGGTCGCTAGTACCTTATGGATAAGTTATAGATTATTTATATATAGCTAGATTTATAGGTAGTAAGGTAATATACACATTAAATCTACCGCTAACCCTATATTTTAGCCTTACGCTATACCAGCATAGCGCTGTATATACTTTATAGGTAGGTTATAGGTTATTTATATATAGCTAGATTTATAGACAGTAAGGCTATATACCTATTAAATCCGCCGCTAACCTATACTTTGGCCTTATATATTATTTATATAGTATATATATAGAATAGTATATAAGTTATCAGTATAGGTTACTGCTAGTAGGTTACTAGTAGGTCTTTAACCCTAGCTAAGTAAACCTATTCTCTAATATAATAATCTATTAAGCTAGTATAGAGTAATAGACTATGTTTAGGAAGGGGTGCTTTCTAAATTGAGCTTTATTATTAGTATATACTATAGCTTCGCCTATAAGTCGCCTATAAGTCGCTAGCATACTAGGTGTTAGCGACTTAGTTAATTAAGGCACGGGTATGGCAAGAGGGTCGCGCAAGCCTATATAATTAGATTGTCTATAAACAAGGATCTAAAGCTAGAGAAAGGAAAGGAGAAGAATAGCAGTGCCGCTTAAGGTTTTATGCGGCCCTTAAGTTATATAACTGTAACTATTTAAAACTATCTACAATTGTCTGCGATTGTCTGCCACAATCCACCGTTTTCTACTAGCGCCGTAATATTACCTACTCCCCTCTAAAAAAGCCTGCCCTTAGGCTTTATATATCCGTATTATATCTATAGGGTATTCTTATCTTTATGCTTAATAGGCAGTTATCGTCTTCGCTATACTAGCACTCTATCTACTTATTAAGGTACTTTAGAGGTCCAGGCTTATTAGGGTATTAGTTACAGAACTCTTTAAGCTTATGGGGACTACCTATAAAGTTCTATATAGGGTACTAAGTAGGGTCTAGGTTATATCCTTTTTAATCAATATAATACTTTAGCGTTCCCCTTACAAGTTTATAGGCCAGTGTTTCTTTAATTTCCTATTCACTATTGCTATTAACTTAAATCAGCAGGGGCGGTTTATTCTTTTATCCAGGTAATAGGTTATTTACAGCTTTTTATAGCTTATTTAGTAAGAACTTAGGGTGGACCTTAATTAAATCTAGGAGCTTTACTTTATATAAGTTGTCTCTCTTCTTAAGGACCTTATACAGTCCTGCTATTTAATAGTCTAGCTTATAGCTAGGCCGTTCTATCTTTTAGTTCTTTATTATAACCTAAACCTTATTACCTATAGTAAAGTTAGGCTTACGCCTATGCTTATTTGCCTACTATTCTATTAATTTTTAGGCCTTTTCTAGGTTCGTGCAGGCTATTTTCTAAGCTTCTTCTAAGCGTTTAGCATAATGCTGTACTTCCTTATAAGATAGTTTTTTGCGTATAGTCTATAGCCCTTCTGGTCTTTTCTAGTTAAAGCTTATATAGGGTAAATACCCCATCTCTAGCTAGATAGGTGCAAATCCTATAAAGTTATAGGGTAGGGTAGCCTAGGCGTAGCCTATTAAAGATAGCAGTTCGGCCTAATTATCCTAAAAGTAGTTAATAAAGGGTCGGAGTCTCTAGTCTAAATACTAGTTTACAATTTCCGTCTAGCCGTCTATCTAGGGGTAGTATACCATAGAAATATTTAGCTTAATGCCTAAAATCTAGGTAAACTTATTCCAGAAAGCCGATATAAACTATAGCCCGCAATCGGATATAATATTATTTAGTGGTCCGTAAATTTAGTAGATGTAGTAAATATATAGTTGGGCCGCCTCTTTCGTATTAATATTCTTATAATAAGGGATTAAAAATAGGCGCTTACTAAAGTGGTTAACTATAACTATAGCTATATCGTATCCGTTACGGTTTATAGGTAGCTTATAAAAGTCTATAGAGATATACTGCTAGGGGCGCCCTAGTATTAGGAGTAGTTTTAATAGTTCTAGGGTCTTGTCTTATAGAATTATAGACCTATAGCAGTTATTATAGTTCCGTATATAGCAATTAATATCTATAACTATTCCAGGCTAGTAATAACGGTTATTAATAATCTTATGGGTCTTATTTTTTCTAGGGTAGGCCGTAGAGATCTAAGTATACGCTTTAGCAATAAGCTAAGTCCGTAAGTTCCATTCCTTAGCTACTACTAGCTGTTCCTTATACTTTAGTAGTCCATTCTTAAGGGACTATAGGCTAGTAATACCCTCTATCTTTTTACGGTACTTTTATAATAAAGAGGCTGTACAATTTACTTGCAATAGCTTATTAATAAGGTTAAGTTCCATAGTATTAATAGGGCACATTTTAGCCTTTATGGGGTCTGTATTTAGTTCTGCCTATATTTAGGGGTTAAGGTGCTCTGGTTATAGCAGCGTCTAGGTCCATAATATAATCTTTACGGCCATTTAGTTATCTAGGTCTTACTTATACCTTATAAGGGCATCTATACGGTTAGTTACGCCTAGCTTATATATAATTAGAAAGTTAGACTAGGATAGAATATCCGCCTAGCATGCTTGCCAGGCTATAAGGGCTTTAGTTATTATAAAGTATTCTAAGGCCTTATAGTTTAAAACTACCTAAATAGGTTTAGGGGTCCCCTTTAGCTATATACGCTAGTGCTAAAGGCTATAAATAATAGCCAGCATTTCTTTATTATGGATATAGTAATTTGGCTTAGTATCTATTATAGTCTTTAAATAGTATATAATAGGGTGCTATTCTCCGTCTGGCTGTTTCTAGGAATAAATAGCAGCTATTACTCTATCTAACGCATCCGTTTCTAATACTAAAGGCCATTCTAGGTAGAAATAGGCCAGTAGCGGAGTAGAGACTAGCCGCGTTTTAAGTTTATTAAAAGCCTTTTTGCATATAGCATTAAAATAGAAAGGCTAGTTCTTTCTAGTAAGGCGGTTAGGGGCTAAATAATCCTGCCGTAGTCTTTAATAAAGCGTTAGTAGAAGTTATAGAATCCTAGAAATAGTTATACCCCCTTTACAGTTCTTAGGAGTTCCCATTAATTAATTACAGCTATTTTTTCTATGTCCGCCTTAATTCTGTCTATACTAATAATAAACCCTAGGTACTTAATACGCTTAACACTAAATTTTAACTTTCTAATATTGGCCTAGAGACCTACTTCGCGAAGCCGTTATAGGACTTTATAGACATATTCTTTATATTCCAGTTTATCCTTAAAGTAAATCATTATATCGTCTAGGTAGGCTATATAGAAACTATTAAAGTAGTTAAAGAGTACATTGTTTATACACCGCTAGTATATAGCCGGTCCATTAGTTAGTCTAAAAGGTAGTACTTTATATTTATATAATCCGTAGTAGGTCTAGAATATAGTAAGGTCCTTAAATCTAGGGTCTATCCTAATTTATTATTATTCATTGCTTAACATCCGATTCGGATCCCTGTTAGGCCCACGCGGACTACTCCTTATATACATATAGGGAGAAAACTCTATTTGAGAAAACCCCGTGATCCATCTCCCCGCCTTTTGGGGCTTGCTTATAAGTCGCCTGCGAGTTACTAGTGGTGCTTTACTACCTTACTTTTTAACCTCCTTAGGAACCACTGCTGCCGTAACAAACCTACGGACGCGCTAGTATTACACACTATACTCTACTCCTGTAGAGTTATTAGGGGGCGCCTATTACTTGCCCCTTTACTTTCTATTGCTATTTCCTTTGCAACCCGGAACTGGTCTAGCACATTTTGGCCAATAAGCCACCGGATAGCCGCCTTGAGGCCTTTCTATATTAAGAGCAGTGTATTATAGTTTTCTATGCTAGCTACTAAGAGCATTGCTTCTTGGCCGGTGTATAAGGGGCATAACAGTATTATATGTTTTAGTGTCTATCTTAGCCAGCCATATTCGCACCTTAGGCTATCTACTAGGATACCTACCTAGTGAAGCCAATCTTTTAGTCCTATTATTCCTGTCCTTAAGAGTGTTGCCATTATATTTTCTGCCTTTATTAGGCCCTCTTGGAGCCCTTAAGTATTTACCCCCCATAGCATTACCTATGCTATGGCTTAGGTTCCCCTTGCCTAAGTCTGCCTCTGTACCTTTAACTCCTATTTATCTCTCCAGCGTCAGTCCAACCAGTATTGTATTGCGGTAGATGGTTTTCCAGTACTCTTTTATGCTCTACTTTGGCTCCTTTCTCTCCCTTGCTATTGTCTTTACTGGCCTCTTACGCGTTTCCCTTCCTCCTCTATATGGGCCTAGGCCCTAGCACCGCATTATTCTTCTTCTACTTTCTCCACCTGTTTTCCTAATATATCTTTTCTACTTTAGGGTTGTTGGTTCCTTCTCCTATAGGGCACCCTAGGGTCCCTTTATAGTTTGTTTAGGCGTGTCTTGATATACTTTATAACGTTAAAGTTGCGTTCCTTTTGCACCCTTTATATTGCATCGGCTTCAATATATAGTTATAGGGGGGGAATATTGGCTTCCTTCTTAAGCAGTGCTGTGGCCGTTCGCTTATACCCGCCTATTATACTCCTAAGGCAGGCTGTTTAGACCTTTTAGAGTGGTTTAAGGAGTGATTTAGGGGGGCCTTTTTTGGTTTCTCTAGTGGCCCAAATGCTAGATCTATACGTTATGGTTGGCCGGACAACTGCTGTATATAGTAGGCGTGACCTCTGGAAGTATGGACCCTATATAGAATTGACGATCCTGGATATAGCGATATACTATACTTGGCCCTTACAGGCCGCTTACGCCGCATGTACGCTTTACTGGAGCTTGCTGTCTACCCACACTCCTAATACCCTTAGGCCTTAAACCGGTTGACCCCCAAAGCCTTAAATATAGATTATATGCTAAAGATCTACAGATTGGTTACGTTTTCTTATAAAATAGATTAGCTGGTATTTCTCTGGTAAGAATTAGACTCTATGTCATCTTGCCTATTCTATATAGGTGTTATAGGCTTTCTCTAGTGTCCTACAGTTCTCTGCGGCTGTTGGCCTATATATAATTAGGTTTATATTATTGACAAAGCCTATCCCCTAGGTCGCCCCTTCCTTAAAGGTATTAAGCAGGTTGCTTACAAAGAAGAGGAAGAGTATAGGCGACAGAGGTGATCCTTATAGTATTCCTATTGTAACTGTAATAGGGGGGCTCTAGTATCCGCTAAAGACCAGTAACGTTTCTTTCTGGCCTATAAATCCTTAAATAAACTAAATGATCCATTCTGGGAAGCCCTTTGCCCTAAGGATGTATAGGAGACGCTCATGGGGTATATTGTTGTAGGCGCCGCTGATATCTAGGCTAAGTATTAATACTACGAAGTCCTTTCGCATAGCCCATGCAGTTTTAATGGTAGTAGCGAGTAGTGTAAGTGCTAATAGCGTTGAGCGATTCTTTCTTGCCCCTATTTGGCTTTGTGGTAGTAGGGCGTGTTCCTCTACTATGTCTGCTATGTGGTCCGCTATAACCTTTTCTAAGGTCTTACTTAGGGTGTTTTCTAAGGCAATAGGGCGGTAGCTTCCTAGGATTAAGTAGTCTGCTTTACCTTCTTTTTGTAAGACGACCGTTATTATAGATCTTCCGAGTCGCAGGTAGTAGCCTATTGCAAAGCATGCTCTGGCTACGTCTGCAAGCCAAGGTGCTATAAGTGGTCCACAGGTCTTTAGGGCTTTGTTTGGGATCCCATCTGGTCCTAGTGCTGTGTTGTTTAAGAGGCGGCTGATGGTTCTAGCCATTTCTTCAGTTGTCATGTCGCTGTCGACCCTCAGGCGAGTCACCAGTGTTTTACCGGTAGTCTATCCTAATTTAGTAAAAGGCCTAGCGGATATTAAGCTTTATAAAAATCTTAGCCTTACTTATACGGGCTAGTGTTTCTTTAAGTAAGGGTAGTAGATATTAGTCTTTATAGGTTATATAGTTTAGTTTATAGTAGTTAATATAGAAACAGAGTCCGCCGTTAGGCTTTTTTATAAAGAGAATGGGTAAGGCAAAGGGAACTTGGCTAGGCTTAATAAAGCCCTTATTAAGGTTGTTAATTAGGTACTGCTTAGTGGCCTATACCTTATTAGTAGATTACTAGCAGAGGGGACTATAGCTAAGGGTGTTTTCTTTATCTAACTTAATCTTAATCTTATAGTCGTACGGTTAGTGGGGCAGAAGTATATTAGATACTACCTTAGAGAATACGTCCTTAAATTCCCGGTATTGGCAGAGTAGTTTCTATTCTACTAACTTTTTATCTATAAGCTTACTTTCCCCATTAAGTTGGTTACGGGCTAAGGCTTTCTTATCTTTAATTATCCAATCAATTTTATATAGGCTAGTTATAAAGGCAATAGTATTAGGCCGTATTAAGTTCTAGTAAAACCCTATAGCGCCAATATAGCAGATATTAACTAGTAGAAGGTTTATAGGTTTCTTTACAGACGTTCTATAAACCATATTTTACAGTTAAGGGTTTATCTCTTTGCCCGTCAGCGTCAAACGCCAAGGCCGCACAGACGCTATTAACGTTGTACGTAAACATAGCTACACAGCCAATTGGCTAGATTTTTATCAATAACGTTAGACACAACTTAACGGGCGAAGGGATAACCCTCCTTAGCTCCTATTCTATACATTTAGTATAGCGTCTAATATTCCTTATTATTCTTTATAGCTATATAAGGCCTAATTTAACTAGCTTATTACTAGTTTCCTAGGTCCCTAGTGCTGGTAGTATAATATTAGTAGTTTAGGGACGTAATAGTATGCAGATCCGTTGCAGATTAAGCTATATATCTTTCTTAAATGCCTGGTCCCTACGCATAGCATTAGCTTAGTAAATGGTGTCTATCTATAGCCGCATAAGGTTTTATATTATAATAATGATTTCTTTTATAAAGGAAGGTATTAGTAGTAGGGTTTTAGGCTAGATAAGCCGTCTATTTTAAACATTAAGCTATAGGCCTAAATAGGCTAGCCTATTTTCTTCCTAAAATTATATTGTGGCTTTTTAGGTCCGTAATAAGTAAGGGGATATTATACTACCTTTGTCTGTCTGCGCGAAGGTAAATCTACAAGATAGTTATAATAAGTGGCCCTATCTATCCGTTATACCCGCAAATAGAAATTGGTTTAGGTAGTTCTTTAAGGGGTATATTTAAAAAGTTAGCCAGCTTTATAGCATACTAGATATCTATTAAGGTGTGAGGGGACTTTGTAGATAGGGGGCTATAAGGATATAATTGTGGAATAGGATAGATTGGTAAGAGAGACAAATCCTTAAGGAGGTAAGGCCTCTAGGATTGTGGAGACTATATACTATAGGCATATACCTCTAGCACATAACCGGCGACCAACTGAGGGGCGTCTAGGGGTTGTCCTAAGGGCAACCCAAGGTGTCTGCAATAATATCCCTTATATTACCCCCTACCTTCTTATAGTTGGCCCCTAATTACTATTACCTTACAGTAGGGAGATTATAAAGGCTTATCCCAGAAGAGGTTCAGAAAGATATTAAAGAGATATTAGTATGCTGCTATATATTATCTATCTATCTAACCCCTGCTTTAAACTCCTAAAAAACCTTAATAAGGGAAAAATATAATTAGAGAAAAGATGTAAGGATTGCTAGGAGACCTATTAAAAGCCTACTAGAAGCCTCTGGTAACTACCTAAGCTAATATAGGGATTTTTATATAACTCTATTTTTAAGCCTTTATGCCGGTCTATAATTAATTATAAATATTATAGGCAATTTGGTATTCTAGTATAGTTCTATAGAACCTTTTAGCATAGGATTTAATGTATAGAGCCTTAGCTTGCTATTATCTTTAACTATTAAGATATTAATCTATAATCCTTTCTTATTCTTATAGTCCTATACTATATTTTGACGTAGCTTTACTACCTAGCAAATAGGAGGGACACTTTATAATAGCGCCTTTAGCTATTATACAATTATTAAAAACATTTATAACGTTATTCTTTAATACTATATTATTATTTAGGTATAATTTAACCTATATATGTCTGTAATTAACGTCTTAATTACCTTCTCCAGCTATATAATCAGTTTTTATAAAGAAGTAATGGCTAAATAGCTTATACATGTGTTTCCTTCCTTCTAAATTGCGCTATTATAATAGAGTTATATTGGCAAGGTTGCGGCTATTTACTAAAAGGGTATTAGAAGGTAAAGTATAGAGATACCTTACTTATTAAGCTGCTCCTTTTCCTTAACACTTTACTTCCTATTATTAACCTTTATCTAAATTTGAACATATCTTTAATATATTATTAAGATTTTCTTTTTTCCATTATTAATTTAATATGCCTCTTTATTCTCCTGCTAACTACTCTTCTAAGCTAATTCCACAGCGTATTTTAGCCCTGCCGCTATATATAGAACTCTAACCTCCGCTAACCCATAACTAGTGCTGGTTCTGCCTAAATAACTTTATATATATGTCCTTAAAAGACTAGAAATCTAATAAAAAGATTCTAGATGCTTATAATAAGACCCACTATATAAGGTCTAATACCTTTAGTCCTTATAATTAATGTATATATACTAAGAGCTGTAGTTGCGTTAAAGTAAGATTTCCTATCTTTAATAGGTTTCCATTGCTAACTTTAAGCTTTAATATAGCCTAGGCCTAAGTGGTAATGATACTTTAATGTCCTCAACTACTATATTGCCTAGGCTCTTTCTTATTCTAGCGCCAATGCTAAATATCTAGGTTGAATTTAAGACTACGCTATGGCCATTTATACTACCTATAATTCTTAGCAAGCTAGCTAGTAACGCCTAATAAGAGAGTAAGGCTAGTATACTAAGGGTAGGGTAAGGGATAAGGGTAATAAGAAGAAGGTCACTGTATACTACAAAAAGGAGTTTGCGTATGTGTATTAAGTTTTAAAAGGGCACAATATAATGCGGTATTAGGTAGGTTGCCCTTTAGGTACCTAGCGGATAGGTAATTAATAGTTACTGTAGTAAGGTCTTAGTGGTTCTTGACTTTACTAGCCAGCTAATATCTCTATTTATTCCAGGCTTAAGCGTATCTTTATTAACTATAAGCTTATACCTTAGGAACTTTATTAGTACTAGTTTAGGCCTAATATTAGTATTAAGCGTTTAAGGATCTCTGCTCTATCTATACCTTATTAGCCTGCCCCTATTTTTATACCTACCTATACTCCTACTAAGGGATCTAGATCTTATTCCTATTAGCTATTACTTAGTAGGCTAATAGATACTAATCTTGCTCCTAAGGATAAGGCATAGTAGCTTTTAATTTAGGTATTTGGGATTGTTTTTATATATGGTAGCAATTAAGGATCTTAGCTAGTGCTTAGGAAGGCCTTATAAAGTATTTAGGAAGGTATAGGAATACAATTCTAGCAAAATACCCTATTAATTTCTATACTATATATATAAAAAGGCTAAGGACCTGTCCTGCCTTAGGCTGTAGCCCTAATTAATTCTTATAGTTTCTAGAGCTTGTCTGTTCCATATCTAATTTAACCTATTTCTTACTATTTAGGGCCTCTTACAGCCTGCTATAAGCTTTCTTTATAGGTTATAACAATACTATAGTATTAGAGCGCTTTTTATAATATATAGATTACGGACCTTGGTCCTAATATTCTTTTAGAATATCTTTATAATAATTAAGGTGATCCTCTGGTTCCTATATAAAGTCCTTAGTAAGCTAGCCCAGCTATTTAACTTTATATTAAAGCTTGTTTTTAACAGACTTACAGCATAGTATAGCTTTAACCTTATATCGCTTACCTACTACTTTAGGGTATTTAATTGGGCCTAGACAGAAGTTCTTTTCTAGTAGTAGTCTATACTATAGCTCTAGTAGATTTATATAAAATATTAGATATACATGGGCTATAGATAGGGGTAGCTAGAGACAGTAGGCTAGCTTACTAATTTATTCCTTAATTTAGAAAAGACCTAGGTATCTTGCATTAAGCTTCTTTAATAGTTAATAGGTTTTAATATTTGTTAAACATAATAGAACCTTATCACCTATACTGAAATGCTTATCCTAGTGTTTATAGTTATACTAAAGTCTCTACTACTCTTGTGCTTCTTATAGGCTCTGTTTTATATGCTTCTATTACTTCTCCTATTTCTTAAGGTACCCTTATACTCTTTAGTAGATGTCTTTAGACTTCCTAGTAGGATCCTATAATTAATTATATGGCCTTAGCTAGTAATTATTGGGTATGCTATTAAATCCTAATAGTTGGACGCCATAGGCAATCTGGATTAGTGTAAACTAATACAATAAATATTACTTTAAGTTATAAGCGTACTCCGCGTATAGAAGTAGCGTATACTAATTATCTTACTAATAGTTTAAATATATTTATAGATAAGATTTCAGTTCCTAGTTTTAGCATTCTATTTACCTATCTATCTATAAATAGAAAGCTATACTATAGTAATAGTCTATCTTTAAATAAAAGCATAGATTTAACTAGTACTAGCTTATAAAGACGCTGCCCCTATTAATAATAATAGAGTACAGCTAATCTACTTTAAGAAAGCATTTCTCCTTAATAAGGCTAGTAAGCGCTTATATGTTAACCGTCTTATTAATAGGAAGGTATTAGACATACTTTAAAAACCTATTAATAAGTACTAGGACTAAATTATATGTTTATCCTTATTTATCCTTTAATAGCGGAAGATCTGTAATAAAATCTATAGCGTAATATTGCTATAGTTTACTAGTAGGAGGAACTGATTTAAGTAGACCCCATAGCTTATGCCTCTTATAGTGGCTAATATACTCCTTTACTTCCTGCTTAAGCTTTAGCTAATAGTATTTACATTAAAGTAATTCTACTATCTTAACTTAACCATAGTGGCCACCTAGAGGATTATTATAATTCTTTATAAGAATTTTTTGTTATAGATTTGCTTCTTATAGCACCCAAACCTTACCATTTCTATATAGTAGGCCTATTAGGTCTAGTTCCTAATTTTAGCACCTTATAGCTTCATTTCTATTATATTTCCAATCTACTTCTATATTAAAGATGGCATAAAAGGCGTCCCTCTGTTATACCTTATAGATAAGATCTATTAACCTTTTAGATAGTTCTTAGGTAAAAGCTGTTTTGCCTTATACTACTCCAAGTATAAAACTAGATAGTACTATAAATTTTATAACTTCTTAATGCATATACGTTAGGAAGGCCGCTATAAGGTTAAAGTCCTTTAGTCTTTATAGGGTTCTAGGTTTTAATTACTTTATAGCTTTACTTTTAGTTTAAGGGAATAGCTTAGTAATTAAGGGTAGTATATTACTAGGTTCTAAACTTATATTAGGGACATCCTATCTAGGTATCTTTAGACCCTTATTAGCTATAGACTAGGTATTAGCTAGAACGTTAGTAGAAGCTAATAGGGTTTATACTACCTAAGACTTGGTACTTAAAGCTATGGGTACTTAAGTATCCTATACCTAGAGCTTATTCTATAATATAGGGAGTAAAATATCTATTATCTATTTTCCTTCTCCTATTATAAAGCCTTTAGTATAGTCTAGCTATTATAATAGTCCATTAGCAGGGTTGTTTTCCCCTAGCTTATATTTAATCTTAAAGTTAAATTATATAAGCTCCTCTACCTATTTGGCTTATTAAGGTATAAGCTCCTTTATAGTTATAAAGTAGTATAGATTATAATAATCTAAAAGTATATAGGTGGTATGGCTTGTGTACTTAAGGTAGAATTACTACTATTTAAAGTAGTTAACTATAGCTAGCAGTTCCTTATTGTGGGTATAATACCTAACTTTAGGTCCTTAGAATTTTCTGCTGTAGAATACTACTAGTCTCTAGTAGAGCTGAGTAGCGTCTAGATGCCTATTAGGTTATAGTAGAATACCAGTAATGGCAAAATTTAATATATTAGTAACTATTATTAGTAGCTAATCTAGGTTAAAATGCTATAATAGTAGAGCTTTTGTAAACTTTATGTATAGTTTCTAAAAGGCTTCCTATACCTTTTTGGGCCATATCTATAGTTTATACTATTTAGTTGGTCCCTTCTTAGTTTTCTTCCTTTCTACCTTTAAGCTTTTTACTTTCTATACTAGGTCTTAGGAAGCTTTAGTAATATAGTTAAATAGGTATTAGGTGATGTCTAAATAGTTATAGATAAAGTACCTATAGAAATTAGCAAAGCCTAGGAATACTTAGATATCCTAATAGCTCTCTAGCTCTGGCTACTTTTAGATTATCTACACCTGTACTAGGTCTATAACTATACCTATAGGCGTTATAATATAACCTAGGAACTTGACCTACTTAGTATTAAAGATATACTTTAACGCCTTGGCGTAGAGGCGCCAATTATCTAAACGTTCTAGCACTTTATGGACGTGTTACTTATACTAATCCTTATCTTCTAAGTAGATTAGAATGTTATCTAAATAGATAATATATATGCGGTTAACTAGTCCCCCTAAGGCTCTGTAAATATATAATTAAAATATTATAGGCGCATTAGCTAGCCTAAAAGGCATTACTAAATACTTAAAGTGGCTATATTAGGTTTTAAAGGCAGTCTTTTACTTATCCCCTTTTTTAATATAGAGCCTATAATAGGCGTCTTATAGATCCGGCTTTATAAAGATCTTTACCCTAGATAGTTAATCTAGCATTTTACTAACCAGTAGTAGTAGGTAGCGGTTCTTAATTGTAATCTTATTAAAACTATAATAGTCTATATATAGCCTTATGGTTCTATTTAGTTTTGGGATAAAGAGGATTAGTATACCTGCCAGTGACTTACTAGGCTAGATCTATTCCTTTTCTAGTAAGCTGTTAAAGTACTTTTATAGGATCTTAAGCTCTTTATAAGAGAGGTTATAGATAGAAAGGGTTAGTAGTTACTTACCTTTTTCTAGATTAATTGCATAATTATATTCTAAGTTCCGCTAAATAACTTTTACTTACCTACCTAAAAATACCCTTAGTAGGTCCCTTAGGCCTACTAGGATATTTAATAAATTGGGGTCGCGTTTATCCTCTATATTATTATTAGGTAGGTCCTAAAGGTCCCTTAAGGCGCTTATAGGCAGCGTTGCGCGCTATAGTAGCTATTTATATATAGTTACTACTATATGTTAAACAGTTTTATATAGTAGCCAGTAGAGGGTAAAGAACTCTTTAATATAGTATTTAAGGTATTATAGTATACTCTCTGCGTATTACTTAAGCTAAAGTAGCCTATAGTAGTAGAAGTATCTTATAAGATCTTTAAGATCGCTACCTCCCTATAATATCTCCATGACCTATTTAGCAGTTCCCTATAGGATATCCATTACAGAATGGTTATCGCCTATACTAGGCTCTATACCTATCTTGCTATAAAATAGGGGTTAGATCTAATACACCTTTAGGTATAGAGCATATACTATTTCTTCTAGAGCTATATCTTCTAGAATATCTTTTAAGCTTATTAGTAAGATACGCCCTTTTAATTCTTTATTGTTCCACTATTTAAAGGCTCCTATCTTAAAGTATATCTTAGGATCTACTTCTATAAGCTAAGAATATCTAAAAATAAGGTTATAGCCTATAAAGTTAGCCACCTAGAAGGGTTGCGGGCCAACCACCTTAGTGTGGTTATATATATTGGCTACTAACACTATAAGCTTATAGGCACTATATAGTTTAATCTAATGCTTATCCAGGAACCCTATAATAGGTTTCCGCTATTTTAGCAATAAAATAAGCTTATGCTCTTTTCCCAAATTATATTATATAAGGTTAATTTTGGCGCTATTATTATATAGTGCTTAGAACTAATATACCTTACCCATAGGGAGTACTATTTCTAGCTTAATAGTGATATAGAGAGTCTCTCCTTCCGTATCTTGCCCTAGTTATAGCTAGGAGAGGTCCACAACTAAGGCTTTTCTTTTTTTAGATTGTTAGTATAGTTATTTCCCTGCTTATTTTTCTAATTAGGTTTACCTCTAGAGAAGTTTTCTCTTAACTTTTTAGAGTGTTCCTATAAGGGTGCCAGATGGGTGTTAGGTTGGCCCTAGAAGTTTTTCCCATTACTTAAGGTCTCTAACTTTAATTATTTTAGATTTCTCTTTAAGAATGGCTTTTTTAGAGCTTGGGTCTACTCTATATTACTGCTAAAGTGCCTACGCTTCTAGTTACCCCCTAGCTTCTTACTAGAAGAGGTCTAGTTCCTTACTATATCCTTAGCATTTAGAACCACTCGTTTAAAATCTGTATATATAGTAATCCGTAATAGGGCTCCTACGCGCTTTATTTTGTTATAAATTACTAGCTTAATTCTAGCCTAGATAAATCCAATCTTCTCCTTCTTATAGATGCTACTATTTTTATTTTTAAAGGGTTCTAAATCTATTAGTTAAGCACGGGTTTCTATAAAGTTTATAAACTGGTGGAAATTATAGTAGTTAAGCTGAATCCTATTCCAGAATAGTTTTGCATTATTATATTATATAACATATAGATCTTAAGTCTATTTCTTTAGAAAGGGTTATAGCTGCGGCTATATAGTAATCTGCTCTTTATTGAGCTAATTAAGTATAATTAAGTTTAGGGATTAGTCTTTTATCTTACTAATAATCTGTTAAGTATACTCTTTAGTATTAATTTATATTATTAGCATCTTAAAGAAGTTATTTACTTTATAAACCCAGTTATCTAACTATTAGGCATTAGGTCTATGGCGGAGTTTTAGACTACTAGAGGCCTTAGCCAGTTAGTCTATATCCTTTTTCTATTTGCTATATAGATACCTCTCTAAGTCTTCTATACCTCTTTAAATAAGTACTAGGTAGCCCCTAGGAGGCCCTTAGCCTTAGCTAGGTTATAAGAGATTTTATCTAGCCTAGATTAAGCTCTACTAGATCTAGACCTACCCCTAAAGGTTTCTAATATATTTATTAGTAGCTCCTTCCCGTATGGCTTCCAAGAGCCTTATAGCAGCTTTCTAATATCCTCCTTAGAGAAAATTAGTATAGGGCTCTTAACTTTCTAACCTTAGGCCTAGGGAAGCTCCGGCTATAGAGGTAGTATTAGTACTAGTAACTAATGCAGGTTTCCCTACAAAGCTTAAGTCTTAAGTTAGTGGTTAGATTAAATTACCTAAAGGGGTAGGCCCGCTTAGCTTATAAGCAGTCTATATACTACCACTATGCTAATTATAGGCCGGTAGTCTTCTAGGAGGGTTCTGGTTGGTTCCCTAATTAGGTATATTAGTATATTCCTTTAGCATTTCTAATTTAGGGGAAGATTTTAGGGTTACCTCTAGCGCTTAATCTTCTAATTGGCTTAAGTAGGGCTAGAGGGGTTCTGGCTACTTTCTAGTAGTATTATAACTATTATAGAGGGTATCTATATTTTCCTTAGCGTTGCTAGTAACTATAGGTATATAAGAGTCTTTAAGCTCTTAGTGCATTTGGGTATTAGGGCTTATTTAGCCGTCTTGCCTAAAGGTTTATATTATTGTAATCTCTTACTATTAGAGGGACCTTCCTGCCTTAGCGTAATGGCTTTTTATAAAGTATTTATGGAGTTTCTATTTGGGTTATTGCAAGATTTTAAGGAAGAATAGTGGATGTAAATAAAAGATATAAACAAATAATCTAGTCCTTAAAGCCAGCTACCCTTCTAAATAGAGTAGGAAGAATTTAAATATAAGGGCACTTTGTAGATAGGGGGCTATAAGGACATAATTGTGGAATAGGATAGATTAGTAAGAGAGATAAATCCTTAAGGAGGTAAGGCCTCTAGGATTGTGGAGACTATATACTATGGGTACGTGCCTCCGGCATATAACCAGTAACCAATTAAGGGGCGTTTAGGGGTTATTCTAAGGGCAACCTAAGGTGTCCGCAATAATATCCCTTATATAAGGTAAAAGCATTTACTCTAGAGTTAGCTAAAGTAGAGGTTAAAACTTAATATCTATTACGGAATAAAGTACATGGAATAGTGCAGCTTTTTCCGCTAATTAGCTAACCTAGATTAACATATAACATATTAATCCCTTTTAACTCTAAACAGGAGTCTTCCTCTATGGTTCCTCTTTTTCTAACTCCGCGCTATTCTCCTATATTAACAGAACCTTATCTATTTTCGCCTTTATTAGGTAATCCTTAGTATAGTAGTCTTTCTAGCCATATAAGAAGTAAGCTCCTTAATTGCTAAGAGCCTATTTATAGGGGTTGCTATATATAGGCCAAGTATGCGCCAGACCAGCAGTAGGGCTAGCTGCATAGCTAGCTACTAAATTAACGGCAGGCTATACGGTTAGTGCTATAGGAGTTACCAATTATGCTAGGGCACTATAGGAGTTACCAATTATACTAGGGCACTATAGGCCGTTCTTATAGTGCTTATAGTCTGGTTTAAAGAGGTTCTAACTTTATACCGCTTAGCCCATGCTTTAATTTAATAAAGGCCTTATTTAACTACTACATCGGGAAAATATTCGCAGGATAAGATTTAAGTAGACTTTGTTTTTCGCGTTTCGCGTAATTGACATGCAATTTGACCAACTCGACACGCAATTGACCAAGGGGGTGTTCGGTTGCAATCTGGAGCTTTTTCAATCTGACATTGATCCGTGCTTTCACCGGCGTCAATTAGTAGATAATTAGTGGCGCTTAATCTGGTAGTCGTGCTCAATCTGAAATAAAGCCGACTGTTCGGTTGACCGTTCTAAAAAGGCCTTAGATAAGGCTCAAAATTAGCGACATCTTCTGCCCACATTAATCAATCCTCTGCCAAAACGTACCTGCTACCAATCTATTATTACCAGCTCCTTATTTAGTGTCTTATTACCATGTCACCAATAACTGCTACCCCTGCCCCTGCTACTAATACGCATACACTGCGTTCTTCGCGCCCTCCGCCCTTTTATATACAGCCTGCAGCTTGCCAAGAAACTCCAAAGAAGCAGCGTATTAACTAGACTTATAAAATGGAAGAAGCTATAGTTAAAGGCCTAGTAGAGGCCATTTGGAAAGGGCTCCGCGCAGATAGCTTGTATAAGAAGGAAGGCTGGCAGATAGCTCTAAACGCCGCGCAGGTAAAGACTCGATATCCAATTACTATACAGTAGCTGAAAAGTAAGCACAATAGCCATAAAAAGGATTGGAAGGCGTAGAAGGAGCTCTACAGTTAATCTAGCTAGGGGTAGGACGACGATAAAGGTATACTAGTTGCCTCCAAAGATATCATGGATAGATATTTTAAAGCCAATCCTAACGCCGCGAAGTTTTAAGACGCTCTGCCGCCTTTTCTAGAGGACCTTAATAAGCTATTTTAAGGTATAGTTGCAATGGGTGACTACGCTCTTATAGTTAATGAAGCTCTTAATTAAATAGATAGGCTGCTGATTGATCCTATACTAATAGAAAAGGAAAGCGCTGCTACCGCATAGGACGGCAGGAGTAAGGAGGAAGAGTCTTCTAATAAGGAAGGTAATGAGGTAGCTGATGAGAATGAACCTCAATCTTCTATAGAACAGCATTAGTCAGCTTTGTCGGCTAGTAATATTTCCTTAGACAATCGCTCTACTACACCTTCTAGTTGTACGCCTTTGTTAACGCCTGCTTAAAAGTCTTCACTAGCTATAAGAAAACGCGCTACTAAATAAGCTGCCCGGTTAAACGAACTAGATGTAAAGCGTTAGAGGTAACAGACAAAGAACCTACTAGGAGAGACTGTAGAGATAGTATTAAAAGAGATTAGAGCTACGCGAGAGCTTCTTGGTTAAAAGCCGCCTCTAAAAAAGGCCTCAGTAGAGTTCCTTAACAAGTTTGGCGATATGGACCTTAACAATCAAGTGTTTATTCTAAAAGCCTTTAAGACAGAATCAACGGTAAAAACCTTTTTAATTACATCTAGGGCGTTACAGAAGAGGTTAATAGATAGAACTTTAACAAAGATAAAGAAAAAGGAAGATGTTAAGGGTTAAAGTTTTACGGTTTAGATCAATACTTTTACTTTACATTTGTAATTACTTTACTGTTAGTAAATTTATTTTTTAATAAGGATTTTATATACAAATTAATAAAATTCTAAACTTATTATAAATATACTTTGTAAAATTAAAGCAATTATATTAAGAAGCTCTTTTAAGGCGCAATCTATAGCAGTAAAATATATTAGTACATAATTTAATATAGTAATTTACTTATAGATTATATATATATACATTATAAAGGCCTCCCAATTGCCTGACAATAGCCTCTCTATATAAGCTCTGCAATTTCGTCCTGTCTTTAATTTATAGCAACCTTACTCTCTTCCTCTGCCATCTGCGCGTCCTCCTTATTAATTTCCTTATCCTCTACTACGCCGTAGCTTTCTAGATTATCCAGATTATATATATTTAAGAAGTTATGCACCGCCGTTAATGCATATACTAAAAGAACCTATATTGCTAGAGGGAAGTTCTGTCTTACTGCCTTAAAGTATTAAAATTGTGCCTTAAAGACTTCAAAGGTACGCTTAATAACATTTCTTAGTCCTATATAACGTAGATTAAACAGCTCCTTTATATTCTATAGTTTTATATTCGCCTAAGCTTGTTTATAAAGGTAATATTAAACGCCTTGGTATGGTACTAACGTTATAGAGGTATTTAAGTAACCAGTGTCAGCAAGATAATATTAACCTTGCGGAGCTTTAAAGCCTTTCTTCTTTGCCAAATCGATGACTCTATAGTTATGGGCGGTGCCTTCCTATCCAGCCAGAATATATACGAAGTTTATATTAAAATCAACAGCAGCTAGAACGTTTTGTGTTAATATACCTTTCCTACTATGCTAGGGAGCTTGCCGCTTATACCCGCCTTTAATAGTAATTGGTAGATGCGTACCGTTAAGCGCTCTAATATAATCAGCAAAGAATAGATATCGCTTTAGGTTATCCATAATATCATCTAGCGTAGTATTTTTAGGCAGATTAATAAGCTCCTTATATAATTTAATAAGCCCAGGAAGAACTGCATATACTACTCTATATACTAAATCAGCTCTGGCAAAAAGACTATATTAAAGTATGTATTGCCTACTCCTTAACTGTTAATAGGGCGTGCTGCGTTTCCTTATAAACCAATTAGTATAACTGATTATTAGAAAATATTAGTAGGAATATTAATAACTTCTCTGCTACCGATAGAAGCTTTATATCCTTTAAGCCGCCGTTAATTTAAAGCCATTTAAGCAACTTCCTAAACACCTCTAGCCGCATCCTTATTAAATTATAGAGCCTCTGTAGGTGGCCATAGAGCAATTACGTCGTCCATGACATCCCCTACCATACATCAGTGTGTTAAGTACGAACGCCAACTAGTTAGATCTAAACGGCGACAGCAAGAATTAAGAAGAGGACATTGTATAGGGCCTATAGTTGCTGCAATAATACCGTCATCGGTAGGGGTAGTGGCGATAGGGGTATAGTGGGCAATCGAACAGGCGCATAAGCAGAGCTCCAGATTTGACTTAATAATTAACCTAGAAAAAAAAGCTCCAGATTAATCTAACGCCAAGAGCTCAAGTTCAACTACTATATACGGTAAAGCGTGCGAATTTGATGCGGTTGCCAATCTAGAGGAGCTCCAGATTAGAAAGTCGCCAGATTAACCAAACAGTCGCCTCCAGATCAGATTAAGGCTTCAGATCAACTCGGTTCTAAAGCCTCCAGATTCAATCTAGAGCCGCAACCAAACACCCCCCAACTTAACACGCAATTGACCAACTTGACATGCAACTTAACCAACTTGACACGCAATTGACCAACTTAACATATTTAAAAGTTAAATAACACGCAGTTGACCTACTTAATAACTTTAAAAGCTAACTGCACATTCCTTGACATGCAATTGACCAACTTAAAATTTAAATAACACGCAGTTGACCAACTTAACAACTTTAAAAGCTAACTGCACATTCCTTGACATGCAATTGAGGTAATATAATATATTATTTTAAAGTTGTATACCAATTGCGCAAATGAATTTTTACTATTTTCTTAGCCTGCAGTATGCTAGCTTATAATATATATTAGGATTAAAATAATTTTATACAATCTTATACAATCTTATACAATCTTATACAATCTTATACA
>Ga0307507_10002423_pt1 | contig 39216 bp, 9 predicted proteins | sample 7_EM_MG_FD_207223 | JGI IMG/M metagenome (GOLD analysis project Ga0307507, IMG submission 207223) | Populus trichocarpa ectomycorrhiza microbial communities from riparian zone in the Pacific Northwest, United States - 7_EM | ecosystem: Host-associated > Plants > Roots > Unclassified | place...
TTACCTAAAAGCTAAGAATACTACCTCTATAGGAGCACCTATAGCACCTTTTAACACTATTAAGTTAGATTAGGCCTTAAGGGAGGACACTCCTAGCTAAATAAAAGCTATCTTTAAAGAATTCCTCTTACTTAAGAGGATGCACACCTATACTATTATAAGGGGGAGAGTACTAGAAGGAAGGTTATTACTCCTAAGCAAGCTAGTTCTAAAGCACAAGTATAATGCTAAGGGAGAAGTAATTCGCAAGAAGGTAAGACTATATATTTAGGGAAACAAGCAGACCCCCAATATTAATTATTTTAAGACATTTGCGTCTATTATATAATATAACACCTTTAGGTTCCTAATAGTAAAGGTGGCAGCTAAGGACCTTAAGCTTAACTATATTAATATTAAAACTATATTCTTGAACCCGCCGTTGTAAGAATAGATTTATATGCAGATTCCTAACCTATTAAGAGACTTCAAACCTAAGCTTAAGGGCGTAAAAGACGTCTACTTAAAGCTAAATAAGTTACTTTACGGCCTAAAGTAGGCACCAAGAGAATGGTTTTAGATGGTTAAGAAGTTCTTTAAGAGTATAGGTTTAAAAGCAGCTAATGCTAACCCTAATCTCTTTATAGGAAATAAAGTATATATCTTACTATTTATTAACAATATACTAATTATAGGAAAGCGCCAATACCTTAATATTATAAAGACAGGAATCTTAAGAGAATAGAGATATAAAGACCTAGGTTCTATAGAAGTATTTATAGGCTTCTAAATTAAGCGAGATCGTACAAACCGAACCCTTAAGCTATATTAGATAATGTACACTAAGAAGCTACTTAAACGGCTAAAAATAGATAACTGCAATCTAGCCAAGCTACTAATACCAGCAGGTACTATTTTAAAGCCCGATATTAAAAGCCTCCTTAAGTACAATAATGTAATAGTATACCGGCAGATTATTGGCTCTATAATCTACCTTTTAAACTACACACGTCCTGATACCAGCTACGCTATTAGTTAGTTAGCTAGGTTTATAGCAGCACCAGGAGAATCGCATTACTGCTTAAGTAAGCAGCTACTATAATATCTAAACGGCACTTTTAAAGCAGGAATTACCTACTTAAGTTAAGCAGTCTACCTTCCTCTATATAAGCTTACGTTACCTACTGGTTACAATATCTTTACTAATGCTACGTGGGGAATAGAACACGATCAGATATCATTCCAAGGCATAGCAGTTATACGCTATAGGGGAGCAGTGATCTGAATAGCTTAAAGGCAGAAGTTGATGGTATTAAGCTTAATAGAAGCAGAGATCATGGCGGTATTAAAAGGAGTAAGGTTAGTAGTATGGCTTAAGAAGCTAACAAGAAATCTAGAAAAGAGAGATAATAACAACCCTTTTATCCCTACGCTCTACTGTGATAATAAGGGTATAGTTGACCTTTTATATAACACGAAATACTACTAGAAAGCCAAGCATATCAAGACTTAATACCTCTTTGTACAAAACAACATGGTTCAGCGAGGTCGACTTAAAGTGGTATATATACTAGGCAAAGATCAGCCAGGAGATATGCTTACAAAACAGCTACCAATCAACCAATTTACGAAGCACTGTGCAACGCTAGAAATCGGTAACTAACAGAGACGGTAACGGACGGAGACGGGGCAAGTTATAGAGGTTTTTCGCCTACTATAGGTTTTCCCTCTATACGTAGGCCAAATGGCACTTGCAAGGTATTTGGGAATAGCTTTATAATTGCCTATTTGGGATAGATAAGGAGAGCGTCATTAGCATAGGGGAGTGTTAGAAATTAGCAATAAGGTGCTAACTAAGCTCTAGACACATTGCGAGGTTAAGCTCTGTATGTAATCTACATAGATATTAACCGCATCTACTACATCACGAATCAATTAATATTTATCGTCTGCGTTATCTCTATCATTAAATAGACCCTCAAGACACCTCCGCTGTGACCTTATGACCTTGTAATTCCAACAAGCCTAAAGTATATAAAAGACTCTAAAGGAGATCCTAAAAAGCCTTACTACCTTATAAAATAGCCTAGCCTCCCCTTTATAAAGCCTTAGTTAACCTATTTACTTAACTAAATACGTGTCACGGAACCCCACCGCAGGGGCCTCCATAAGAGAGCCCCGTGCTCCCGCGTACACCTCGCGTACAGCTTACGTCAGCTACGCGTAGGTATATCACCTCCTTACGCCCTCGACCCTTATGATCGATCGCGCAACGTCTTGTAGACTCCTCGAATACATACGCTCTGTAGCCATTGCCCCCGTCCCGTGACATTACGTTGCGCCTTTTTTATTACTGACGCTTAGCCTATAACTAATTCTACGTCTCTATGATACCATAGGCGCTGCCAGAAGCAGCGTGTCTCCTACTTCGTACCTTTAAAGAACCAACGATAGTAAGACGAAATTCCTTACTAGCCACTATGCTAAACTTAAAGAATAATCCAATACTTATATTAAACCCACGACGCCAATTAATCCTAGGAGGATTTAATTTATTAGCCCTAGCCTTAACCCCTAAAGGGAAGCCTAGTGGCTTAAAAGACTATAACGACCTTAATAAGGTGGACATTAATAATGTTTTATCTTTTATTAACTATATAACTACGGACAAACAAGCTAAAGGGCTACCACCCATTGAAATCGAGATATGAGACGCTAAGATATTTATAAAAATGGTAATATAAGAACCTAATAAATACTACCGCCTTCTATAGAACTATTATCTAAAGCTTATATAAGCTGAGATGTGTGCTGCCTAAGATTATAATATTATCTAAGACCTACAAGCTTATAAGGCGCTCGCTGATAATATGTGTTAAGAAATTAAAGATAACCTCCGCGAGTCTAAACGCGACATCTAACGATTAAAGAAGGCTAAGATTATACTTATTGCTATAGTTACTAAAAGAGAGGGTATAATTAAATACCTATAATCTTAGCTTAATAAGTATATTTGTAACGATACCAGACACTCCTTTACTGCATATAACGCCACCTATATCTCTACGCCCCTGGCAACCTCACCTACTTAACGCTTAATAGAGGGTTAGCGCTAAGTAGCTTTGCCTAACGGGAACCCCTACTATAGCAATAATAAAAGCCATAATAACCGAACCTAAACTGCTACTATAGGGTTTAATACACGCTACCCTAATCCCCTAATCTTTAAGGGTGACCGTAAGGAATACAGCCACTGGAAGATATAAATCCGCAAGAAACTAACCTAGAGCGCCTACCTTTTCCCCATAGAAGATGCTAAGATTGGCTATATTATTAGGCGAACGAAGGGCATCCCGTTTAATAGGCTCTTTGCTTAATGGGAGACTAGCAGTCCCTAGAAGTGGCAGTTCTACTAGGAAGTCCTTAATAACCTTAACTAAATATACCGCGACTATAACCTAGTGGCCACTAGTTAAGCTAAACTATATACCCTAAAGATAAGTCCCACTAAATTATTTAACAAGTTCTATATTAAATTCTAGAAATACACTGGAGTCCTTGTCTAAGATAATACTAAAGACCAGGAAGACCTTCTTAAAAAAGTTACTTATTGCCTTAGTTATGCAGCCGCCAGCCACAATTATAACAATGTTTATGATATAGTAGCAGCCCTATAGAAGATTAAATAACAGCTGAACTAGATTACTATTGTAAACCCCCGCCCAAAGACCTCCCTATAGAAGCCCTCTGGACCTACTAAACCACCAACGCCTACTACTCTAAGTAATACTACTAGTTCTAATATTAACCTCTCTATACTAACCTTCCCGCAGAAGTTACTAGACGGAGAATATAAGCTACTCTAGAAGCTAAGGTGTTGCTATAGATACCGTTAAGAAGGCTATTATAGCTATAGCCTAAACTGCCTAATAGCTAGGTTTAGCAGCTGTTGCCTAATACCTAACCTAGTACCTCAAATACTAAATATGTCGCTATATACTACTACCGTATAAGACAAAGACGCAGCAATAGCGGTAGAGTTAGATATAGAAACGGAAAACGCTAAGTCTTAGCCCTAAGTTACAGGTTGGGATACCCTAATAATAAGGGGATCTATATATTGGCCTGCTTAATAGATGACTTAGTAAAGATAAATAGACGGAAATAGATAGTTTTACCTATAATAGGAATTACTGCCAAAAAATAATATAAAAGCTATTCTATAATTAATTGCGGAGCTATTAATAAATTTATAGATATTTAATTTATGCGCACTTATAACCTACCTACTTTACCCCTTACTAAAGCCCGCGCCCTATAACTCGCTAATGGTAGTTATACCGCATAGAAGATTACCTATATGGCACAACTCTACCTAGATATAAACGGGCACCAGGAAGAGCTTTGGGCCTATATTACACCACTTACTAACTACCCTATTATCCTTAAAATGAACTGGCTTAAATAACACAACCCCGCCATTAACTGGAAAAAGAGAGAAGTAACCTTTAACTCTAAATACTGCAGAGAGACTTGCCTAGGATATGGCCTAGCCACCTCTATTTACTCCCTAGGATACCAACCTAAGGAACCCCTTATTACCCTACCCATAACTAACTGTTACTATATAAGTGCCGCGGCCTTCTACCGTATAGTATATAAGAAAGGCTGGACTGTTACTATAGCCTCCTAATTATAACTATACAAGCTTAATAAAGAAGAGGACCACGTCCTCTATAGTAATAGGATAGACATAGTCAACCTCCTAGAAAATAATGCCCCTATAGAACTCTACGGACTTTTACCTTTAGACTTTAAGAAGTTTATAAAGCTTAAAAAAGGACTTACTAATAAGAAACTCCGCAAGCTCCTCCCTAAGAGGTACTATAACTTTATTAATGTGTGCTTACAAAAGAGCGTAGATATACTCCCCCTACATCAACCTAATAACCACGCTATTAATATTAAATAAGGAAAAACGCTACCCTATAAGAGACTTTACCTAATATCAAAAGACAAACTCCTAGTTATTAAAAAGTATATTAACGAACACCTTAATAAAGGATTTATTCATCCTAGTATGTCCCTAGTAGCCGCCCCTATCCTCCTTGCTAAAAAGCCAGGAGGAGGTATCCGATTCTATATTAACTATAGAGGACTTAACGCTATTATAATTAAGAACTGATACCCCATACCGCTTATACGTGAGACTCTTAAGCGGCTTAGTTAAGCCAAAATCTATATTAAGCTTGATATTATCACCGCCTTTAACCGCCTCTAAATACGGGAAGGTAATAAATGGAAAATCGCATTTACATTACGCTTTGGCCAATTTGAATATACTATTATACCCTTTAGTATATACAACGGCCTAGGTAGCTTTTAAAGCTATATTAATAATGCCTTACGGGACTACCTTAACGACTTCTGCTCTACGTACCTAGATAATATACTTATTTATAGTAATAATCCCTCTAAGCATACTAAGCATGTTTAAAAGGTCCTATAGCGCCTTAGGGACGCAGGACTTTATATTAATTTAAAGAAGTGCAAATTCTTAATTACAGAAGTAAAATACCTTAGACTAATTGTTACTACTAAGGGTATCCATATAGACTCTAAGAAGGTATATATAATTACTAAATAGCAAACCCCTAACTGTATTAAGGACGTATAAGCTTTCCTTAGTTTCGCCAACTTTTATTAAAAATTTATATACAACTTCTTGGGTGTTATAGCACTACTTACAGCAATAATATAAATAAAGGGCCTGTCCGCAAAAGGAAGAAAAATATATCTACATTTTATCTGGACGCCTAAATACAAAAAGGCGTTTCAAGACCTTAAAAATACTTTTACTAAAGCACCTATCCTAGCCTACTTTATACTAGGATGATAACTCTATCTTAAGACTAACTCCTTAGACTACGTTAACGCAGGCGTTTTTTCCTAGATAGGTAATAATAACCTTCTCTACCTAGTTGCATTCTACTTGTCTAAGCTTACACCATAAGAATATAACTATAAGATCTATAATAAGGAACTTCTTGCAATTATATAAGCGTTTAAGGAATTCTAACTAAAACTTTCTTTAGCAGAACCTAACCAGCCAAGTAAAGTCCTTATAGATTATTGCAATCTTAAGTACTTTATAACTACGAAACAGCTAAACCGACGCCAAGTATACTGGAATAAGTTCCTCTCTAGTTTTAACTTTAAAATTGTATATAGGCTAGGAGTATAAGGTACTAAGCCTAATAGCCTAACACGCCGCTTATAAGACCTTCCTTAGTCTAAAGATAACCCCTATAACTAGTTCCAACAACAGACGATCCTAAAAGCATAAAATTTAGCCCTAGGTATGCTACCTATAATAGAGCTAACTATACCTTAGCTCTATACTATAGAACTAGAATTACCTCCTAAAATTAATAAGCTTATTACTATAGCATATAACACCTCTGTTGACCTATTACTGTATTAACTTATTGCCGCAAAGACCGCCAGCGCCTATACGCTGCCAACTAACCTCCGAAGCTTAGGCTAGATTAATATGGCAGCCTTAAAAGTAAAAGAGAATAGGCTCTATTATAGAGGCCGTCTATTCATCCCTAACTTAAAAAATTTATAATAGTAACTAATCTAAATAGCCTACGACCTCTAATTAAGTGGCCATTTAGGCAGAGGAGGAGCCTATAAGTTTCTTAGCCAATACTACTTCTAGCCTAAAATAATAGACTTAGTTAAACACTTTATAGGCGCCTATTATGGTTATAAGCGCGCCAAGGCCTTTAATACAAAGTACTAAGGACTATTGTACCCTCTACCAGTATCTATACGACGATAGGCAGATATTGCTATAGATTTCGTTATTAACCTACTACCCTGTAAATAACATAGCCGTACCTATAAGAACATCCTTATAATAATATACTGACTTATAAAAGAGCGCCACTACGTCCTAACTAAAGGTATAGCCGTTAGCGACATTACTAACGCCTTCCTCTATAAAATTTACCAATTATATAGGTTACCTGACTCGATTACGTCCAATTAAGGCATATAGTTTGGCTCTAATATATAGAGACGAATCTGCTAACGCCTTGGCATCTCCGTTAAGATATCTATATCCTTCTATTATAAAACTACTGGATAACCGGAAAACGCTAATACTAGTATAAAAGCGTACCTATAACAGGTAGTTGCCTATAGTTAAGACAACTGGGTAGATTACCTCCTACTAGGTAAATTTACAGCGAATAACTATGTTTTAACTACTATAGGACTTACCCCGTTCTTTGTAAACAAGGGATATTACCCCTAATCTAGTATAGAGCTACTAGAACCTACTAATAAGAAACTGCTATATGGAAAACACCTTAAGATACTACTTGCTAACCAGCATATAGACCGCATAAAAAATCTACTTAACTACTATAAGGGAGAAATGGCCTGGGCTTAAGCAAAGCAGGCCTACTTTGCTGACTGTTATAGAACGCCACCACCGGAGATGCGTGTTGGCGACTGGGTATGGCTAGACGCACGCAATATCTCTATATAAAGGCCTATAAAGTTACTTAATTATAAGAACCTCGGCCCCTATCTAATCAAACAAGTTATTAATAGGGGAGCTATATATAAGCTAGAGCTCCCGCCTGCCCTAGTTACCCGCGGGATATGGCCTATATTCTACCTATAGCTACTACACCTTCACCAGCCTAATCCCTTACCGGGATAGACACAGCCTAAACCCCTACCAGTATTAATCCGAGATGAGAACGAAGACAAGAACCACAAGAAGTGGACCATTAAATAAATTATTAACTCTAAATACTTTAGCAAAGGCAGAGGACGGCGGCTCTACTATAGAGCTATCTACGCAGGATTCAATATAGATTAGCCAGAATAGCAACTATGGGAAGACTTTAAAAATGCAAAGGACCTAATTAGCAACTTCTACTACGCGAACCCATAGAAACTAGGCCTAAGCAGAGATTTTATACCTAATCCTCTATAGGAGCCCTTATAGAGTTAAACCGTTATATATTGCTATATAAGGGCAAATTACCGTCAGATTGCCGCAGATTGCCATTATATAATAGTAAAGCGCGATCACGTAACCAGAATATTATTAAGATATCCAGGAACTTTAACCAGTGGTTAAAGTTATCTGATTGGTCGGATTCTTAGGTGCCAAGCCTTATTATATAACATTGTTATAAACCTTTAGCGATACCCCCTTTTCCTTTCTTTTCTCTATACCCTAAGTGTCCCTTCTACCTTAAGTGCCCCTTCTACATGTATATAGTAACCACAGCGTCGCCGGAGCTCCGCCTCTATAGGAGGGGGGGGTAGTGTCACGGAACCCCACCGTAGGGGCCTCTATGGGAGAGCCCTGTGCTCTCGCGTACACCTCGCGTACAGCTTACGTCAGCTACGCGTAGGTATATTACCTCCTTACGCCCTCGACCCTTACGATCGATCGCGCAACGTCTTGTAGACTCCTCGAATACATACGCTCTGTAGCCATTGCCCCCGCCCCGTGACAATACGATATATTAGAGAGTACAGACATAATAATAAAGTAATTAAAGTCCGTTAAGCTTTCTAACCCCCTACTATTATTAGATGGTATAGACCTAACCTTTAAGAACTAGAGAATCTAGGTATAAGGAAAGCTTTGTGTTAACTATAACCATTTCCCCTCTAAAAAAGCTGAAATACTCTACCTCTTTAGTTAAACTATTAGGGATACTTAGCAATACCTTTAGGCTAAGTTTAAGGACAAATTACCTATTTGGTTTATATCTGTTAATAAGATAATATAGTATCTGGCTACTATCTATATTAACCTAAATAAAGTATAGGACGCCCATTATAACTATAATTGTCTAATAATAAAATTAAACTAATCCTTTACTAAGTTCTAGATTTAATTTTTACACCTAGTAGGCGAAGGCCAGGTTCCCCCTAAGAACTACTGTTTAGACCTATATAATAAGCTAACGGTCCAACTATAAGAGAAGATTATAGTAGCCTTAGACGACCTATTAACCTACTAAAGACTTATAGCCTAATGTTTATTACTAGATTTAGAATTAAAATAAATTAATACTTATTTTAACTAACTAAAGCGGTCCTATAGCAACTAGAACCTATCTACTATACTAATAGGAGCTAGCGTTAGAAAATAAACCACAACCGCCCTTATATTAAAAGCGGTTATAACTACTTACCTATAAGCTTTGTCTAACCTGCTATATACTATACGTTTAGCTAATACTTATTACAATACCCTAATTAACCCTACTATAGTTATATGCTTTAATTATAGAAAGGATGGTTACTTTACTATATTTTACCCAGAGCTAAAAAATATAGGTAATATTAAGGAGATAAAGGAAGAAGAAACATCTAATAAGTTAGAAAAAGAAGAACCCTAGGAAAAGACTTCCCTTTAGGGTATCCTATTAATCTTAAAGAGATTAATTTAAGTTAACTAATAGGTAGAAAATACTTTATAGTTCTATATATAGTATCTTAAAATAGATATGGAGTTAATATAACTGCCCTTATTAACACTAAAGTAAACGGCTTTGCCTTTATAAACACTGCTTATATAAATAATATTGCTAAGTTTTTAAATATAAATGCTACCTAACTAAAGAAGCCTATTTAAGTAAAAAGCTATAATAGCCAAGCTAGTAAGCCAGTTACCTATGTCTTAAAGCTATATATCGCTATTAATAGACAACGCCAGTTTAGTATCTCCTTCTACATCCTAGACCTAGGGTCCTATAATATAATCCTTAGCCAAAAATAGATGTCTTACTTTAATATTTGGTTAAATATATAATAAAGATAGTTTATCTGGCTGGAGAATAAACCAAAAATACCCTTCTTTATTAGAGAAATTTAGACTAACCACAAAATATTAGCTATAAAGGCTAACCCTACCTATTAACGGGATATTAGGGACCGCAACCTAGTCTTTGCCTAAGAAGATGCCCGCCATAAGGCTAGTAGAAACTCTATACCAATAAGGATACTTTCCTAAAGCACTATAGTTAAGGAGGACTTTACTTATAGAAGTGGAACAGATAGTAATATAGACGACTTCTAAATTATAGAGATCTGGCTAATATAGAAGAGGACATACTAATAGGATATAAAAAATAACCTTTAGAAGATATAGTAAGAGCTAAAGGGAGTAAGGACAATACTAATATACTAAAAGCCCCTAAGGCTACAGACACCCCTACTACTACTACATAATATCCCTATAGTAAATATTACAGCAATTAATACTATAGGTTTTTACTTTAATATATATTAAAAGGATAATAAAGTCTTTATAACTAGCTTATATAAAATTAACTGGATTATTAATAAGAAGAAAGAAGGGCTAGTAAAGGAGACTAATAAAGAATTAATTAAGCGCCTTCTTCTTACTTACCTCTTAAATTATAGAGACGCGTTCTTAAAGGCAGCTTTAGATATACTACCCCTCTACTAAACCTATAATTATAAGATTTAGTTAGAGGCTAATAACTCTCTAGGCTATAGCCCTCTTTACTAGCAAACTATAAAGGAACTAAAAGCCATAAAGTAGTACTTAATCAATAACCTCTATAAAGGGTTTATTAAACTAAGTTAGGCCCCTTTTACCTCCTCTATTCTATTTATAAAGAAACCTAATAAAGGCCTCCACTTCTATATTAACTCTTAGAAACTAAACGCCATTACTTAGAAAAATTATCACCCTCTCCCCCAAATTAATAAGACCCTTATATGTCTAAGCTAAACTAAAATCTTTATAAGGCTTAATATCTGCTAAGCTTTCCACTAAATTAGAATGGACCCTATATTAAAGGATCTAATAATATTCTATACCTGCTACAGTTCTTATAAATATAAAGTCCTTCCTTTTAGACTAATAAATAGGCCAGCTATATACTAATAGTATATAAATAATATTCTTTTTAACTACTTTAATAAATTCTGCACGGCATACCTAGACAATATCCTTATATACTTAAATAATAAACTTAAGTACTAAGTTCACATTAAGAAGGTCTTAGTGTTAGCGACTTAGTTAATTAAGGTATAAGTATGGTAAGAGGGTCGCGCAAGCCTATATAATTAGATTGTCTATAAACAAGAATCTAAAGCTAGAGAAAGGAAAGGAGAAGAATAGTAGTGCCGCTTAAGGTTTTATATGGCCCTTAAGTTATATAACTACAACTATCTAAAACTGTTTATAACTGTCTATAACTGTCTGCAACTATCTATAACTATCTATAATTATTTATAATTGTCTACCATAATTTACCATTTTCTACTAGCGCCATAATATTACCCCCCCCCCCCCTTTTTTAAAAAAGCCTGCCCTTAGGCTTTATATATCTATATTATGTCTATAGGGTATTCTTATCTTTATACTTAATAGGCAGCTTATTATCTTTGCTATACTAGCACTCTATCTACTTATTAAGGTACTTTAGGGGTTTAGGCTTATTAGGGTATTAGTTATAAAACCTTTTAAGCTTATAGAGACTACCTATAAAGTTTTATATAGGGTACTAAGTGGGATATTATTGCGGACACCTTGGGTTGCCCTTAGGACAACCTCCGGACGCCTCTTAGTTGGTCGCCGGTTACGTACTAGAGGTATTTACCTATAGTATATAGTCTCCACAATCCTAGAGGCTTACCTCCTTAAGAATTCGTCTCTCTTACCAATCTATCCTATTCTATAATTGTGCCTTATAGCCCCCTGTCTATAAAGTCCCCTTAGATTTAAATCCTTCCTACTCCATTTAAAAGAGTAGCTGGCTTTAAAAACCAGATTGTTTATTTATATCTTTTATTTATATCCACTATCCTTCCTTAAAATCTCGCAACAACCTAAATAGAAACTCTATAAATACCTTATGGAAAGCCGTCGCATTAAGGCAAGAAGGTCCCTCTAATAGTAAAAGATTGCGATAATATAAACCTCTAGGCAAGATGGCTAAATAAGCCCTAATACTTAAATGCGCCAGAAGCTTAAAGACTCTTATATACCTATAGTTACCACTAAGAAAAACGCAGACACCCTCTATAATAGATTCAATACTACTAGAAAGTAACCGGAACCCCTTTAGCCCCACCTAGGCTAATTAGAAGACTAAGCGCCAGAGGCGATATTAAGATCTTCCCCTAAGCTAGAAATGCTAGAGGAATATACTAATATATCTAACTAGGGACCTAACTGGAATCCTCCTAGAAGACCACCGGCCTATAATTGGCATAATAGCAGTGTATAAACTGTTTATAAGCTAAGCAGGCCTACTCCTTTAGGTAATTTAACCTAAACACTAACTTAAGACCTAAGGCTTATTAGGAAAACCGCACTAGTTACTAGTACTAATACTGCCTCTATAGCTAAAGCTTCCCTAGGCCTAAGTTTAGAAAGTTAAAAGCCTAATACAAATATCCTTTAAAATAGATATTGGGAAGCTATTATAAGGCTCTTAGAAGCTATATGGGAGGAAGCTACTAATAATATATTAGAACCCTTTAAGGGCAAATTTAGATCTAGTAGGGTTCAATTTAAGCTAGATAAATTCTTTTATAACCTAGCTAAGGCTAAGGGCTTTCTAGGGGCTACCTAATACTTATCTAAGGAGGTGTAGAAGATTTAGAGAGGTATCCATATAATAAATAGGAAAAGAATATAGACTAATTGGCCAAGGCCTCTAGAGTCTAGAACTCTATTATAGACCCAGCGCCTAATATTTAAATAATTGGGTTTGCAAGGTAGACAACTTCTTTAAGATGCTAATAATATAAGATAATACTAAAGAGTATATATAGTGGATTATTAGCAAGATTAAAGACTAATCGCTAAACTAGATTGCGCTTAATTAACTTAATAAAGAGTAAATTACTATATGGCTATAGCTATAGACCTTCTTAAAGGATTGTACTTAAAATCCGTATATTATATAATATAATAGCGCAGAATAATCCTAGAATGGTATATAGCTAGACCGTTAAAATTTCCACCAGTTTATAAACTTTATAGAAACTTATATTTAATAGATAGATCTAGAGCCCTTTAAAAATAAGGACGGCAGCGTCTATAAGAAGGAGAAAATCGGATTTATTTAGGCTAAAATTAAGCTAGCAATTTATGACAAAATAAAGCGCGTAGAAGCCCTACTATGGATTACCGTATATACGGATTTTAAATAAGCGGTTCTAAACGCCAAGGATGTAGTAAGGAACCAGACCTCTCCTAGTAAGAAGCTAGGGGGTAGCTAGAAGTATAGGCACTCTAGTAGTAATATAGGATAGACCTAGTCTTTAAAGAAGCCGTTCTTAAAGAGAACTTTAGAATAGTTAAAGCTAGGAACCTTAAGCAGTGGGAAAGACTTTAGGGCCAACCTAATACCCATCTAATACCCTTATGGGAATACTCTAAGAAGTTAAAAGGATATTTTTATTAGAAAAATAAGTAGGGTGGTAAACGCACTAATAAACCAAAAAAAGAGAAGCCCTAGTTACGGACGTCTCCTAGCTATAACTAGGGCAAGATATGGAAGGGAAGACTTTCCATATTGCTGTTAAGCTGGAAATAATACTCCCTATAGGCGAGATGCGTTAGTTCTAAGCACTATATAATAGCGGCGCCAAAATTAATCTTATATAATATGACTTAGTAAAAGAGCATAAACTTATCCTATTACTAGGGTAGTGGAAACCTATTATAGGCTTCCTAAATAAGTATTAGATTAAACTATACAGCGCCTATAAGCTTATAGTATTAGTGGCCAATATATATAACCGCACTAAGGTTATTGGCCCGCAACCCTTTTAGGCGGCTAACTTTATAGGTTATAACCTTATTTTTAGATATTCTTAGCTTACGGAAGTAGATTTTAAAATACGCTTTAAGATAGGAGCCTTTAAATAGTAGAACGATAAAGAATTAGAAGGGCGTATATTACTAATAAGCTTAAAAGATATCCTAGAGGATATTGCTCTAGGTAAAATAGTATACGCTCTACACTCAAAGGAGTATTGGATCTAACCCCTATTTTATAGCAAGATAGGTATAAAGCCTAGTATAGGTAATAACCCTTCTATAATGGAGACCCTATAGGGAACTACTAGATAGGTCGCGGAGATATTATAGGGAGGCGGCGATCTTAAAGATCTTATAAGATACTTCTATTATTATAGGTTACTCTAGCTTAAGTAATACGCGGAGAGTATACTACGGCACCTTAAACGCTGCGTTAGGGAATTTCCTACCCTCTACTAGCTACCGTATAAAACTGTTTAATATATAGTGGCAACTATATATAAATAGCCACTATAACGCATAATGCTGCCCGTAAGTGTTCTAAGGGAGTTCTAGGATCTACCTAATAGTAATATAGAGGACAAACGCAACCCTAATTTATTAAATGTTTTAGTAGGCCTGAGGGACTTACTAAGGGTATTTTTAGGCAGGTAAGCTAAAGTTCTTTTATAGAACTTAGAATATAATTATATAATTAATCTAAAGGAAGGCAAGTAGCCACTAAACTTTCCTATTTATAACCTCTTTTATAAAGAGCTTAAGATCTTATAGGAGCACCTTAATAGCTTACTAGAAAAGGGATAGATATGGCCTAGTAAGTCGCCAGTAGGCGCGCTAATCTTCTTTATCCTAAAACTAGATGGAACTATAAGGCTATGCATAAACTACTATAGCCTTAATAAGATTATAATTAAGAACCGCTACCTACTACTACTAGTTAGTAAAATGCTAGATTAATTATCTAGGGCGAAGATCTTTATAAAGCTAGATCTATAAGACGCCTATTATAGGCTCTATATTAAAAAAGGAGATAAGTAAAAGACTGCCTTTAAGACCTAATATGGCCACTTTAAGTATCTAGGGATGTCTTTTAGGCTAGCTAATGCGCCTATAATATTCTAATTATATATTTATAGAGCCTTAGGGGGACTAGTTAACTATATATATATTATCTATCTAGATAACATTCTAATCTACTTAGAAGATAAGGATTAGCACGAGCAATATATCCGCAAAGTACTGGAATACTTAGATAATTAGGGCCTCTATACCAAGGCGCTAAAATATATCTTTAATACTAAGCAGGTTAAGTTCCTAGGTTATATTATAACGCCTATAGGCGTAGTTATGGACCTAGTATAGGTGTAGATAATTTAAGAGTAGCTAGAGCTAGAGAGCTACTGGGATATTTAAGTATTCCTAGGCTTTGCCAATTTCTATAGGCGCTTTATCTATAACTACTTAGACATTGCCTAACACCTATTTAACTATATTACTAAGGCTTTTTAAGACCCAGCCTAAGGAGTAAAAGGCTTAAAGGTAGGAAGAAAGAAAACTAAGAAGGGACTAACTAAATAGTATAAACTATAGATATAGCCTAAAAAGGTCCAGGAAGCCTTTTAGGAACTATATATAAAGTTTATAGAAGCTCCACTACTATAGCATTTTAACCCAGATTAGCTACTAATAATAGTTACTAATATATTAAATTTTGCTCTTATTAGTATCTTACTATAACCTAAAAGGCATCTAGACGCTACCTAGCTTTACTAGAGACCAGTAGCATTCTATAGTAGAAAATTCTAAAGACCTAAAGTTAGGTATTATACCCACAACAAGGAACTGCTGGCTATAGTTAACTGCTTTAAATAGTGGCGATACTACCTTAAGTACGCAAGCCATACCACTTGTGTACTCTTAGATTATTATAATTTATGCTACTTTCTAACTATAAAGGAGCTTATACCTTAATAGGCTAGATAGGTAGAGGAGCTTATATAATTTAATTTTAAGATTAAATATAAGCTAGGGGAAAATAACCCTACTAATAGACTGTTATAACGGCTAGACTATTCCAAAGGCTTTAAAATAGGAGAAGCAAAATAGATAATAGATATCTTACTCCCTATATTACAGAATAAGCTCTAGGTATAGAATGCTTAAGTATCTATAGCTTAAAGCGCTAAGTCTTAGGTGGTGTAAACCCTATTAGCTTCTATTAACGTTCCAGCTAGTACCTAGTCTGTTACTAATAGGGGTCTAAATATACCTAGATAGGATGTCCCTAACACACTTTTAGAACCTAGTAATATATTACCTCTAATTATTAAGCTATCCCCTTAAACTAATAGCGAAGCTATAGAGTGATTAGAACTTGGAGCCCTATAAAGACTAAAGGACTTTAACCTTATAGCGGCCTTCCTAATATACACGCACTAAGAAGTTATAAGATCTATAGTACTATCTAGTCTTATACTTAAAATAGTATAAAGCAAAATAGCTTTTACCCAGAAACCATCTAAAAGGTTAATAGATTTTATCTATAAGGTATAATAAAGGGACGCCTTTTATGCTATTTTTAATATAAAAGTAGACTAAAAATATAATAGAAAGAAAGCTATAAGGCGCTAAAATTAGGAACTAGACCTAATAGGCCTACTGCGTAGAAATGGCAAGGTTTAGGTGCTATAAGAAGCAAATCTATAACAGAAAATTCTTATAAAGAATTACAATAATCCTCTAGATGGCTATTATAGTTAAGCTAAGATGGTGGAATTACTTTAATGCAAATATTATTGGCTAAAACTTAAGCAGGAAGCAAAGGAGTATATTAGCTACTATAAGAAGTGTTAAGTATATATAATTTAAAGGCACAAGCTATGGGGTTTACTTAAATTGGTTCCTCCTGCTAGCAAACTATAGTAACATTACGCTATGGATTTTATTATGGATCTTCCACTATTAAAGGATAAGTAAGGATAAATATATAATTTAGTCCTGGTACTTATTAATAGGTTTTTAAAGTATGTTTAATACCTTTTTATTAACAAGATAATTAATATATAAGTGCTTGCTAGCCTAATTAAAGAAAAATGCTTTCTTAAAGTAGATTAGCCGCACTCTATTATTATTAACAGGGGCAGTGTCTTTATAAGCTAGTACTGGTTAGATTTATACTTTTATTTAAAGATAGACTACCGTTATAGTATAGTTTTTTATTTATAAATAGATGGGTAAATGGAACGCTAGAACTAGGAACTGGAGTCTTACCTGCAAATATATTTAAACTACCAGTAAGATGATTGGTGTAAGCTACTTCTATACATAGAGTACGCTTATAATTTAAAGTAATATATATTACATAAGTATGCACTAATTTAGATTACCTACAGTATCTAACTATTTAGGTTTAATGGTGTACCTAGTAATTACTAGCTAAGGCCATATAATGAATTATGGGATCCTATTAGGAAGTTTAAGAATATCTACTAGAGAGTATAAGGATACCTCTAAAAATAGAAAGAGTAATGGAAGTATGTAAAGTAGAGCATATAAGATGCCCAAGAGCAGTAAAGACTTTAATATAACCACAAATACTAGGATAAGTATTTTGGAGTAGGCAATAAGGTCCTATTATATTTAACAAATATTAAGACCTATTAACTATCAAAGAAGCTTAATATAAGATACCTAGGTCCCTTTTAAGTTAAGGAACAAATTAGTAAGCTAGCCTACCATCTCTAGCCACCCCTATCTATAGCCCATATATATTTAGTATTTTACATAAATCTACTAGAGCTATAGTATAGACCATTACCGGGAAAAAACTTCCGTCTAGGCCTAATTAAACACCCTAAAGTGGTGGGCGAGTGGTATAAGGTTAAAGCTATACTATGCTATAAGTCTGTTAAGAATAAGTTTTAATATAAAGTTAAATGGCTAGGCTAGCCCGCTAAGGACTCTATATAGGAACTAGAGGATTATCTTAATTATTATAAAGATATTTTAAAAGAATATTAGGACCAAGGTCCGTAATTTACAAATTATAAAAAGCGCTCTAATACTACGGTATTATCGCAACCTATAAAGAAAGCTCGTGGTAGGCCGTAAAAGGCCCTAAAGAGTAAGAAATAGGTTAAATTGGATATAAAATGGACGAGCTCTGGAAACTATAAGGATTAATTAGGGCTATGGCCTAAGGCAGGATAGGTCCTTAGCCTTTTTATATATATAGCATAGAATTAATAGGGTGTATAATTACAGCACGTAGTATACCAGACGCGTAGTTACGCGTTTGGTGCACTAACCACTTATATGCTAACTAATTAAGGGGGAGGCGCGTCAGTATATAGACTACGTAGTCTACCTTAATAGAATCGACAGTCACCACCATCCAAAAGAGCATACGATACTATACGTGTTTCGCGCCCCTAGATATGACTCACTTGTATCATTAAATTGATATAAACACTAATTAGTGAGCGCGCACAGATCAGCAATCACTCGATACCTCCCCCGAGCGATACACAACAGCGACCACCCGTTTATATCCTAGTACGACCTGCTAGAAGGTCGGAAGTTGGGGATTACGGACTATCACCATCTCTGTATACTTATGCAAGTCTTAGTACGGTTTACCGGAAGTTTATAGACGCGAATACAGGCCTTTACAGAAACCCCCTACCCTTCTACAAACCGTTACGGACCCATTAATTACCTTTACAGACCGTTATAAGACCTTATAGAAACCCCCTACCCTTCTACGAACCACTACGGACCTATTAATCGCCTTTACGGACCACCGTAAGACCTCTTCCACCTGCTACACACCACACTACACTATATAGTATGGCAGATATTAGCAAGCAAATTAACAAAGGTTAAAAGAAGTGGAGTTAGGGAGTTAACCTTACGTCTATAACCAATATCAATAACTATATTAAATTTAAGATCCTTAAATATGGACACTATAAGCTTTTAAATAATAATATATAGGAGCAATATAAAGAAGACTTTGTAGACTTTACGGAAGCTACTTTTAAGGCTTGCAGTATTATACCTATCTATAACCTACAAACCCTTTTACGTCACCATAGTATATGGGTTAAAAAGGATAGGCAAGTTACTATTGTACGGTCTCTATATAATACACTACATAAGGAGGACTAAACGGAATAGACTAAAGAGCAGATCCTAAATCACATTAAAACTAGCAGACTCTTTACCTCTTTTAAACTTAATAGGATCTCCAGTCTTATAGACAACCTATTTAACTAAATTCGTCCTACAAACTAAAGAAATCTTAGAATTAATCTTATAGGCTAAAGCACACCCAGTACTTAAGTTACGGACCATAATACCCCCGTAAACCAAAATACGGACTAAAACCCTCCCATCGCTTAAGTTACAGATCCGCAAACCACCTAAGTAAAAACCTACGGCAAGGAGCTAGCTAACCTAGCTAAGCTCTATACCGACAAATCCAAGTACAGCGGTGAAAATAATAACTTTAACTTTAAACTAACCATCTTTATGGACCTCTGTTAGAAGGCTAATAATCCTAAATAGGAGTTTAGCCAAGCCTATTCTACTATACTGCGCGGCCTAGCCCTTAACCACTACTATACCAACCTTAAAAGCAACCCCCTTGGTGTTCCCTTTAATAAGCTATATAAAGCTATACGTAACTACTTTAAAGGGCCGGAATATAAGTGTAACATCCTTACCTAATAGAATGCGATTAAGTTACGGACCGTAATTAACAAGAATACCAAAAAATTGACTATAGAGTGCCTGTAAATTCTTATTAAAGACCTCCGGCACCTACAGCACAGCCTTAATATTAAGCTTCGAACGGACGACTTCCTGCATAATAAGCTTATTACAGCTTACTAGAAAGTAGAACCCTGCAAATACGCCTATTATAAGCCCGCAGACACCATAGCCGGCCTTATTAATAATTTATAATCCTCCATTACAATATACGAAGTCTTAAACCCGCCAGGCAGTACTTAAGCCTTTATTACGGACCTACAAAACCCGTAAACTAACTCAGATACCTACTTTATAGACCGCCGCTACCGCTAGCAGTACCTACACTAACTAAGCCCTACCTGTAACCCCTGTAGTAACTCCTATACAAAAGCATACCCCTATAGACAAATAAGCCAGAAATGCTTTGTATGTGGTAAGGAAGGATATTGGTCTACAAGGTATACCTAGGAAGAACGTAATAGATCTAAGAAGATATTTAATAAATAAATTAACCAGTTTATCTTAGAATACAAAGGAGAGGAAGTAGAGAAGTCCCTTAATAAGTTAATAGAAGCCCTTATAATTAACTTTAACTTAGACATTTAGAAACAGAAGACCTTAGAGACGTTCCTAACTACTTTTAGACCTTTTACGGACAGCTAAGCCTTTAATATTACGACCGTATTAGCCGACCGCTCCTTTATACACTTAATTGCACCCAAAAACCAACCCATAAGCATACCCGTTGGACCTGTTATAGACGTTATAGACCATAAACAGGACCCATTTATATATATTACTACAGAACGCTATACCCCTAAAGAATTCTATAGCGTTATAATCAATATAGGTACCTCTAAAAAGTCTACTATAGGTTATAGACAATACCTTATATATAAGACCACCATAAATAATAATATAGATATTAATACTATGTAAACTGGGGCCGTAAACGTCTAATTCGGTATTAGCTTAACCGTATTAATTAGATTAGTTACAGTTAAGACCCTAATTAGCCTAGTTAACTTCTATATAGTAAAAGCGGACACCCCTTTTCTACTCTATCTTGCGGACATAGATAGGTTATAGGTTTACTATAACAGTATTATAGACACCCTAATTAGCCCTATAATTGCCCTAGGAAGCAAGCATATTACCTTACTAATTATATAACAATTCGGATACCCGTTCCTTATATAGGGAGAGACTTTACGGACCTATATTTAGGAATCTTTTAACTATAACCCGTGCTACCTTACCAGTACTGAAATCTACTGCCTATACTGCTGTTTCGGCTACCCGTTAGCCGAAAAGCTATATAGAGTCCTTAAACGCTCTGGACATGACAACGTTAATAGAAAGGCAATTAACTACCTAACTAAATACTACTCCTTCTGCTAGAAATATGGACGTTCCCTAGGCCAATTTAAGTTTACTCTTTATAAAGACCTTAATTTTAACCACTTAGTGTACGTAGACATTATATACATTAACGGCAGCCTAGTATTATATATAATTGACAAGGCAACCCGCTATTAAGCCGCCCGTTAGTTATAAAATATATCTATAAAATATACTTGGGATATTTTATAGACCTGCTAGATTAACACATACGTTAGACCCCCTAAGTATATTACCTATAACGCTAGTAGGAACTTTATCAGCAAGGAATTCCAACAGTATGCTACGGCCATAGCTATTTTAACAAAAGCTATTCCAGTTAAGGCGCACTAGTCTATTAAACTTGTTAAGTAAGCTTACTAGATTATTATAGACAAGTGTAAGGATATCTAAAAGGAACTAGCTTTACAGATGGCTATAAAAGCCGTTAACAATACTACTGGCCCTAATGGACTAGTACCTACCCTCTTAGTTTATGGAGCCTACCTAAGGATAAGCAACCTAGGCCCTCCTGCCCCATCTATTATGGAACGAGCAATTGTAATACGGAAGGTAATGGCCGAAATAGTTAAATTACGGGCCAAATAAGCTATTAATAGCGCCCTATATTACCGCAACGGACCTAATATAACCTTAGTTTATGACCTCCCGCTTAATTCTAAAGTCCTTATATGGCGTAAAAGCGGCAACTAGACTAGACCTTATTATCTACTAGCTGTAGAAGATGAAACGTACTATATACAACTTCCTAGCGGACTAACTAACTTTAAAAGCACGTTTATAAAACCCTACTTTCGGTCTAAAAATACCTATGCCGTTAAACTAGATAAACTAGAAGCACCCGCTAAACTAAACAAACTAGAAGCACTCCTGCCTACTTTAGAAGTCCCCTAAAACCCTATTAAACCTGCTATAAAGCGCGGTTAAGGACGCCTTTAAAAGCACCCTATAACTAAGAACCCTATAATAGAGAATTACTTAACCTCCGCAGGTATATCCGTAAGGCAACTTTTACCTACGGATATATCAGTTCTAGTATAGGAAATACTTTTTACGGACTCACAACGCAAGGAGATCAATGGACTACTTAAAAAGGGTGTTTTTACAGCTGTAACGGAGAGAGACGTTCCGCAAGGCGTCTATATATTTAACTTATGCTTTGTTAACAAAATTAAGCACCCTAGTACTAATAAAGCCTTTAAAAAATTAAGGTTTATTATACAAGCTTATAATAACCAGGGAAAGGACTTAGTCCTTACGCAATCGTCTATAATTTAACAGGTTAGTTAACAGATTATACTTATACTTACGCCTAGACTATAGCAAACTAAACCTATAGCCCTTTACTTACGGGACATCTCGCAAGCCTATATGTAGTCTAATACCTACCTAAGTAGAGATATCTTTATACGACCACCCCTTAAGCTTAATTTGCAACTAGGAATAATTTTATAGGTTATAAAACCCCTTTATAGAGTGCTAGAAGCTAGAAACCACTGGTTTAAAATATATTACCAGCATTACGTCAGTAAACTTAAAATGGAACAGTTAACCTATAACCCCTACCTCCTATACACCCTATTAAACAGCCTTAGTATTATTGGACTCTAAATAGATAATACCCTCTTCTTAGCAGACTGGACTTTTATGGATGCTAAAGAGACTAAACTAAAAGAGGTAAAGTTCTTGGCAAAGCCGTAAGAGTAGTTAACTGAGCAGACTCTAATTAAGTTTAATAGAGGCTTAATTATATAAAAGGGCAACCTAATCTAGCTAACTTAGGAATGCCAAGCTTAAAATCTAAGGCTTATTATAGCAAAGCCTATAGACCTTACCAGTTCCCGCGGAGAGACCCGTAAGACCATAAACATAAAGGACTAATACGTTGCATAGCGTATAAGAGGCGCCTATATTACCACAATCTGTTAACCCAAATCTGCCTATAATCTATCCTTTGCGGCCCAGGTAACAGATCTATAAGAGGAAAATATTAAGCAGCTTAACAAACGCATTTAGTGGCAAATTAATAATGCAATAAGAGGACTTACTTTTATACCACTAGACCTAAATTCCCTTAGCTTACTAGTATTTATAGATGCCTCCTTCGCTAATAATAGGGACCTATCATTATAAATTGGCTTTATAATTATACTTATGGACCATAATTAGAATGCAAATATAATCCACTAGTTTTTAATTAAGTGTAAACAAGTAACCTGTAGCATACTAGCTTCTAAGCTATATATACTAGCTTATAGCTTTAATATAGGAGCCGCAATTAAGTTAATAATCCAGAAGATCCTATAATTGGAGCAATTACCCCTGGTTCTATGCACCAATTTAAAGTCCCTCTATAACTGTATAGTTAAACTAGGTATGACATAAGAGAAGAGGCTTATGGTCGACCTAATGTGCTTACATTAGGCCTATAAATGACGTGAGATTATAGAGGTCAAATAAATTAGTAGCGGAGACAACCTAGCGGACGCTATAACTAAGGCAAAGCCGTGCCAAGCTCTTAAAACCCTAATTAATATAAATAAGCTTAATCTAAAGGTTATAGAATGGGCGGAACAAGATTAACAGAGCACTTATGGTTTATTTACGGCCCGTTGGAAGGCTGTACGGTCCATTTACGGCCCGTTAGAAGGCCGTACAGTTTATTTTACGGACCGTAAACAGGACTTACGGCCAGCTTAAAGCACCGTTTCAAAGGCAGCCTAGAAGGCACCTTAGGAGGGATTTCCTATGTATTTCTTTTGTATTTTACGATTCTATTAAAAGCAATTACGGAGGTTATATACAAGTGGGTCTATTTTCAAGTGCCGCCAGTGTATAATTACAGCACGTGGTATACCAGACGCGTAGTTACGCGTTTGGTGCACTAACCACTTGTATACTAACTAATTAGGGGGGAGGCGCGTCAGTATATAGACTACGTAGTCTACCTCAATAGAATCGACAGTTACCACTATCCAAAAGAGCATACGATACTATACGTATTTCGTGCCCCTGGATATAACTCACTTGTATCATTAAATTGATACAAACAAGGGTATTTTGCTAGAATTATATTCCTATTTATTAGTCTATATTAGGAATAGTATTTCTATACCTTCTTAAATGCCTTACAAGGCCTTTCTAAGCACTAGTTAAGAATCCTTAATTGCTACTATATATAAGAACAATCCCAAATGCCTAAATTAAAAGCCACTATGCCTTATCCTTAGGAGTAGGATTAGTATCTATTGGCCCTTTAAGGGATGGCTAATAGAAATAAGATCCCTTTATAGGTATATAAGTAGGCATAAAAATAGTGGCAGGACGATAAGGTGTAGATAGAGCAGAGATTCTTAAACGCTTAACACTAATATTAGGTCCAAACTAATACTAACAAAGCTCTTAAGGCGTTAGCTTATAGTTAATAAAGACATGCTTAAGCCTAAAATAAACAGAGACGTTAGCCGGCTAATATAGTCCGGAACTACCAAGACCTTACTACAGCAACTATTAGTTACCTATCCACCAGGTACCTAAAGGGTAACCTACCTAATACCATATTATATTATGCTCTTTTAAAACTTAACGCGTATACGCAAACTCCTTATGGTAAACAGCGACCTTCTTCTTATCGCCCCTATCCTTTACCCTATCCTTAATATACCAACCTTACTCCCTTATTAGGCGTTACTAGCTAGCTTACTGGGAATTATGGGCGGTATAGATGGCTATAGTATAGTCTTAAATTTAACTTAGATATTTAGTATTGGCGTTAGAATAAGAGAGAGCCTGGGCGATGTAGTAGTTAAGGACATTAAAGGATCGTCGCTATTTAGGCCTAGGCTATATTAAAGCTTAAAGTTAGTAATAGAAACCTATTAAGGATAGGAAATCTTACCTTAACGCAACTGCCGCTCTTAGTATGCATATATTAATTATAAGGACTAAAGGTATTAGACCCTATACAGTGGGTCCTATTATAAGTATCTAGAATCTTTTTATTAGATTTCTAGTCTTTTAAGGACGTATATATAAAGTTATTTAGGTAGGACCAGCACTAGTTGCGGGTTAGCGGAGGTTAGGGTTCTATATATAGCGGCAGAGCTAGAATACGCTGTGGAATTAGCTTAAAAGAGTAGTTAGTAGGAGAATAAAGAGGCATATTAAATTAATAATAGAAAAAAAGAAAATCTTAATAATATATTAAAGATACGTCTAAATTTGGATGAAGGTTAATAATGGGAAGTAAGGTATTAAGGAAAAGGAGCAGCTTAATAAGCAAGATATCTCTATACTTTACCTTCTAATACTCTTTTAGTAAATAGTCGCAACCTTGCCAATATAACTCTATTATAATAGCGCAATTTAGAAAGAAGGAAACACGCGTATAAGCTATTTAGCATTAGACAGTATAACAGGTAGCAGAATATAGCAGAATATAGTAGGTAACACGCTCTAGCACCATTACATCACCCCCCCTCCTAAAAAAGCCTATCCTTAGGCGTTGTCCGAGCTCCCTATTATTATCTAAATTGTTATAATTATCTAACCCTTCTTCCTAGCATTTAATCCAGCTGTCTAATTTACGTGGTGGTCTAGGGAGGTTAGGGTGGGCTAGGTGGAAGTCCCGTAACTTATAGGGAGAGTACTTAAAATTAGATATAGGGTACTACTCTAGGTCGTTGTTATGGCCTACCTAGCTTACGCGGTATTTTAAGACATTACGGACCTTTTTCACTGCTAGGATTTCTTTAACTTCCTATTCTTCGTCCTCTGCAATCTAGATTAGTAGTAGGGGATCATTATACTATCTAGGTAGTGGATTACCTATATCCTTTTATAGCCGGTCCAGAGAGAAGATGGGGTAGATCTTTATTAATTCTGGTAGCTTAACCTTAAAAGAGTATCCTACCTTTTAAAGAGTCTTATATAGGCCAGCCATTTAATAGTCTAGCTTGCGGCTCGGCCTCTAGGTTTTTTAGTTCTTTATTAACACCTATACCTTATCTCCTACTTAGAAGTCTACCTTGTAATAATATTGGTTTATATTAGACTCCTTCTCTTACACCTTTTTTATAATTGTTTAAGCAGTCTCCTAGGCTCTATGCATTCTCTTAGTAAATACCCAGGCCTCCCTATAACTAAGGCGTTTACAGGCCGTAGTGGGTTTAGTAGGCCTATCCCAATTAAAGGACGTTTGTGGTGCATACCTATAGAGCAGTTTAAATAGGGATATCCCTATACTATTATAGGGGAGTGCATCTACGCGTTTATAGGCGTGGCAGTTTCTAACAAATTATGCCATATTAGGTAGAAGTCCTCGCCAGTAGTAATGGGGCGCTAGCAGTTAGTGGGTCTTATCTCAACTAGGGTATACCGTAGAGACTTAACAGCAGGCTTTATAGATTAGCTCTGTCTATAGGTTATTAATATTTAGAACTATAAGCCGTTCCTAGTATAAGAGTAGTCCTTCTTCTATTTCTAAATTAGGGCTACCTTTTATAGCTTAGTCGCGGAGGGCCTTTAGGGAGTTAGCTGTACGGTTTATAGTTAGGATGTAATTAATTAGCCCTATTAGTTTGTCTAAGACTTCTCCTTCTATAGGTGCTAAATTATTCCATTTAGAGTCTAGCTCTTTAAGGATCTATAGGTTAAGCTATTTAGGGTAGAGGTGGGCGCGCGTCCAGTATTAGGCCTTTAGCTTATCCTAAGGTTCTATATCTTATTCCCTCTAGGTTAACATATTAGCCTTAAAGTTTTACTTACTAGAGCAATATATAATTGTAAAGAAGAATTAGGAGAGTATTTTAGCCTAGTAGGCTTATTATCTAGTAAGCTGCTTTATAGTTATAAAGTACTCTAGGGCTTTATAATCTGTATATATCTTAATCCGGGAGTTCGTGCCTTCTAGCTCCACGCGATATTAGAATAGTAATTGGATAATAGCTAGCATTTCTTTATTATATACCTTATAGTTATACTTAGCTAGGTCTATTATTTTTAAAAAGAAAGCAATAGGGTACTATTTACCATCTAAATATAACTGTAATAGGATTCCCGCTATAACTCTGTTAGAAGCGTCTATCTCTAGCATTAATTTAAGGTCCGGGTTATAGTAATAAAGAATTTAAAAAGAGATAAGCCGATCTTTTAACTCTCTAAAGGCTTCTATATAGTCATTATTAAAGATAAAAGGCGTGTCTTTCCGGGTAAGTTATATAAGAGGCTTTGCCACAACTCTATAGTTGTGGATAAATTAGTAGTAGAAATTATAAAAACCAAGAAAGGACTAGATCCCCTTTATAGTATAAAGGGATTTCTAGTTACAAATTACGTTAACCTTTTTAGGGTTAACTTTAATCCTATCTATACTCACTATAAACCTAAGGTACTTTATACGTTTTACCCTAAATTTATATTTCTTAATATTAACTTGTAAGCCTATGTTCCGTAATCTCTCTAGGACCATCTTAATATAAACTTAGCGCTTAAGTTTATTGTCTAAGTATATAAGAATGTTATTTAGGTATACCGTACAGAATTTATTAAGATAATTAAAAAGAACGTCATTTATATACCTTTGGTACGTAGCCGGTCCGTTAATTAGTCTAAATAGAAAAACTTTATATTTGTAGGACCTGTAACGGGTATAGAATATTATTAAATCTTTAGATAAAGAGTCTATCCTAATCTAGTAGAAAGCTTAGTGGATATTAAGTTTAGTAAAAATCTTTACCTGGCTTAGATGTATAAGGGTCTTATTAATTAAAGGAATAGGATACCAATCCTTTTAAGTAATAGTATTTAGCTTCTAATAGTTAATATAAAAACAAAGGCCTCTATTAGGCTTTTTTATAAATAGGATAGGGGAAGTAAAAGGGACTTAACTTAGCTTAATAACCCCTTTATTAAGGTTATTAATTAAGTACTACTTTATTGCTTTTAGCTTATCTATTAATTGTTAGTAGAGGGGGCTATAGCCTAGCGAGTTATTGGCTTCTAATTAAATCTTATAATTATAGGTTTAGGGGGCAGTATATCTAAAGCTGCTTTTAAGAACGCGTCTCTATAGTCTAAGAGGTAAGTAAGGAGGAGGCGCTTAACTAGCTCTTTATTAGTTTCCTCTACTAGCCCCTCTTCCTTCTCATTAATGATCCAGTTAATTTTGTATAAGCTAGTTATAAAGACCTTATTGTCCTTTTAATATATATTAAAGTAGAAACCTATAGCACTAATTACCGCAACATCTACTAAAGGGGGGTTGTATAATAGTAGGGGTGTCTATAGCCTTATGGACCTTTAGCGTATTAGCGTTATCTTTACTCCCTTTAGCTCTTATTACATCTTCTAAAGGTTATCCTTTATATCCTATTAGTACATCCTCTTCCACATTAGCTAGATCTCCGCAATTTGGAAGTTGTTTACGTTACTATCTATTCCACTTCTATAAGTAGAGTTCTCCTTAGCTATAGCACTTCGGGGGAGTATTATTATTAGTATAGAGTTCCTACCGGCCTTACGGCGGGCATCTTCTTAGGTAAAGGCTAGGTCACGGTCCCTAATATCCTACTAATAGATAGGGTTAGCCTTTATAGTTAGTATTTTACGGTTAGTCTAATTTCTCTAATAAAGAAAGGTAGTTTTGGTCTATTCTCTAACTAGACAAACTATCTTTATTAGACGTTTAACTAAATATTAAAGTAGGACATTTATTTCTGGCTAAGGATAATGTTATAGGAACCTAGGTCTAGGATATAAAAAGAAATGCCATACTAGCGTTATCTATTAATAGAGATATGCAGCTTTAAGATATAGGTAACTGGCTTACTAGCTTAACCGTTATAGCCTTTTACTTAAATAGGCTTCTCTAGTTAGGTAGCATTTATATTTAAGAACTTAGCAATGTTATTTATATAAGCAGTATTTATAAAGGTAAAGCTATTTACTCTAGTATTAATAAGGGTAGTTATATTAACTCTATATCTATTTTAAGATACTATATATAGAACTATAAAGTGTTTTCCACCTATTAGCTAACTTAGATTAATCTCCTTAAAATTAATAGGATACCCTAAGGGGGAGTCTTTTCCTAGGGTTCTTCTTTTCTTAACTTATTAGATATTTCTTCTTCCTTTATCTCCTTAATATTACCTATATCCTTTAGCTCTAGGTAGGATAAGGTAAAGTAGCTATCCTTTCTATAATTAAAGCATATAACTATGGCAGGGTTAATTAGGGTATTATAACAAGTCTTAGTTAAAGGTATTATATATAGCGGGTTAGGTAAGACTTATAGGTAGGCAATTATAACCGCCTTTAGTATAAGGGTAGTTATAATTTATCTTCTAACGCTAGCTCCTATTAGTATAGCAGATGGATTACGGTACTATAGGGCCGCTTTAGTTAATTAGAACAAGTATTAATTTATTTTAGTTCTAAATCTAGCAATAAATATTAGGCTATAAGTCTTTAGTAGGTTAGTAGGTTGTCTAAGGTTACTATAATCTTCTTTTATGGCTAGACTATTAGCTTATTATATAGGTCTAAACGGTAATTCTTAGGGGGAACCTAGCCTTTACCTACTAGGTATAAGAACTAAGTCTAAAACTTAATAAAGGATTAGTTTAATTTTATTATTAGGCAATTATAGTTATAATAGGCATCCTATACTTTATTTGGATTAATATAAATAGTAGCTAGGTGCTGTATTATCTTATTAATAGATATAAACCAAACAGGTAACTTGTTTTTAAACTTAGCCTAAAGGTATTACTAGGTGTCCCTAATAGTTTAACTAAAGATATAAAGCATTTTAGCTTCTTTAGAGGGGAAATGGTTATAGTTAATATAAAGTTTTCCCTACACCTAGATTTTCTAGTTCTTAAAGGTTGGGTCTATATTATTTAATAATAGTAGGGGGTTAGGGAGCTTAACGGACTTTAATTACTTTATTATTATATCTATACTCTCTGGTGTATTATATTTAGTTAAGTAAATAGGTTAACTAAGGCTTTATAAAGGGAAGGCTAGGCTATTTTATAAGACAGTAAGTGTAACGGGCTTGTATAAATGCTTCTAAACTGAAGCTTGTAGATTGCTACTATACAAGAATACTAAGCTAAGGAGAAGAAGAAGAAGAAGAATCGTTTAGGGGCAGTAGGTAGACATGTCGCGAGGGCCGCTAAGGCGCTAGTGGTAAGCGAGCCAATAGCGATTTTGCATGCCGGGTATGGAAAATCCTAATTAGTTAAATATGGCAGGTAACACGCTCTAGCACCATTATATTACCTCCCCCTCCTAAAAAAGCCTGCCCTTAGGCTTTATCTAAGTTCTTTATTATTATCTAAATTATTATAGTTATCTAACCCCTCTTTCTAGCATTTAACCCAGCTATCTAACTTACGTAGTAGTCTAGGGAGGTCTAGGTAGGCTAGGTGGAAATCTTGTAGCTTATAGGGAGAGTACTTAAAATCGGATATAGGGTACTATTTTGGATCTTTGTTATGACCTACCCAGCTTATATAGTATTTTAAGGTACTACGGTCCTTCTTTACTGCTAAGATCTCTTTAATTTCCTATTCTTTGTCCTCTACAATCTAAATTGGCGGTAGGGGGTTGTTATACTGTCCAGGCAATAGGTTGTCTGTAGCTTTCCATAGTCAGTTTAAAGAAAAGATACGGTGGATCTTTATTAACTCTAGTAGCTTAACTTTAAAAAAGTGCCCTACCTTCTTAGGGATTTTATAGGGGCCAGCTATTTAGTAGTCTAGCTTGCGGCTTAGCCTCTAGGTTTTCTAGTTCTTTATTAATACCTATACCTTATCTCCTATATAGAAGTCTACCTTATAGCGGTATTGGTTTACGTTAGCCTCTTTCTTCTTTTATACCCTTTTTATAATTGCTTAGGCAGTCTCCTAAGCCTTATATATTCTCTTAGCGAATATCTAGGCCTCCTTATAGCTAGGGCGTTTGCGGGCCGTTATAGGTCCTATAGGTCTATCCCAATTAAAGGATATTTATGGCCTGTATCTATAGAGTAACTTAAATGGTAATATTCCTATACTATTATAAGGGAGCGTAAGCTATGCGTAGTCTATTATAGGTAGTAGTTCCAACTAGTTATCCTAATAGTAGTTAATAAAGGGGTAAAGTTACTGGTTAAGGTACTAGTTTATAATCTTAGTTTAGCCGTTAGTTTAAGGGTAAAATGCAGTAGAGAGCTTAATCTTAATCCTAAAGATATGGCAGAATTTGTTCTAGAAGTCTAATATAAACTAAGGTCCATGGTTAGAGACAATTAACTTAGGAGCGCTATGGATCCAGTAGATGTTATTAACATATATACGGGCTATATTTTTTATGGTTATAGTCTTAAAGTAAGGGAGGGGAACAGCTTGCTTACTTAGTTAGTTAACTACTATAAAGGCCATGTTATAGCCATATTTGTCCTTTAGGAATAATTTAAAGTCTATTATAATATATTGCCAAGGGCGTTTAGGGACTGGCAGTGGTTATAGCTATCCAGAAGTTTGGTTCTTAGGGGTATTCGCGCGTTTATAAGTATAATAATTTTTAATAAATCGTTCTATATTAGATAGGAGTCCTCGCTAATAGTAATAAGGCGATAGTAGTTAGTGGGTCTTGTCTTAACTAGGGTATGCTATAGAGACTTAATAGTGGGCTTTACAGATTAGCTCTATTTATAAGTTATTAATGTCTGGAACTATAAGCCGTTCTTAGTATAGAAGCAGTCCGTCTTCTATTTCTAAATTAGGGTTACCCCCTATAGCTTAATTACGGAGGGCTTTTAGGGATTTGGCTGTGCGGTTCGCGGTTAGGATATAATTAATTAGTCCTATTAGTTTATCTAGGGTCTCTCCTTCTATAGGTACTACCTTATTCTATTTAGAGCTTAGTTCCTTAAGGATATACGGGTTAAGCTATTTAGTATAGAGAAGGGCGCGTATCCGGTGCTAAGCCTTTAACTTATTTTATAGCCCCACATCCTATTTTCTTTAGGTTAGGGCATTAGCTTTAGTATTTTGCCTATTAGGGTAGTATATAATTATAAAGAAGAATTGGGAGAGTATTTTAGCCTACTAGGCCTGTTAACTAGTAAGTTATTTTATTATTATAAAATATTTAAGGGCTTTATAATTGGTATAAACCTTAACCTAAGAGTCTATGCTTTTAAGCTTTACGCGCCACTAGGATAATAATTATATAATAGCCAATATTTTCTTATTGTGTACTTTGTAGTTACACTTAGCTAGAGCTATTGTTTTTAAAAAGAACGTAATAGGGTACTATTTACTATCTAGGTGTAGCTATAAAAGGACTCCCGCTACTACCCTATTAGAGGCATCCGTTTCTAGTATTAATTTAAGGTCTAGGTTATGGTAATTGTCGGGAATATATCACGTGTGGTCACGTGTTGCCGCGGCACTAGCGTGGCGAGGAGCTTTAAGCTCCTCGCCCTTCCTCATCATCAAGAAAATATATTAATAATTATTATACTATCTATAAACCGTAGCTACGTGATATTACCTTATGTAACCAACACTAATCAGTGGTTAACTTTATAGTTATACTATAGAACAGCTAGGTATCACTAAGAAGAGATAAGCCACTATACCAGTGCTACTTATGCTAGAGGAAGCTATCTTTTAAGGTTAGAACTGGTCCTAAATCTTAAATAGAACTCTTTTATGAATCTAAGGATCTAAAAGGCTAGAACTAGTCCTAAGCCTTTCCCAGATTATAGATTCTTACGTCTATTACGCAGAATAACATGCTTTACAAGTCTTTGCGATTTAAGGCTAGAACTGGTCCTAAGCCCTATAATTGCAAATATACGTCACAAACGCGCACTAAACGACAATCCCTATACTAATAACACTTCCCTCCCTCCGAAAATATGGCTACGCCTACTTTAAATAACTGGAAAGACTCCTTACTACTAGGGGTAGCTAAGCACGCGAAACTCATTAATAAAGATTAGGATGAATTCGCCTTTAATATAACAACTTATACCATAAAATAAGTTAACGGCTTTCTCCTACACCATATTATATTCTACCGAAATAGATACTACGCCGATTTACAACTATAGGAGTATTTTAGGGAGGATTTCGTGGGATGGACTGCTAATACCTAGGTACTTAGCAACGTTAATATTGTTTAGGATTTTCGAGACTTCCTCTATAGGAATAGGATATATATTGCTAAGAATGGTAACCTAATTACTAGCAATATTCAGGCTGTTATTATTAGTATAGAAGAACTAATATAGACGGAAGCTAAGATTATATATTAACTATAGAAACCTAAAAACAACCCATATTCTTTGGAAGGCAACTTTAATTTGTATTAAAACCCCTAGAACGCTGATCCCCTACCTAGAGCTACTCTCCTACCTAGAGGTGCTCTCTTACTTAGAGTTGCTCCGCCTCTACCTCCTCCACTCTAGTTAACCGGTGAGCCTTTACTACGAGAAGTCACGAATCTAATGAAGGTATATTCGGACAAAGAGAAGAAGTTTAGAGGAGAACTATATAATATACTTAGAGTAAAACTACAGGTCTTTTATAACTGTTGTAATAAGGTTAGAATTTAATACCACTAGTACCATTACGCTTTCTCTGTTATATTAAAGGGACTGGCGGCAATATTCTATTACAACTATATTACGGGTAAAAACTATAGCTTTAATATAATGCTTTAGCTTACTAGAGCCCATTTTAAGACTAATAAAAATTGCCAACTTTATATATCTAAATGGCGAGAGACTATGTTTTAGAGAGTTATTACTTCCAACCTAATAAAGACTTATTTAGAGTGCCTTTAACTACTCTTTAATAAACTCTAGAAAATCCAATATGGCCTTACCAAAACTTACTAAAATAAGAACAGCCTAAGGGACTAAGTTATCTTAGCCTGCTATGGCGTTCCCAAATGCAATTTAGCGCTATATAAACCTGCAGATACGTTTAAAGGAGTATATACCGAGCTACGCTCCGCTGTAGGTACTATAATGCAAATATAAGAATCTTAATAGTTCTATACCGAAAACCCTACCCAACTAAGTATTCCTGACCAATATAATCATAACTAGACTAACTAAATATATAGTGGCCGTGGTAGGGAATACGGCAAAGGCTATAATTAACGTCAACTATAAGGCAATTATAGAGGCCCTTATAGAGGTTTATTTCGAAGTAATTGCTAGAAGAAGTGCTACGTTTATAAGAAGCCAAATTACTAGTTAACTAGACACTCCCTTAATAAGCGAAAGGAGGTATATAATAAGCTTCATCAGAGTGCAAGAAACGTCAGAAACTATAAGGTTACTATAGCCTACTTTTAAAGCTTCCTGGTTTAATACGAAGGCGTAGAAGATCTTAAGGGTGAGGTTAATAAGGTTAAATAGCTCCTTATAGATATAGAAATTAAGGACTACTCTCCTAACCAATACTTTACTGAGTATGGTGAGGTAGATGGTATATAAACTGTTACTGTTCTTAATAACCAATCTACGCTCCATTCTATTATAAGATTAGATATCTTTAATAAGCCAAAAAAGAGTTCCGCGTTTTCCTTTAATAATAAATACTTAGCGAACGTCTTCTACGGTATTATACTGGATATAGGAGCCGTAGGAGTATCTATAGTAGGAGAATCTCAAGTTTGAGCTCTCTAGTAGCTTAATAGCTCTGTTTAAATCAACTAATTAACGGCGGGCCAATATATAATTTGTTTTAGTAAAGGTACTACAATTTCTCTTGGCACAATTAGGGTCCAAACCCCCTTAGGATATATTACTTTCTATATTATTCCCACGAACACTCCGTTTCTATTCTGCATTAGGGATATAGATAAATTAGGCGTTAAGCTTAATAACCTCAAAAATATGCTCATATAGGGAGATAATTGGGTGCCTATTATACGCAAGTAGGGTTACCCTTGGTTGCTCCTTTAATAACTAGAAAAGAGTGTTACTTAGAGCCATTTAACCGAGTTAGAGTTACGCCAACTACACTATCGTTTTAGTCACCTATTAGTTTACCAATTACTTAGGGTTCTCCAGTAAGTAGGCCATAAGGTCAAAATTAAGGCAATTAAATATCTTATAAAATACTACTATTACTGCTAAATGAACCAGAAGTCCCCTGGCCGATTTAAGTTTACCCTTAAAGATAACTATAACTTTAACTTCTGTATTATTGTTGATGTTATATATCTTAGCGGCAAGCCAGTACTTTAAGTTATTAACTTCTTAACCTCCTTCTAAGCTGCACGTTTCTTAAAGGATATGTTAGCTAGGAACGTATGGGATACCCTTTAATTATACTTGATTAATATCTACCTAGGACCCCCTAATTAAATCGTCTATAATATAGGAAAGAACTTCTTATCTACAGAGTTTTGATAATAAATAAAGGCAATGGCAATTAAGGTTAAGGAAGTCCCTATTAAGGCATATAATAGTATTAGAAAAGTAAAGCGATATCACGCGCTATTATACTATGTATATAAGATTATCTCTTCAGAACTAAAGGATGCTAGTAAAAAACTTACCTTATAAATAGCTGTTAAAGCTGTTAACAATTCCACTGGCCTAGATAGACTCGTACCTATATTGCTAGTCTTTGGTGCCTACCCTTAAATAACGGACAATTCTCCACTATCTCCCTCTATTGTGCAATAAGCTAAGGCGATCCGCAAGGTAATAAAGGAGGTGCGACGTCTCTATGCTATACACTAGGTCAATAACGCACTAGGAATAAGAAATGGCCTAAATACCTTAACTATACTTAATCTGCTACTCTAGTCTAAGGTATATATATAGTGTGAAAAGGGAGGATAGTCAGGCCTATATCAACTTATTGCAATTAATGGTTAAACTTATACTATTTAGATGCCTTATAGACCCACTTAATTCAGTTTAACTGTTATTAAGCCTTATTATAAAGATAACAATTCTAAGCCTTTACAGGATGCCTTAGAAGATGCCCTAGAGGAGAACCACAATTAACGTGCTCCAGAAGGCAACTACGATCCCGATATAATTGTAGTAGATATGCCACAACTATAACGCGGTAGAGGCTGCCTAAAGGGATTACAAAATTACTAATATCTTATTAATTTTAAAGAGCAATTTATTGCCGCTATTAAGAATAGAGTTGAGTTATTAATGGCCTTTATAACAGCTAAAGAGAAGGCTGACTTTAAGCTCGCAAAACAGCTCTAAAAGGAAGGTTGTATTATAACCCCAGGAGCTCCTTTTTAAGCATTTAATAAGCAGGAGATTAATGGTCTTATCGCAAGAAGAGTTTTTAAATTTAAGAAGTATGACCCTACTAAGTTTAATTAAGTTCGCATCTTTAAGTCAAGGATAGTTAATAAGATTAAGGGCAAAGCTACTAACACCCTATTTAAGAAATTAAGGCTTGTCATCTAAGGTTATAATAATAATGGTAAGGAGATAATTCTTACGCAATCTCTAATAATTTAATAAGCTAGTTAGTGAGTTATTATTGCATTAGCTCCCTCCTTAATAAAGAATAGAATAGCGGTCTATTTATGAGATATTACTCAGGCCTATACCCAATTAGAGACGTATCTTTAGCGCTTAATATTAGCATACCTTCCAGAGCAAATTTGCCACTAATATCCCGAAGATACGATTATGGTTGTGCTTAAGCCATTATATAGAATCGCAGAGGCAGGAACCTATTAGTAGGCTACCTATAGTAAGCACCACAAAGAGAAGCTTTTAATAACTACTTCTATATTTAATCCCTGCTTCCTTATCATAACTAACTATAGGAACTCTATTTGGAATTGTTAGCATACAAACTAATAATATAATTATCTTGGGAGACGACCAATTTTTAGCTCTTAAAGAAGACGAGCTAGTAAAGGCAAACCTTATAGCAAAGCTAAAGGAAAAGCTTAATTTAACAATACTATTACTCTTTAATGGATGCATCCTCTCCCTAAATGAGGATTCCATTGCTTTACGCCAGAAGGGTTAAGGTAAGAAGATTAACATTATTAACGTTAATTCTCTAAAGCAAGGATATATGGAGTAACGCGCTTGCGGAGCTTATGTTGCTTCTATCTGCTAACCTAAGGCTTCATTTAATCTCTCTATTGCCGCTTAATACCAGGAACTAACTAAGGACGACGTTCTTGCCCTAAATAAGCGTCTTTTCTGGCAAATAAACTATCTTAATTGGGGACTACTCTACGTGCCTATTAATCTTCCCACCGCTAAGCTCTTTGTATTTGTTAATAGATTGTTTATAAATAATAAAGATTTTAGCTCCTAGCTAGGATATAAAATTATTATCGCAAATAAATCTACTAGAGAGAATAACTTTATAATCTACGGCAATCTTATCCATTGGAGCTTAACTAAGAGTAAGCGCGTCACTCAAAGCGTTCTAGCGTTAGAGATATATAGAATAGTTAGCGGAGTTAACATAGCAATTACAATTAGAACTACCCTAAAGATAATTATAGATTAACTTAAACTTCCCGTTATCCCTATAATTATGTGCACCGACTTATATTCCCTCTATAAGTGTTTAGTTAAGCTTGGTACCACAAAGGAGAAGCGCCTTATAATTAATATTATAGCACTTTAGTAATCCTATAAACGGCGAGAACTCTTTAAGATTTAATAGATTAATAGCCAAGACAACCTAGCAGATGCAATAATAAAGGCAAACCTAAATAAGGCTCTTGAAATATTTGTTAACACAAATACTCTGCGTATATAAGTTAAAGGTTAGGTTAAGAGGGAGTAGGAATTCTGCCATATTCTAATAACCCTAAATTCTGCCATATTCTGCTAACCCTGACTTTAACTAGCTAATTAGGATTTTCTATCCCTAGGATAGAAAATCGCTATTGGCTTGCTTACTACTAGCGCCTTAGCGGCCCTTGCAAGATGACTACCTCCGACCCCTAAACGGTTCCTCTTCTTCCTTTTCTCTTTAGCTTAGTATCTCTGCAAGATAACATTCCATAGACTTTAGTTTAGAGACATTTAACAGCGAGACGTATATTATAATAGCAATAGTGAGTAACAAGGATTGGTGTTTCTTACGCTTAATTGTGTTATTTATATATAGATAGCATCCACAAAAGAAGAATTGCTAGTGTTGGGAATATATTACATGTGGTTACGTGTTGCCGCGGCACTAGCGTGGCGAGGAGCTTTAAGCTCCTTGCCCTTCCTTATTATTAAGAAAATACATTAACAATTATCATACTATCTACGAACCGTAGCTACGTGATATCACCTTGTGTAACCAACAGTAATAAAGAATTAGGGAGGAGATAAGTTAGTCCTTTAACTCCTTAAAGGCTTTTATATAGTTATTATTAAAGATAAAAAACGTGTTGTTCTTAGTTAGTTATATAAGAGGCTTGGCTATAACTCTATAGTCATAGATAAACTAATAGTAGAAATTACAAAAGCTAAGGAAGGACTGGATTCCTTTTATAGTATAAGGGGGTTTTTAGTTATAGATTACCTTAACCTTCTCTGGGTTAATTTTAATTCCTTCTATACTAATAATAAACCTAAAGTACTTTATGCGTTTTACTCCAAATTTATATTTTTTAATATTAACTTATAGGCCTATATTCTGTAGTCTCTCTAGGACCTTCTTAATATAAACTTAGTACTCTAGTTTATTATCTAAGTATATAAGAATGTTGTCTAGGTATACCGTATAGAATTCGTTAAGGTAATTAAAAAGAGTATTATTTATATACCGTTAATAAGTGGCTAGCCTATTTATTAGTTTAAAAGGAAGGACTTTATATTTATAAGACCCGTAATAGGTACGGAACGTTATTAGGTCTTCTAATATAGGGTCCATCCTAATTTAGTAAAAAGCTTAGCAGATATTAAGCTTGGTAAAGATTTTAGCCTGGCTTAGATATATAAGGGTTTTATTAATTAAAGGGAGAGGGTACTGATCCTTCTAAGTAATAGCGTTTAGCTTTTAATAGTCGATATAAAAACAAAGGCTTTTATTAGGTTTCTTTATAAATAAAATAGGGGAAGTAAAGGGAGCCTGGCTTGGCTTAATAAACCCTTTATAGAGGTTGTTAATTAGGTACTACTTTATTGCCTTTAGTTCCTCTATAGTTTGCTAGTAAAGGGGGCTATAGCCTAGGGAGTTATTAGTCTCTAACTAAATCTTATAATT